>JACCDH011480502.1_pt1 | contig 16335 bp, 12 predicted proteins | sample 7442481 | NCBI WGS metagenome assembly JACCDH01 (sample SAMN15323433, study PRJNA562643) | freshwater metagenome | isolation source: river surface water | place: USA:Blue River Watershed | collected 2017-08-15
ATCCCCCAACAGAGCAACATTAAATCCCTTTACTTCATCAGTATGAATCAGTTTGGTTTTATTTTCCGAAAGTGATATTAATTTATAATGATGATTATCCTTGACCCCGATAGTAACAGGTTGATTGGCCCATCCGAATGTATAGTTTGTGCTATCTACCAAAATATCCTCTTTCTTATACTTTTTAGTTTTATTTGCATTGGGCTTTGTTCTATACAAAACATCAATCGAGCCCCCGTCAATAAAATCACCTTCAATGCCTTTAAAATAGCTGCTCCAGTTACCTGTATTATCAAAATCAGTCATGACCTTCCATACTTCATCTATTGATTTCTCTATGGTGATTTCAGTATGTATTTTTATCTGCGTATTGCTTACATGTTCAATTCGACTTAAATCGTAATTGGCTTTGGATTCGTTAGCTTCTAAGAAAGCATACCAAATATTAATTTCTTGAGCAATTCTGGTGGGTTGGTCTTCTTGTACAAAATGTTTTCCCTTTCCGATGTAAGCATCTGTATAGTTTTTGAAATTAGCACGAGCATACTCAACGGTCTCTTTATTTATTAACCAACCAGGATAAGCATACAATAACAATATTGGGATTTTAGTTTGCTTCAATCTTTCTGCATACCAATTTTGCAATGCCATTTCGTCATCAGGAGTTTGACTTATACCTTTATTGGTAAAACTTGTTGGTCCAGTTCCTTCTGACATGACCCTTCTTCTTTGCTTGTTCTCAAAGGGCTCGGTGTAATTCTTCATTTCTTCCTTAGACAACCTTCGCTTGGTAAGCATCTTCATGCTTGTTTTTAAAAGGATTTCCTTTTCAATCATCCATTTTTGCTTAGACTTTTCACTTTTTTGAACAGTGGCAAACATTTTCTTTTGAATCCAAGGAACATTTCTGTACCAATCTTCAGCTGGTAAAATAACAGCTTCGACTAGGGTTATAGAGTTAATTCTCGATTCATTCTTCATAGCATAATACAAGCCGAACATGGATCCTATATCATTTACCACAAGATTTACTTTTGGAATTTTCAAGCTATCAAGAAAACTACCTATTAAATTAACCTGTCTTAAAAAGGAGAAATCATCGTTTTTGGGCATAGACGATTTACCATATCCTATAAAATCGAAAGCAATCGACCTTTTATTGTTGGGCATTTGCTTGATTACATTTCTCCAGAGATATGAAGAAGTTGGAATTCCATGAAGGAAAAGAAAGACCTCACCTTCACCTTTTTCGTAATAGTGTATAGAATCATTGTTTACCACTAGAAATTGGCTTTTATAAAGAATTTCATGTCTTAGATTCTTTTCAGGTTTCAATTTTTTTGAAGGATACAGTTCCTTTTGAGCAGTCAACTTGACTGGATATCCGAAAGTAAAGAGAGCTATTACCAGCGGAGTTAAAAAACTTTTACTTATAATTTTCATTTTACACTTGATTTAATTACTTTTACAAAGTTACTTACATAAAGTAACTTAAAGAATATGTTACCATGGAGAAATCAAGTAACTCAAAAGAAATACTTATTGATTATCAAGAAGTTGAAATCAAAAAAAAGTTGGAAAAAATTTTCAACTATGACCCTTTAGTACCAATTGAGACTTGTCCCATCAGGGATGTTTTATCTGTAGCGTCAGATAAATGGAGTATTTTGATAGTTTTATTTATTGGTGGACATAAAGTCTTAAGATTTGGTGATTTGAAAAGTTTAATACATGGGATATCTGCCAAAGTATTGACTGAAAGACTACGAAGTTTAGAGAAAGATGGCTATTTGAACAGACAGGTTTTTCCTGAAGTTCCACTAAGGGTAGAATATAAACTGACAGCATTTGGTATAAGATATTTAGACAAACTAATCATACTTTCTGAATGGATAAAAGATGAAATGGATAATGTAATTCAATCAAGAAAGGATTATGACAAAATTGGAAAATAAGTTTATTAAAAGCTCAGAGATAAAAGATGCCCGAACCGCTAACAGCACCTACAAAAATTGGCAGTTCAGTGGTTAAATCAAGCTTTTTGCTTCCTTCTATGTTTAGTGGTAATAGAAAGTATTCGTCTCCGAAATCGCCAACTTCTTGTAGCTGCAAAACGTTATCTGTAATTGTACTCGTATAGATATGAAGACCCCGATTTTACTATCAATTTGTATTGTGACCTCCCCCCGAAAAACTGGACCATTGTAAATTAGAAAAATTGGATAATTGCTGATAGCTTTAAAAACAGATAATTACCATGATAAATCAAAATTCACGGAAGCGCAAATTGCATTTGCGATCAAACAAGTTGGGCACGGAACTACAGTAGAGGAAGTTTGTCGTAAACTGGGCATTACGTCAGCAACATTTTTCAACTGGAAGAAAAAGTATGGTGGTTTAGGGGATCAGAGTTACGTCGATTGCGACAGTTAGAAGATGAGAATAACAAGCTAAAACAGATTGTCGCTGATTTACCTTAGAATAAACAAATGCTTCAGAATGTTTAAAAAAAAGCTTTAAGAGTGTTGCAGTTAAGGCAACTGGTAAAGGATTTAAGAAACGATTATAAGGTTTCAGAACGAAAAGTTTGTGGCGTGATTATGGTTGCCCGATCAACGATACATTATGAAGCTCGCAAGCGTGAAGACAGAGCTATAAGAAATCGGATCAAGGAAATCGCAGAGGCTAGATTACGTTACGGTTTTTGGCGAATTCACGTGTTTTTAAAGCGTGAAGGCTGGCATAATAATCATAAGCGAACTTATCGCATCTAGAGAGGAAGGGCTTAATCTGCGTAGTAAAAGAGCAAGAAGAAATAAAGCAGCCGCTCATCGTTTGGAACGTTCAGGTCTTGATGGTTTATACCAGTGATGTTCGATGGACTTTTTAGCAGATCAGCTCTTTGATGGCAGAAAATTAAGGGTCTTAACTTTAATTGATAATTTTAGTCGTCAATGCTTGGTTGTTCACGCAGGACAATCGCTAAAAGGAACAGATGTTGTAAAAGTATTAGAAGATTTGAAATTTAATCAACAAATTGTTCCGAAACGAATACAAGTTGATATTGGTTCGGAGTTTATATCGAAAGATCTGGATAGTTGAGCTTATGTGAATCATGTAACTTTAGACTTCTCATGACCCTGAAAACTAACAGATAATCCGTACGTTGAATCATTTAATGGGAATTTTAGAGATTAGTGCTTAAACGTGAACTGGTTCTTGTCTCTACTTGATGCAGATGAAAAAATACAGGCTTGGAAGGAAGAATACAATCATTGTAGGTCACATAGTTCACTTGACGATTTAACTCCCGGAGAAGTGGTTGAATTATACAGAAAATAATACCTTATTTTCTAATAATCAGTGGTAGTGAAAATGGGGGGAGCTCACCACTAAGTACGAGAAAAGAACAAAACCAAGTTTCCCAATACAAGATAGTATGCCTGAAAGTTTACTCAATCTTAAACCATAAATATATGTGAATCCTTCAATGTGCTGAATGAATACGAATAAGGCTGCAATAAATCTTAAGCCAGTTAAATTAGGGGCCCTCTGTACAGGCATGTGCTAATTTAAACGCAGGCTGAATAATTTCTGCGCTCAACAGAAAAATCGAAATTTTACTATAGCGTGGTCATTGAACTATACATAGTTTAGATGCACGAAAAGTATAAAAAAACTATTAATAGATTATTTATAATATTTCCTTTAATCGAAGCACATTAACTTAAAAGTGGGGATATGATTTTTTATTTGATTTGGTTGAGGATAGAAGTATGTAAAATGGTCCCATATCCATAAGTTGAAATTATTGCAAAAGAAATATTGAATCACTATGAAAAGCCAGATTTGTAAAGAGTTGATTTATATGAAATTGGTTTAAGTTTTGGTTTTCAGGATTAATAAGTCGAAGCCCCAATTCTTTGGGGCTTCCTCTAGTTGCCCTTATGTATTTAGACAAACTTTGACTTCGAATTGAATGTATGCAGATGAATATTGCTTACAAATTAAAGCGTACGATATGTGTTTTGGTTTTTTATTAATTGATTTAACTGTTTGTAGTCGAATTGAGGTTGTACACATTCAATGGAAAGACTTTAGTGGATTCGGATTTGTTGCTTCTATAAATCTTTCATTTCTGTTTATGAAGCTGATTATTTATCCATTTGACGCGGGGATATATACCCCTTCAAAAAATAAGTTAGATGTTAGGACAGTTCCATTGCATACCAGTTATCGCTATCCTATGGATAGAAGTGCTTATGGTTTTTATTTAGGATCCCTCATAGGTTATTCAATTGGAGATGCTCGCATTGCCGGTGAAAGAAGAAAATTAGTAACTAATGGAGTTGAAAGTGGATTGGGCTTGGGGTATTTGTTTGAAAGTACAGGAAAGATACAGTCTAATCTCAGTCTAGGATTTTTACGAGGTTTTGGTCTTACAGGAATTAATAGTCCCTCATTAAGATACAATTTGGCTTATAGATTTTGTAAACGTGAGTAGTATCAAATATGATGATATACTTTTTGTGAAATAAAACTTAGATAAATATTTATTTCATGGAAATAGATTGTAGTAGATTTTTGCTGTTTGTTTTTTTTATTATTTAATATTTTATGCAATGTTGATTGGGAAAAAAGAAATGGTTGTATTAGAGTATGATTTTAAAATTGATAATATTTTGATGTCAATATTATCAGAGAATTTTAAACTAATTTATTTGGACACTTTTGATTTTAAGTGGGAAATTGTTAACTCAGCAGATTATATTTTTATGTGTTTAGACAGGTTTGAACTTAACGTTAATTGGATTATGAAAAAGATTATTCAAATGAATAATGCTTTCAAAAAAAAATCAATATTTATTGCTTATAATGGTACAAGTTTTTATTTGATAAATGATTATCAAAGCATATCAAAGTTTATTCATATTGATAAACGCAGTGAAGTTAAATCAATCATTCGTCATGTGGTAGAGTTTGAAAAAATTATAAATTATGTTTTTTCTGAAAATGAATACGATTATACTTTCAATAATTTCAAGCATCGGTTTGATCAAATAGTTTATGATGCTATTAATAAAAACAGGAAAATAGTTATTAAGCTCCTTGCAAAGGATCTAGGAATAAGTGTTTCAACTTTAGAACGTGAAACAAAAAAGAATTATGGAAAGTCTCCAATAGCTGTTATTAATGAATATAGACTTAATAAAGCTATGAGATTACTTGATGAAGGTGTACACATGAGCATTTCTGATTTGTCAAAGCATGTTGGGTTTAACTCGCCATCTTATTTTACTAAATGTTTTATCGGGCAGTTTGGGCATACTCCCGTTTATTATAAAAAGCAGGCATCTAACGTAATCTTTATTTCTTGATTATTCTAAAATTTAACTGGTTAGTAGAATGAGTTGTGAAGTATGTTTGAAACATTGGAATTCGAATAGACCTACAGATGTGTCGAAAACTTCTGTTCAAATTCAGGAAAAAGTATTTGTGTTCTAAAGCAATTTGAATCATCTTACATAGATGAATAATCTATATATGTTCGAATAATCCAATTTACTACTCAAAAAGTAAAAAATGTTCTTATTGTTTGAGATAATGCTACTTGTCTTCTGAAACAATAGCTCAAATCCCCAAAAGGAAGTATTTTTTATATACATAAGAACATCTTTATGTCACTCAAAAGGTTCGAAAAGGGAAAATTTACCGCTACAAAGAGTCTTCAGAAGAAGGCTCTTTTTCATTTCAGGAGGTCTCGGTGCCGATCTGTGCATCGGCATTCAACTCCCGATCTCGCTACACTGTTATTTTAGAAAATAATAGCTGTTTTCTGAAATAATAAAGAATAGTCTCTGCAAAAGCAGGGGCCTTTTTATTTTAAGCCTTAATCTCATGAAGATCGATAGATTAAATTTCACCGTTCAATTGGCCTAGTTTATCACTACTAGACGATGATGACGGAACACCAAAACACTGTTTTAGGTGTCATAGTTCGGTTCGGATAATGCTCGTAGTACTCCTATAAAGCAATCAAGAATGATTAATCGTCATTAATTAAGTGAAGCTTGCTGGTTAATCGTACTTTAACTGAATTCATAAAATACCTATAATTTTATTTTGCTTTACAATACTTTAGTTTCATTGCATTGAAGATATTAAGCGATATAAGGAATGGTGATGTGCTTGCTTTTGAGCAGGTATTCAATACGTATCATTCAAAACTTTTTTATTTCATCTTAGATAAGACAAAATCGGAATATATCGCTGAAGAGGTGGTTCAGTTAACCTTTATTAAGCTATGGAACTACCGGGCGAGCCTTAATGATGACTATGCGATATCTACACAAATATTTAGAATTGCCAGCACTACCTTAATTGATATTTTAAGAAAGCAGGCCAATCATCAGGTTCTAATAAAAGGGCTTACGCAAATAAGTTCGGGAAATCAATTAGATACCTATGATCCTAATGTTCAATTGATTGAGAAGGAGTTGTTAAGAAAAGTGGCTAGAACTTTAGATGAAATGCCAGAAATGCAACGGACGGTTTTTCAGCTTAGTAGAGTAGATGGCTTATCATATAAACAAATAGCAGATAAACTATCTATTTCGGTTAAGACTGTGGAAGTCCATATGACTAGAGCATTAAAGAAGCTGAGGAAGCAAGTGCCTATTGTAGAGCTGATATTATATTTATATATACTTGCTAGTAAGGGATAATCTGTTTATAAACGTATAAGCTATACAGAGTAGTAAATTGGTGACAAATAACGATATAGAGCGTTTTTTCCGAAATGAAAGCACTCTGGAGGAGGCAGATAAGGTATTGGAGCATTTAAAGGCTAATCCAGACGTTATTACTCAACTAGAACGGGATTGGCATTCATATGAGGTGGAAAGTCAATTGCCAACTACATATTCTAGACAGATATGGCACAAAATTGAGGTTCATATAACCAAAAAACACAATGTTGCCGTTGCTTTTAAATACTTATCAATTGCTGCTGCATTTTTGGTAATATGTTTTTCTGTATGGTTATTGATAAATGACCAATCTGCTCATGTTGATACCAAATCTAATTTAGTCGTTCAAGCTAGTAAGAAGGTTTTTAATAATACTGTGAAGCCGATATTAATAGGATTTTCTGATTCTTCCTTTGCGCAACTGTCGCCGAACAGTTCACTTGAATACAAAAATGATTTCGATAGTAATAAGAGGGTTGTTACGCTTAAGGGAGAGGCCTTTTTCTCAGTTGTTAAGGATAAGAGTAGACCATTTATGGTAATTAGTGATTCAATTACTACAACTGTACTTGGTACCAAATTCAATGTCAAATGCTACGAATTCGAAAATCAAATCAGTGTTTATCTGAAAGAGGGAAAAGTGTCAGTTAACTTAAGCTCAAGTGCGCCAGGGAAAAATATGAGCATATATTATTTGATACCGGGTGATATTTTAGATTATAATAGAACAACACGAAAAGTTAGTATTAGAAGAGCCTCGATTGAGTCGGGTGCTTCTCGAAAAGAAGCTTCACCTGGTAACCAGGTGGGTGCCGCTAAAATACTTGAAGGGGATAACTGGTTCATGTTTAATAATCAATCGCTTCAAGAGGTCTTTAGTCAACTAGAGAAGCTTTATGGTGTTAGAATTGTTTATAATAAAGCTGATGTAAAAGGAAGATCGTTTATTGGAAAAGTTGACCGGAGTGACTCATTAATATCGATTCTTCAGTCTATAGCTCTATTGAATCAAATGCAGGTTTCTGTAGATGGTAATACTTATACATTTACCGCAAATCAATAAATTTTACATTCATGTAGGGGTAAATTCTCTAGCAATCGTATAAAGATTGGAGTCATAAAATATTATTGATATTTAAACCCAAATCAATGACTGATTGCTTGTTCAAAATGCAGGGCAAATTTCTTGCCTTCATTTTACCGCTTATGCTATTATGTAGCATCTCAAACGCTCAGGAAAAAAACCTCATTAAGGGACTTATTAAAGATGAAAAAGGTCTCCCAGTGCAAGCTGCAACAATTGTTGCTAAAATGCAAAGTAGTAGTATGACTATAGGGGCCTTTTCTGATTCAGCAGGTGTTTTTAAATTTAAAACATTGCCAACAGGTGGCCCTTATTCTTTTACGGTCTCAGCGATTGGCTATGAGGCTCAAACACTAACTGGCTATTATATCAATGAGAGCTCTGATATTACTTTGTTGGTTAAGCTTAAATCTCTAGTGAATGAGATTGATCAGGTAGTTGTAATAGGTTATGCTAATACGAGCAGAAGTAAAGTTTCAACATCAATAGCTAGTGTCAAGTTTGATAATATTGATCGTGGATCAAGTTATGATCCAATTAAAATGCTTCAAGGTAGAGCTTCGGGTGTTAATGTTATGTCTACTTCGGGGATACCAGGTTCTAATCCTGTTATCATGGTTAGAGGTGTGGGGTCGATAAGTGGAGGCAGTTCTCCCTTATATGTTGTTGATGGTATGGTCACAGATAATTTCCCGAATATTAATCCTAATGATATCGAGTCTATGGATGTGCTGAAAGATGCTTCTGCAGCAGCGATCTATGGTTCTAGAGCAAATAACGGTGTAATTGTAATTACTACAAAAAAAGGGAAAGAGGGGAAGACGAGTGTCGCATATACGACGCAAGTAGGCTGGGGTACTGTATTTAAGGATATCAAGATGGCGAATTCCCAAGAATATATCCAAACAATGCAGGACGCATTAACGAATTATAATAATCAAAGAGGGACATCTCTGTCTCTTTTTGTTCCAAATAATATCGAAGAAACAGATTGGGTAAAGTTGATTGCACGTAATAAATCTATGACTACGCAGCACAATATTAGTCTGTCGGGCGGAAATGATAAGACAACCTTTTTTACATCATTCGGGTATTTCAAGCAGGAAGGTTATTTGAAGAAAAGTGATTTCACGCAATATAGTTATAGGTTAAATCTATCCCACAAGCTTAATAGTTTCATTAAGATGAATATTAACTTAAGTGGCACTTATTCAAATCAAAGCTTATTAGAACAGACAAGCACGGCATTGAAAATTTTGAGAACCGCAAGAGAGGAACAGCCTTGGTATAATCCTTTTGATTCTGCTGGAAATTATAAAGTGAATGGAACTAAAATATTACGACATAACCCATTGATGCTTCAAAATGAGGAAACTTGGACTCAGAAGAATTTTCAGGGACTCGGTACTTTTAGTTTAGATATTACGCCTTTTAAAGGATTTAAGTATACGCCTTCCGTAAGCACTTTTGCAATTTTAAGTGAGGAAAAGAAATTGTTGACCGAAAGGCATGATGCAAGGGCTAGATCTGCTGGTTGGGGAGCTATAGAACAAAGACGAAATACCAATCTTAGATATACTATTAATAATGTACTGAGCTATGAAAATAAGCTAGGTGGATTGAGCTATACTATTTTGGCTGGTCATGAATATTGGTACAGAACATTTGATAATTTGGGTGTGCTTAGTGATAATTATAATAATCTGGCGTTTCCTTCATCTAGTTTTGGTTTAGTTACTTCTGGTACAAATATTTACCCATCTGGAGTGGGATTTAGCGAGTATAACTTAGAGTCCTATTTTAGTAGACTCTCGCTTGATTATGAAGGACGATACTTGTTTAATGCAAGTTTTAGACGTGATGGAGCATCTAAATTTAGCAAGGATATTCGTTATGGCAGTTTCCCATCAGCTTCATTTGCTTGGAGAATAAGCAGAGAGAAATTTTTCCCAGATCAAAAAATTATCAGTGATGCAAAACTTCGTTTAAGCTATGGTACTACTGGTAGCATTGATGGCATAAGCAATTTTGCCTCAAGGTCACTTGTTGTTGCTGGTAATAGTTATAACACTCAAGCTGGCTTGGTATTGGGTCAAAACGGACAAAGATTGACGTGGGAAAAGGCTAGGCAATATAATATTGGTATTGATCTTTCTTTCCTGAATGGTAGAATTTCCTTGGTAGCAGACTATTTTAATCAGCGTACAAGCGATCTTTTATTCAATAAACCAATCTTTTCTACATCAGGTTATACGTCAGTGGCATCAAACATAGGTACTCTTCAAAATAAGGGTATTGAGATAGCTGTTAGCGGTAAAATAGTTCAGAAAAAAGATTTCACTTGGGAAGCTAATGCGAACATTTCGTTTATTCAGAATAAGTTATTGAGTCTTTATGAGAATAGCTCTATGTATGTTGTTCCATCTAGTGGTTCCAATTTATTAGGAGGAATCCAACATGCTTTAATAAACGGCAAGCCTATTTCTGCTTATTACATGTATAACATGCTTGGACTTTATCAAGATGATAAGGAAGTGCCAGCCCCCTTGTTTGCAAAAGGGGTTAGAGCTGGTGATATTCGTTACGAAGACCTTAATAATGATGGAGACATTACCGATGTAGATAGAAAATATGTTGGCAAGGCTTTACCTGATTTTTACGGAGGCTTTTCAACTAATCTTTATTATCGTGGATTTGACTTGGGGATTTTTGGGCAGTATTCTTTTGGAGGCAAAGTAATTGCCGCATGGAAGGGAATTAATGGGGTAGAGGGTACAGAGAATCCTGCAATGAGTCCAAGTAATGTATTTATAGATGAGGCAAGGACAACTAGAAGAGAGCAATATTTTAATGTGAGTAGTTTTTATGCGAATAATTACTGGAGAGGCCCGGGTACAAGTAATTCAGTTCCAAGACCGGTGAGAACAGGTGTGTGGACTGGTTATAGTAATGGGTATAATGCTTTATCATCAACGAGGTATCTCGAAAATGCGTCTTATTTCCGCTTTAGAACAGTAACCTTAGGATATACGCTAACGAGCAGTATGCTTTCCAAGGTAAAAGGTATTAATGGTATGAGATTGTATGTAACAGTAGATAATCCACTTACCCTTACTAAGTATTCCGGTTATGACCCTGAAACATCTTTTGCAGGATCACCTGGTGACTCAAATTATGGAGTGGATTTTGGATTAGAGCCAACATTGCGAACTGTTACACTAGGTGTAAATGTCAAATTTTAACATGATTAAAAAGTTCTTTTAGAGTTTTCTCTAAAAACAATTCTTGTAATCGTAAAAATGAACTTATGCAAAAGCTTATATATAAACTTACCCTTTTATTATCTTTTTCAGTATTACTGTACTCCTGCTCTAAGCAATTGGATGCAGTAAGTCCAAGAGATGCTGTGCCAGAAAATAGATTAACCTCAAATGATATTGCATTACTGAGAAACGGTATGTACAATAGAATTGAGGATGCTGTATATGCATCGTGGTTTGATTTTGATGTTAAAGGTGAAAACTTTGCTTCAGGCCCTGGATTTAGCTTAGTTGATCCGATGAATATGACTACTACTTCTCCAGAAGTATTAAGTATTTGGAGAGCAGTATATACTAATGTTTTACAACCTAATTTTTTAATTGAAACCATCGATAATTTAGGTTCTTCTGCAACTCAGCAACAGCTAAGTTTTAAAGGGGAGGCTTTATATTTTCGTGCGCTGTTGTATTATAACTTGGTAACCAGGTATGGTGGAGTGCCGCTTGTGACCAAGCGAACATTTGAAAATGTTCCAAGGTCTACGGAGCAGCAAACATGGAATCAGATAATCGGAGACTTGCGTTTAGCAGAACAATTGACTCCTGCATTTTCTGATAGATTTTATGTTTCAAAGTCAGCTGTACATGCAATGCTTGCAAAAGTGTTCTTGGCTCAAAAAGAGTATGACAGTGTAATTAATTATGCAAATCGGGTGGTTGCAACTGGTAGATTTTCCCCTGCTACTGATTCGGCTTCGTATGCTTCAATGTTTTTTAGTGGGTCGACTAGCCGTGAGCTAATTTTTGCATTAGCGAATAATACGCTTACTAATCAGAAATTATTTTATCAAATGGTGAACGATGTTGATGGTTCTTGGAACTATGGACCGACACCAAGTTTGTTTACTAATTTATATGCTGATAATACAATAGGTACAGCCGTTCGTAGAGGCGATCGAAGAAGAACAGCTGTATTTATATCTAATAATACGAGGATAACTAAATTTCCTAATGCTAGATCTGGTCAGCAGTCTTTGGCTACTCCAGCAACCAATAATGCCAATCAGACACCTATTATTATTTCTCGTTATTCTGATGTTTTATTAATGTTGGCAGAGGCACAATCATTATCTTCTAATTCATCCATTTCCGCTGCTGCAGCTACGTTAAATTCTTATTTTACTACTAGGTATAATAATCCTCCTACTCAGGCCAGTGTTGCTTCTTTAAGCCCTGCTAATTTTCAAAATTTAATATTAAATGAGCGTCGCCGTGAATTTTTTGGAGAGGGGCAATGGTGGTATGATGTAAAAAGAACTAATAGACTTGATCTTTTTGCTTCTTTAGCTGGTAGAAATCATTTGATGCTTTATCCAATTCCCCAGACAGAACGTGATTTGGCTGGATATGAACAAAATCCAGGGTACTGATTACTCTAGTCCATGAAAAGCGTTTATATATTCTTTGTAAGGTTCATGTTTTCAGTGTTTATCATGGTGGGTTGCTCAAAAAGCAGCCCACCTGATATTGTGCAAGGTGGTACCCCCCCTGTTGCAAAGTTTGGCGTAAGTACTGTTAATGGTGTAGTAGGAGAGATAATCGCTTTTACTGATCAGTCTACTGATTTGGACAATGACATTGTTTCTTGGAGTTGGAGCTTTGCTGATGGTAGCGCAACTGTTGTTTCGCAAAACTGTACCTACTCATTTGCTAAGGCAGGAAGTTATTTGGTTACCCTTGTTGTGAAGGATAAGAAAAACCTTACTTCTAATTTCAGTATACGAATATTAATAAAGAATACTATAACTCCTGATTATAGCTCTTTAGGCAGAAGTATTCAAGACTTGATTCCTTTGTTATATCCTAAGGCTGTTGTTTGTGCTCATAGGGGTTATCATGAAGATTTTCCTGAAAACTCTTTACCATCAATTTCGGCAGCAGCTCAAGCTGGTATTAAGGTTGTTGAAATTGATGCACGCTTGACAGTTGATAATGAGGTAGCTATAATGCATGATGCTACGACAGCAAGAACATCAAATGGGAATTTAATAGTTGCGCAGAGGCTTATGCGTGATTTGAAGCAGTTAAGATTGCTACATAAAGGGAAAGTTACAACTTATGAAATACCAACACTTAAAGAGTGTTTAGAAGTAGCTAAGGGTAAGGTTTATTTAAATATTGATGCTTCTTGGGATATCACAGTTGATTATTACAATAAGATATATAATGAAGTGGCAGCACTTAATATGGTAGGGATGGTCTTTTTTTATACAGAGAATGTTTCTGTGGCAAGGGGTTTAATGGAGTTTGATAAAGATGTTATAGTTCTTTTAGGTGCTGGAAATAGCACAGACTGGTTGAATGCAAATAATTTAAATCCAAAAGCTAAATTGTGGCATTTAGCTACCGCAACACTTAGTAATAATTTCACTTATCAACCACATGTAGAAGGAATTAGGTTCTTTGCAAACGCCTATGTTAATTCAACAACTTCACCAACTCCTAATCAGGATATAGTTACTGATAATTTATTGAATAATAGAGTTTCTATCATTCAAACAGATTACCCGGTTGAGATAAAAAACTATCTACAATCTAAAAATTTATTGCTTCAATAAGTAAACTTATTAGTATGCGAATATTTCTTTCGTTTTTATTTCTGGTTTTGTTTTCTTTTCAGGGCGGTGCTCAATTGATTATTCGTTCTACAAAGTCTATCGAACGACAATTGGAGTGGGTTAAAGATCAGCTTGAAAATCCTAATAATGGAAAAGTTTTATTTGCAGCGCACAGAGGTGATTGGCGTAACGCTCCAGAAAACTCTATACAAAGCTTGATTTTTTCAATTGAAAATGGGTATGATATTGTTGAGTGTGATCTCAAAATGACGATGGATGGTCAATTGATTATAATGCATGATAAAACTATTGATAGGACAACAACCGGAACTGGTAAGCCAGAAATATATAGCCTGGAATTGATCAAGAAATTTAAGTTGCGGAATGCCACTGGTCATGCTACGGAACATACTATCCCTACTCTTGAAGAATTTCTTTCGGTTGCTAAGGGGAGAATCATGGTATGTGTTGATAAGGGCTTTGAATATTTTGATAAGGCTATGGAAATCGTCAAGAAGTTTGATATGGAGAATCAGATAATATTTAATATTCCATCTTTAACTTTTGATAGTTTACAAAATCTCAAAATTGCTCATTTAACTGATAAGCTATGGTTAAATGTCTTGGGATTCCCAAATGATATTACTAAGGCCGAGAATTTGGTAAATTCTTACAAGGGGAGGGGTAGGGTTATTTTTCATCCAACATTTTCAGAGGACAGAATACCTTTTGTAGGGTGGATGAAAAAAATAAGGGCTACAGGGGGCAATTTGTGGCTCAACGGACTTTGGCCTGAACATAATGGTGGGCATGATGACGACAAAGCTGTTGAACTTAATATGAAAGATGATTCTTGGGGTTGGTTGATAAAAAATGGAGCGACCATAATTCAAACAGATAGGCCAAAGGATTTGTTGCAATATTTAGTTAGTAAAGGTTACCATCCTAAATTCTAAGTATGAGAACCTTTATTGCAAGTTTTTTTGCACCCCTGCCGCCTAAGCCTATTATTGGCACAGAATCTCAAATCCATAAGCGTTTTCGATTTAGTAAGTGGAGCGTATTTATTTCGGCTACATTAGGCTATTCCTTTTTTTATGTTTGTCGACTGAGTATTAGTGTGGTTAAGAAACCATTACTTGACGCAAATGTTTTCTCCGCATCTCAATTAGGGTCAATTGGTTCAGCCTTATTTTTTAGTTATGCTATAGGTAAGTTGGTTAATGGTTTTTTTTCTGATCGAACCAATATTAACCGTTTTATTTCTTTTGGGTTGTTATTTACAGCCCTGTGTAATCTTGCTTTGGGATTTTTCCCTTACTATTCAGTTTTTATTGGACTATGGGGGCTTAGTGGATGGTTTCAGTCGCTTGGAGCTGCTCCATGTGTTGTTGCTTTAACTAGGTGGTTTAAGAAGAGTGAAAGAGGTACATATTATGGTATATGGAGTTCGAGTCACCATATCGGGAAAGCATTGACCTTTACTATTTTACCCTTATTAATAAGTATAGGCGGCTGGCAATGGGGATTTATAAGTGCTGGGTTGATAGGCATTATAGGTGCTTTAATCGTAAAGTTCTTTTTGTTTGATAGTCCTGAAAGTAGAGGGTTGCCAAAAGTTGAGGAAATTGATAAGCAAAGTATCGATGTTTCTAGTAAAGACGAATTATCTGTAAGGCAATCCCAGTTATTAGTTGTTAAGAACCCTTACATATGGATTTTGGCTTTATCAAGCGCTTTAATGTACATAAGTAGATATTCGATTGAAAGTTGGGGTATATTTTACGCCGAAACAGAAAAGGGCTATAGTAATATTCTTGCGTCAGAAATAATTGGAATGACCGCAATTTCTGGCATCTTTGGTACTGCATTATCTGGCTATATATCTGATAAATTATTTAAGGGTAATAGAAACTTGCCTGCGTTTTTGGCTGGGATTCTAAATATTTTTTCAATTATAATATTTCTCTTTTTTCCTAAAGGATTATTTTGGTTGGATGCAGTTTCAATGATTATTCATGGGCTAGCAATTGGGGTATTAATAACACTGCTAGGAGGGTTAATGGCAGTTGATCTTGCCCCTAAGAAAGCTGCAGGGGCTGCAATGGGATTAATTGGAATTGCCAGTTACATAGGTGCAGGTGTACAGGAGTTAATAAGTGGGCACTTGATCGAAGCAAATAAGCAGATTGTTAATGGAGTTCCTATGTATGATTTCTCAGTATCAAGATACTTTTGGCTATCTGCATCTATTTTGTCAACCCTAATCGCCTTAACTGTATGGAAGAGAAGAAGCAAGGATTGAGACTAAAGTTTAGGGATTAATTGGATTTGTCATTAAAGAGTGTTTTTTTATTAATAGTGTTTGGGCTTTTCAAGCATGTCAAGCGGCAGTGTTTCAGCCATTAAAATCTCTGATGGTCATGGCTTTAGCCGATAAGCTTATTTTTAAATAGGGATTAGGATAATGATTCTGCATAAATCATGCGTGCTGGATTGATTACTGAAACCGATTGACTAACGATGCTTATGCAAGTACAAGAAATTTCAACCATTTTTCAGCAGGCTTTTGGTAGCCTAGAAACGCCTTTGATTGTTCGCTCTCCCGGACGTATCAATATCAT
>JACCDH010904812.1_pt1 | contig 16330 bp, 15 predicted proteins | sample 7442481 | NCBI WGS metagenome assembly JACCDH01 (sample SAMN15323433, study PRJNA562643) | freshwater metagenome | isolation source: river surface water | place: USA:Blue River Watershed | collected 2017-08-15
ATTGCTTCTGGCAGGTCGTGCCAAGGGTGATGAGCTGAACAAAATGGTCGAAGACCTACTTGACTCAGTCGAGCTTCCCAGAAGCTACCGCAACCGCTACCCACACGAGCTATCAGGTGGTCAGCGTCAGCGTGTTGGTATTGCCCGCGCGCTAGCACTGCGCCCAGACCTACTAATCGCAGACGAGCCGACCTCAGCTCTTGACGTTTCGGTTCAGGCTAGATTCCTAGAGCTTCTTCTGGAGCTTCAGGACCAGCTCAAGTTCGCATGTCTCTTTATCTCTCACGACCTAGCGGTTGTTGACATGCTTGCTCACAGAATTGCGGTCATGCAGCACGGCAAGCTAGTTGAAATTGGTGAGCGTGACCAGATTCTGAAGAACCCTCAGATGGAATACACCAAGCGTCTTATCTCCGCAGTTCCTGTTCCAGACCCAGTCGAGCAGGCCAGAAGACGAGAGCTTAGAAGAGCTATCTAGAACAAGCTTCAAAAGCAATCGACCGGTGAACGAAAGTTCCCGGTCGATTTGCTATTTGTCGCTTAGGTCCATCAGCTCGACAGCGCGAGCGAAGTCGGGAACTGAAGCCTTGAGTTCTTGGAAAGTACCCTCGGCGACGATGCGTCCTGCGTCGAGGTAGATGATTTTGTCTGCTCCCATGACCGTTGAAAGTCTGTGGGCAATCAGAACCACGGTCATTTCATTCTTTAGTTCTTGGAGCACCTTGGTGATTTCGGCTTCAGTTTCGGCATCCAGGGCACTGGTTGCCTCATCGAGGAACAAAATCTTTGGATCGCGATAAAGAGCTCTAGCGAGGCCAAGTCTTTGAATTTCGCCGCCGGATAGTTGCCCAGAGTCAGGCTTAATCTGCAACTCCCACCAGTTGGGCTGTGACGTGAACTTTGACAAACCTGCACGGTTTAGGGACTGCTCCACCTTTGCTCGGTCTGATGAAGAGTCGTCAACCAGAGATACGTTCTCAACCAGGCTGCCGGTGACAAGGTGAGGGCGTTGGGTGACGACTCCGAAGGTTCCAGGAGCGCCAAACAAGATCTCTCTAGGGGTTAGGTTCCCAATAGTTACATCACCAGAAGTGGGCTCCAAGAAGCCTGTTGCTAAATCAAAGATCGTAGATTTACCTGCACCAGATCGGCCAACTATCGCGACCTTGGTCAGGGGTTCAACCTTGAAGCTGATGCCAGAGAGGACATCTACCTCGCCAGTTGGATAGCGGAAGGTCACCTGTTCGAAATTGATTGAGGCGTGAGAGTCGAGGACTACATCTCCGGCTGTGACAAGCTGAGATTTTGTCTCCAATTGGGAAAGCAAGGTTTCGAAGGCTAGCTGGCCTCGATTCGCTCCGTCTTTCATGGAGGTAAATGCTGATTGGAGCGGAAGCAACGAAGCGATGAGTCTCAGACCGCCAGCTAAGAACACTCCGATTGTGACGGCTTGTGATGGAAGATCTGAGAAGACTACGACTCCACCGATGAACGCGAAGATTCCCAGAATGAGCGAAGTCTCAACAACATATCGAGGCATAGAGTTCAGGGTGTAGATAACAGCACTCCCTGTTGCTGCCTGATGTCTACTCTGGGTGAATTTGGTCAACCAGCCTGAAGCAACTCCCGCGCTGAGGGCTTCGCGTTTGACTCCAAACAAGTCGCGGCTCACCTGGAAGCTCTTTTCAGAGCCCTGCATGGCGAGTTGACCGTTTCTTATGATCCGAATGTTGATGAGTCTGTTCAGAACCACCAGGACACCGCCCATGAAAACAAACATAGAAACAGTGGCGATTGGATTCACGACCAAGAACATAATGACCATGGCCAGTAGGAGTGATGCCTCCGCCATGAATGTGATTCGCGCATTCAGGAAAAGGGTGATCGCTCCTGTCGAAAACATAACTCGGTTTTGAAATTCGGCCACTGACTCCTGTCCAGAACTGTCCTTGGAAACCGGCGAGAAGAAGGTTTCTGCTAGCTCGCGAGAGTGCTTGCCCTCCAGCCCTGCCACTGTGAGAGAGGTCTGAAGGTTGAGCCAAATTGAGAACCCAGACTTCATCAGAAAAACCAGAGCAACACCCATGGCGATGAATACTGCCTCGTACTCGTTGATGTACCACTCGCCAATTACCGGGAGATTTAGGGGAGCGCGGGTTGCCGAACCTGAGGCTAGAGAGCCGAATGCGGTGGCTAGTAGACCAATTCCCGCGAGACCTAGAAGATCTAGCAAGTTAGCTGCGATTCTTGCAATTGCCAAGAACAGCAGTTTGCGCCTTACAGGCTTCTCAAGAATCTTTCCGATGGAGCGGAAGGTTAGTTTCTGCATTTGACCCCTCAACAGTTAGAGAGTCTATTCGCGAGCCTGGGGAATGGTTCGATAGAGCCTAAACTTAGCTGGCTATGGCAGAATATGAACTGAGACAAGATCTTGCCTCCTTGAGGCAGACTTTTGCGGCGATAGCAGCCGTTCTTGAACCTGAAGCATTGTCAAAAGAGGCTCAAGAGCTTGAATCTCAGGCTAGTGACCCAAATCTTTGGGACGATCAGGCCAAGGCCCAAAAAGTAACTGGACAGCTTTCTCGAGTGAAGGCTAAGTTAGAAAAGATTAACTCATTGGCCTCGGCAATTGACGATGTTGATGTTTTGATCGAAATGTCAGCCGAAGCTGGTGATTCGAGTCTTGAATCCGAAGTTCAAGCAGAGATCAACAAACTTCGAGTCGCACTAGATGCTCTGGAGATTGAAACTTTGCTCAATGGCGAGTATGACTCTAGAGGAGCGGTTGTAACTATTCGAAGTGGTGCCGGCGGAGACGACGCAACCGACTTCGCTGAAATGCTGATGCGTATGTATTTGAGGTTTGCTGAGAAGCAGGGCATCAAGGCCCAGGTATTGGATATCTCCTATGCCGAGGGAGCAGGCATCAAATCGGCAACGTTTGAACTTGATGCCCCCTATGCCTACGGCAACATCTCAGTCGAGTCTGGAACTCACCGGCTAGTTCGAATGAGCCCATTCAACGCAGCTGGGAAAAGGCAGACTTCATTCGCAGCGGTTGAAGTTGTGCCACTGGTGGAAACTACAGACGCGGTTGATGTGCCCGACTCAGAGATCAGAGTTGATGTCTTTAGATCCTCGGGACCCGGTGGTCAATCGGTGAACACCACTGACTCCGCAGTTCGAATCACTCACATCCCGACCGGGATAGTAGTCTCCTGTCAAAACGAGAAGAGCCAGCTTCACAACAAAGTTGCGGCGATGCGCGTGCTTCAATCTCGTTTGCTTGAAATCAAACGCCAAGAAGAAGAAGCCAAGAAGAAGAAGTTAGCTGGAGATGTGAAGGCAAGTTGGGGAGAGCAAATGCGCTCCTACGTCCTTGCTCCATACCAAATGGTGAAGGACCTTAGAACCGGTTACGAAGTCAATAACCCTGACGATGTCTTTGACGGCGACTTAGATGGTTTTATTCAGGCTGGCATCCGCTGGAGAAAACAGCAAGAGGTCTAATTCCCCAAGGCTCGGAGAGTCTTGGGGAATTACAGAGCTCTGGTTTTTAGGCTTTAGCCACAATGATTCGACTAGAAGAAGTCACCAAAACTTATAAGGGTGCAAATAGCCAAGCCCTCAAGGGAGTGTCGCTGGATATTGCTCGTGGTGAGTTTGTTTTTCTTGTGGGAACTTCCGGATCTGGTAAGTCAACACTGCTAAGACTCATGCTTCGCGAAGAGCGACCCGACAATGGCTCAGTATTGGTTCTGGGCGAAAACCTTGGTCGCCTTCCCTCGAGACGTGTACCTGAGTTCAGGCGAATGCTAGGCGTAGTTTTCCAAGACTTCAGATTGCTTCCAAATAAGACCGTGTATCAGAATGTGGCCTTTGCTCTGAAAGTGATTGGGAAATCAAAAGCGTTTATTGAAACCGCAGTACCTGATGTTTTGAAGCTTGTGGGACTTGAGGAAAAGTCGAGTCGGCTACCCAATGAGCTCTCGGGTGGCGAGCAACAGCGAGTAGCCGTAGCTAGAGCTCTCGTGAATAGACCAGAGGTTCTATTGGCAGATGAGCCAACAGGAAACTTAGACCCTGCAACCAGCACAGAAATCATGAATCTTCTCGAGCGCATCAACCTTGCTGGCACCACAGTCGTGATGGCAACTCATGACCGTTCGATCGTTGATCGCATGCAGAAGCGAGTCATTGAGATCAGAGGCGGAGAAATCGTCCGTGACGCTCAGACAGCAAGTTACAGAGAGCTACCTAGCAACCCAATAGATGTCGTTGAGCCGAAGACCGGCAGCTGGAGCCTAGATGGAGAGGGCTCGCTATGAATCCAGGCTTTATCCTCTCCGAGATGTGGGCGGGGCTAAAGAGCAATGTCTCTATGGTCTTTTCCATCATTCTCGTTACCTTCATCTCTCTGACTTTTGTAGGTGTAGCAGCTTTGCTTCAACTCCAGATCGGGCAGATGAAGAACTACTGGTATGACAGGGCTCAAGTAGCTGTCTACCTCTGCACTGATTTCTCTCCTGAGGCAGCTTGTCCCGTTGGTGGAGTTACCGAAGATCAGATTGCCTTGGTCAGATCTCAGCTGGATTCAGCTGCGATAGCACCTTATGTCGAGGAGTACTTCTTCGAGACCCATGAGGCCGCTTATCAGAAGTTTTCTGAGGAGTTTGCTGGGTCGTCAGTGCTCGAATTCATCACTCCCGAGCAACTCAACCAGGCTTTTTGGGTCAATCTGAAAAATCCATCCGACAGTCAACTAATCGCAGAGAGCTTCTCTGGCCTGGAAGGAGTCGAGGAAGTTCGAGACCAGCGCGGCTATCTCGACCAGATTTTCTCGTTCATGAACGTGGGCAGTTTGGCTGCCGCTGGCGTGGCTGGAGTGATGCTACTGAGTGCAACTCTGTTGATCGCGACCACAATTCGGCTCAGTGCTTTCTCAAGGAGAAGAGAGATTTCCATCATGCGCTTGGTAGGCGCCTCCAATTTCTCCATCCAGCTACCGTTTGTTCTCGAGGGTATTTTTGCCGCTCTGATTGGTGGTCTGCTTGCGGGTGGAGCAACCCTTGCCGCGGTTCAGTATCTGGTGACTGACTACCTGGCCCTTCAGCTGCCCTTCACGAGCTTTGTTGGTCTGGCTGATGTGCTAATCGTCGCTCCCTATCTGGTAGGCCTAGGTGTTATCCTTGCGGTTATCGCATCAGGTGTCTCAATCAGGAGATACCTGGATGCTTGATTTGAGGTAAAGTCCATCAGATTATTTGAGGGGAAGTAGTGATTAGGCTCATCATTGCTGGTAAGAATGAACTCGCAATCAATGGACTCTCAGCCGCACTGAATCAACTTCTTCCGGCCGAAATTGTTGTCATAGAAAGCGCCTTGAGCGACTTAGAGGCCGCAGCCGGTCCCAATTTCGCCAAATTTGCACAAGACCATGGTGTTGCGAGGATAACTTTGGACGAGGCCAAGGAGATCCCAAACGCTACCTTTTTGTCCTTGGAGTTCGATCGCATTATTCGGCCGTCAGAGTTCACTTCTCGATCTCTGGTCAACGTTCACCTTTCGAACCTTCCAAACTTCCGTGGCGTTGGAACTTCCTTCTGGCCAATTATGAAAAACGCTCGCGAAGCGGGAGTGACTTTGCACCTAATCGACGATGGAGTTGATACCGGCGATGTCGTCGCCCAAACAATCTTCAGCATAGATCCGTCATGGACTTCATGGGACCTGCACAGAGCCTTATTGTTCCATGCCGGAGAATTGGTCAAGTCTCAGATGGACAACTTGATTTCAGGAAATTTATTGGCAACCCCGCAGCAAGGTGGAGGGAGTTACTTCAGCAAATCCTCTGTAGATTTTTCCAAAAATGCGCTTGATCACTTTAAGACATGGGATGACTTTGATCGAAATTTTCGGGCGATGTATTTCCCTAAGTTTCAGTTACCAACTTTTCAGGGAAAGTCCGTGACTCGTGCTACGCGTTTAGCCGAAATTCACCTGAAAGATGAAATCAGATTCGAGCAAGTTAATCGAACCTATGGCCTCTTGTTCTTGACGGACGCATTGGTAGCACTCGATTTAGAGAAATGACAACTCCAATCAGATATTCCCAGCGTTCCTGGAAATCCACTCAATCACATCGAGGTGCTCAGGTGCCCAAGCGAGTTTCTCCCGTGACGATCCCCAATCAATCGAATACCGTTGGTCGTGCCCAGGCCGGTCGCCCACCAATTTTACTGCCCGCTCAGAGAGGTTTAGTGCGGAAAGAATTGCCGTGGCTATTTCAAGGTTGGTTCGCTCATTCGAGGCTCCAAAAAGTGCAACCTGAAGCTTTCCGGACACTAGCTGAGACAATATACCTCTGACGTGATCGTCGACGTGAATCCAATCCCTTATCTGACCCCCATCACCGTACAGTTCGATAGGGAGACCTGCTTTTGCAAGCTTGATGCTCCTCGGAATTAGTTTTTCGTGGTGCTGACCAGGTCCATAGTTGTTGGAGCAATTTGAGATACTCCAGCCAAGGCCAAACGTACGCCCCCATGCCCTCACTAAGTGCTCAGCCGCAGCTTTTGATGCTGAGTATGGATTGGATGGCCTTAGGGGCGATGATTCTGAGAATTTCTCGCTGCTGTTCCGAGGAGTATCGCCAAAAACCTCATCTGTTGAGACCTGGTGGAGGTGGATGTCTTGCTCAAGAGCTACCTGTGCTAGGGACAGAACGCCCATTACGTTTGTCTCGTAAAATTTCGTCGGGCCACTAATGGCGTTGTCATTGTGACTTTCCGCGGCAAAGTTGACTATGACGTCAAAACCATGGCTCTCACCTTTTACTAAATCTGTGTCTCTGATGTCACCCCGGACAATTTGTACGTCATTGGCTATGGGCCCAAGTCTCGATAGATCTGCTGCATAGGTCTCAAGGTCAAAAATCTTGACTTCGTGCCCCTGCTCCAGGGCATGGATGGAAAAACGGGAGCCAATAAATCCGAGTCCACCTGTGACAAAAAGCTTCATGACTTGAATCTTAATGCCGATAGGCTTTTAGGTATGAAAGGTATAGTCCTAGCTGGGGGGTATGGGACCAGGCTCTTCCCTCTCACCAGAGCAACATCCAAGCACCTACTGCCGGTGCACGACAAGCCGATGATTTTTTACCCCCTGTCAATACTGCTTCTGGCTGGGATCTCTGACATTGGTATCGTTTGCAGACCTCAGGACCGCCAGCAGTTTGAGCGAAATCTCAGTTTCCTGGGAAATCTTGGTGTGAGGCTTACATATATTGATCAAGAACACCCCGGGGGAATCCCAGACGGCATACTCCTAGCCGAAGAATTCTGTGGAGCAGATGAGCTAGCAGTGGTGCTGGGGGACAACTTCTTTTACGGCGCCGGTTTGATGACCCAAATTCGAGATGCCGCCGGAGGAGGAGCAGCCATATTTACTCAAAAAGTTGCGGATCCTGAGCGGTTCGGTGTAGCAAGGTTCAGCGCATCTGGAGCCGTTGAAGGAGTGGTCGAGAAACCTAGACAATATGTCTCCTCTTCAGCAGTGGTGGGCCTATATCTTTTCGACCGCAACGTTTTTGAGCGCGCTAGGGGCCTTGCTCCATCCCAAAGGGGCGAGACAGAAATTGCTGATTTGTTGAATGCTTACATTCAAAATGGTGTCATAGTTCATCAACCTCTTACCCGAGGAACCACTTGGTTTGATATGGGAACATTTGGTTCAATTGATACGGCTTCCACTCTCGTTCGAACAATTGAGGAGCAAGCGGGGGAGTTGGTGGGCTGTCTCGAGGAGATTTGCGTCCGCATGGGGTATGCCGAGCCGGGCGTTTTGGCTTCCATGATTGAAAGTTACCCAGAATCAAGCTACAAGTCGTACATTCAGAAAGTCTTGAATCTGGAGTTCAAACATTGAAAAAGGTTCAAGATCTTCACGTGGGTAGTGCGGATGGCGGCGTTCTGCAATTTTGCGAGCTACCATTTGATGTAAAGCGCCTCTACTGGCTCAGAGGCCCTTCGGGCATGCGGGGATCTCACGCTCACAAAGAGCTTATGCAAGTGTTTCTTTGTATTTCAGGGCGGGTTCGAATTCGATTTCAAGACGGACAAGATGTTCGAGAGGTTCTCATGCTTCCCAACCAGGTTTTGAAGGTGGACCCCGGCTTGTGGAGAGAGATCGCCCCACTCACAGAGGGCGATATTTTGCTAGTTGGCGCATCCGAGCACTTTGATGAGGATGACTACATACGAGACTTTGGCGCATTTAAGGACTGGAAAGATGATTAGGGTACCTTTTTTTGACTGCACGCCTTCGGAATCAGCCTCGAATGAGCTAGAAAGAGTCGCTTCTGAAGTGATTAAGTCCGGCACCTATGTGGGGGGGCAAGCCGTTTCTGAGTTCGAGGAGACATTCGCACATTTTCTTGGAGGCGGACATGTGGTCGGGGTTGGCAACGGCCTAGATGCTTTGACCCTGTCTCTCATTGCCCTTCAGGTAGGGCCTGGTGATGAGGTGATAGTTCCCTCCTACTCTTTCATCGCAACGTGGATTGCTGTGGCAAGAGTCGGAGCAACATGCGTTGTCGTTGACGTCGAACCAGAGACAGGGCTAATCTCCCTAGACACCATTCGGCAAAAGATCTCACCATCGACTAAAGCCGTGATTCCGGTTCATCTTTACGGATCGCCGGTGCATCTGGGTGAGCTGAGGTCCGCCTTAGAGGGCAGCGGTGTATCGATTGTTGAAGATTGTGCGCAATCGGTAGGGGCTGCAGAGCCTGCAGGAATCGTAGGAACAATTGGAACAGTCGCTGCATTCTCTTTCTACCCAACGAAAAATCTTGGAGCCTTGGGAGATGGAGGAGCTGTTTTTACGAGGAGCGAAGAGCTTGCGCAGCGAGTGAGGTCTCTGAGATCGTATGGCTTCGGCAGTTCTCGCTACGACTTCACGACTCTAGGCCTGAATTCCAGGCTCGACTCCATTCAGGCGGCTTTCTTGACTGAAAAGCTCAAGGGTGTCCTTGCGGAAACTAAAGCAAGAAGGCTACAAGCAGCCGAGTATCAAAAACGCCTCTTTAACTTCAAAGTTGTCAAGCAGGACTTGGATGAGTCTGTCTTTCACCACTTTCCTGTGCTTGTTCCTGATCGGGAGAAGTTTCGAGAAGCACTCATGGATTTGGGGGTTGAGACTGACTGCCACTATCCATACACCTTTGAAGCATTTGCTCGTTTAGTGCCTCCGGAGCTCGTTTCCTACGACAAGGCTGACCTATATCAGGCGAATCGCTTCGCGAGTGAGGTTGTGACTTTGCCAGTAGGATCGTGGCTCAGCGAGGCTCAGTTCGATGCGACTGTTCGAGCTCTGGAGATTGTAAATCAGACGCAGAAGTAATTTGTAGCACCGGGACCACTATCGCGTGCTTCTCAGCGTAAATACCTTTCTGGAGCCCCAGGTTTCAAATGGTCATGAAGGGCTCGCGTCCTAGAGTAATACCAACGCTTGAAGAATTTTGAGTTGAAAGTCCAAGTGAGAAACCAAAGCCCAGCGAAGCGCAAGGACTCCTTGGCCTCCTTTGGCGAGCAAAGTCCTGCCAAAACGTGGAAGTGAGCTTGACCGAGTAGTTTTTTGACGACCGTAATTTGAGAAACTGGCACGCCATACTTTTTTACCAGTAGGCGTTCTTCCTTTAGAGCGTTCAAGCGAAATTTCGATCCAAAGTTTCTGTCGTGCCGCCTGTATAAAGTTGTCACTTCCAGTCTCCTCCAACCCGGCAGGCCAAGTTTCGAAAGTCTGTGCCAAAGAGGTCTATCTTCAATTTCGAAATCCTCATCCCAGCCCCCAAGTTCCTTCAAGGCCGATGTCCTGTAAGTCACAGTCGGAGCGTATACCGAGGATCCATTGAGCCAAAGCTCTCTTAATTCCTCGCGAAACAAACCCTCACACATGTCACGAATTTCTCTCGGCTTCCCGAAGGGTCGCGAATCGGAGTCAATAAGTTCAACCTCACTGCACACATAAACGGCTTCCGGGTTTTTTCTTAGGATCTCAACATCTGGGGAAATCCGGTTTGCAAGAATTACATCATCGCTGACAAACAGAAGAAACTCCCCATTTGATTCGTAGAGAACCTTATTAGCCGTTCTTACAACACCAATATTCGATTCATTTGATAGGAAACGGAAGCCCATCTCCTTGGAAATCTCTTCAAGCAGTGTGCTGGAATCATCCGTGGACGCATCGTCTATACAAATAACTTCAAGATTCGAGTATCCACTTGAGTAGATAGACTTGAGCGCTTCTAGAACGAATCTCCCAGTGTTGTAGCAAAGAACCCCGACGGTCACGAGGGGCGGACCCTCAGGCTTGAATTTCTGCATGGAGCACAGCCTATATGGATGCTTTATGCTTTCGTCAAAGGTTACGAGTGGGCGTTTAAGCCCAGCCGAATTAACCACCACATGTGATGGAAGAGGCCACCATGCCCAGGGAACGCGGCCAAAAATTGGTTGCATCCAATCGCAAGGCCCGACACGATTACCACATTCTGGACGTGTATGAGGCCGGCATTGTGCTAACCGGAACAGAAGTCAAATCCTTGCGCGCAGGGCGCGCATCCCTGATCGATGGTTACGCAACCATCGATGGGGGAGAAGCTTGGCTGGAGAATGTCCACATCCCTGAGTTCCTGGCTGGAAGCTGGACTAACCATGCAACCCGCCGCAGACGCAAACTGCTGCTGAGTAGGGCTGAACTGAGCAAGCTCGGCGGCAAAGTCAAGGAATCCGGTCTAACAATTGTTCCCCTGTCCCTCTACTTCAAAGATGGCAGGGCAAAGGTTGAGATTGCTCTCGCTCAGGGAAAGAAAGACTGGGACAAGAGGCAAACCCTCAAAGAACAGCAAGACAAGCGTGAGGCCGCCAGGGCGATGTCCACCAAAGGTAAAGACTGGTAATCCCAGTCTTTTGAGCCTCAGTTACTAGAATTCAGAGAGCGATTGGAGGGGAAATGAGCGCTGTTGCCGTTGTCATTCCTTCATATCGCGTAACCAACCACATTCTTGATGTTCTAAAGCTAATCGGACCTGAGGTTTCTCAGATATTCGTAGTTGATGACGCCTGTCCAGATAACTCGGGTGACTTTGTTAAAAAGCATTCCAAGGACAAACGAGTCAAGGTCCTGAAGCATTCAGAGAATCAAGGTGTTGGCGGAGCGGTGATCACCGGCTACCGCGCCGCCCTTGAGGCTGGAGCCGAGATTGTTGTCAAGGTAGATGGCGATGGTCAAATGGACCCAAGGCTCATCCCCAGGTTAATTCGCCCCCTGGTCGACGGGGAAGCTGATTACGCAAAAGGCAATCGCTTTGACAGTCTTGAGGATCTATACGAGATGCCTCGGGTAAGGATATTTGGCAACGCAGTCCTGTCCCTCTGGTCAAAACTTTCGACCGGCTACTGGTCGGTAACCGACCCAACCAATGGTTTCACTGCGATACACAGACGCGTTCTCGAGATTATTCACCTAGACAAACTTCGTAAGTCCTACTTCTTCGAGTCTGACTTACTTTTCCGACTCAGTATCGTGAACGCGGTTGTTGCAGACATCCCGATGAAGGCTGTTTACGGCGATGAGAAGAGCCACCTTAGGATCCGAAAAGTATTAGTTGAGTTCCCCTGGCGTCACACGGTGAACCTAATCAAGCGAGTTTTCTACCGCTACTACCTCAGAGAGTGGTCGGTTGCGAGCATCGAGCTACCTGTGGGTGTCGGCATGCTAGCTTTCGGTGTTTGGTTTGGTCTAGCGAGCTATATAGAGGCGGCCTCTGCCGGAAGGGCCACCACCGCAGGCCAGGTAACGCTGGCAGCCATTGGAATCATTTTGGGAGTGCAGCTTTTGCTCTCCTTCCTCTCCTACGATGTCCAGTCAGAACCAAAAGTTCCTAAGCAAAGAAGATAGGTAACACCTTGAAGAACTTCGTCACTTTCATCAAAGACTGGAAGAACCAGCTGATGCTGGGAACCTTGGTAATCCTGGGCGGCTGGATCTACTCCCGAGTTTGGATGGTAAACCCAGCGATCTTGGGTGATGAGTATCTCTACTCCATCAATGCGCGCAAGGCAGCCCCTTGGGATCCTTCTCCTGCAGGTGACTTCTCTAACTACCTCTTCAACCTGGTTTACAGCTCCACCAACCTTTGCGGTTCTGGCTTTTACACCTGCGGAAAGTACCTAAACCTTTTCTTCTTCCTCGGCTTTATCTTCATCATTTTCTTGATAGCAAAACGCTTGATGGGTTTCTGGCCAGCCTACGCATTCACCATTGCCGCTGGCTTAGGCCCACTGAGCGTCTACACATCTATGTTCCTTCCTGAATCGATGTATTTCTTCTTCCTCGGTTTGGTCTTACTTGCGGTACTGAAAGCTGCAACTAACTTCACCTGGCAGAACTGGGCGGTTGTTGGTGGTTTGATTGGCCTGACCTCGCTCATCAAGCCTCACGCTTGGCTCTCCGCGATCGCGATCGGCATATTCATGCTGGTTGTCGGCCTTACTCAAGCAAAGCTTCGCTATAAGCCGCTGCTAGTTTCAATCGGTGCAATTGCCGGCGCGGCAATTCTTAGCCGTGTTGTGATTGGTTTCGCGATCGCAGGACCCAAGGCGCTTGGCTTCTTCGGTCAATATCTTGGCGTGGGGGTTGTTCAGGAGGTCACTGCTGGAGTTTCTTCCGGAAGCACCACTGACCCAGCAACTGGCGCAGCGACCGGCCTTGTTGGCTCTGGTGCAATGAACGGTGTTGTCGGCCTTTTCGGAATCCAGCTGAACACTCACTTGCTCACAGTGTTCTCCTTGATGGGAATTGCAATCATCGGCTTGATCATTGGCTTGATTGCTTTGATCAAGAACAAGGAACTAACCCCAACGCCTGCTCTAGCTTTGTTTGCTTTCATCTGGCTGTTTAGCCTGATGATTGAGATTGTCATGTTCACCGGATGGATTACCGGTGGTGGTGACGACCACACGACTCGTGTACTTCTTCGCTACTACGACTTCCTGTTCGTAATTGTTCCGCTGGCTGGTCTTGCAGTTCTAGTAAAGGGCCTTGCCGACAACGCGAATGTCTTTATTCGCTGGGGGATTGTTGTTTTGGTTGGAGCATTGATCACTCCTGCGTTCTCTGGATTCTTCGGCACCTTGACCATTCAGATCGCAGACGCTCCGAACCTGGCTGGTTTGGTCGTGAACCAGGATGTTCTCAACGGTGTGGCTCTCACCTCAGCTCTCGCGCTTTTGGTGTTCGCCGTTGCACCGAAGTTTTTGAAGTGGACGTTCGTGTTGATCTTGCCTTACTCCATGATCGGAACCGGTTGGCAAATTCAGGATCAGTATCAGGGCTTTAGGGCGACTCCAAATGCTGCGGATAAGGCCGGTCAGTTTGTGTATGCAAACTGGCCAGAGGTTGATCGTGAAGACACTCTCGTGTTGGCTGGGTCTCGCTTCGAGGCAACAAACGTGGCCATATGGGCAGATGTTGCAAACATGCCATACGAGCTCTTTGGTCCAGGTTCTCAGTACGACGCAACTCTTGCCCCAGAGGGAACTCGATTCATCATCTCGGTTGGTGACCTTGGTGCCGTTGGAGACTTCGAAGAAGTGATCGAGGGCGACGGTTACAAGCTCTATAAGCTCAAGGGCTAGGCACTAGGTGAGGATTCTCTTTGTCCACGAGGTGAACTACCTCACCAAGCCCATTTATGAGATGCACGAGTTTCCGGAGCACCTGGCGGCTCGCGGGCACGATGTTGCCTTCTGGCACTTTCCCGAAGGCTATTCAACAGAACAAGTCAATGAGCTGGGCTTCAAAAAGACTATCCAGGGGCGAGTTGTAAAGGACGCCAGAATTACCCTTTTCACGCCGCAATTCGGCGATGGTGGGTTGTTTGGTCGGATGTTGACGGCGTTTAGAGCAGGAGACGTTGCACAGAGGGTAATCAACGACTTCAAGCCAGATTTGATTGTGAGCTTTTCGGTTCCCACCCAAGGCTGGCAACTAATCGCTCCTGCGAGGCGGTCGGGCGTGCCGGTACTTTTCCGAGCCCTCGATGTGTCTCACAAAATCAGAACCGGAATCTTTTCCAAGTTGATTTATTTGGCCGAAAAGAGTGTCTATAGCCGGGTCAACTGGCTGAGTGCAAATAACCCAGCAATGCTCGATTACTGCGTTTTGATGGGCGCTAAACCAACCCAGTCCTCAGTCGAGTGGCCGCCAGTGGATCTGCAACGCTTTGAGACTGCGAGTGAGCCTGCAGGCTTGAAGTCCTTGTTGGGTATCCCTGGTGACTCCAAGGTGATTCTCTACATGGGTAGCTTCTTCTACTTCTCAGGTCTCCCAGAGGTGATTAGTGCGTTTTCCAAGAACGAGGGTAAGGAGCACTTGGTTCTGATCGGTGGGGGAGAGCAGGATCGGGAGCTAAGGGAGCTTGTTTCTGACTTGAACATTGATTCACGGGTGACTTTCACCGGATTTATCTCATTTGACCAATTACCTGGATATCTCAAGCTGGCTGATGTGGCTATCAATCCGATGCAACGTTCGCTGGTTGCGAATGCGGCCATTCCAAACAAGGTAATTCAGTACTTGGCTGCTGGGTTGAGTGTTGTCTCAACCAGGTTGAAAGGCTTAGAGCAGACTTTTGGTGATAGCTCAAGGCTGACCCTTGTCGATAATGCTGAAGAGGTTGTGCGATCCGCGATTGAAGCCTGCAGGCGTCAATCGCGAATTGACTCCGAATCCAACCTAGGTTTAGAGAGATTCACTTTGGAGCGTTCAGTGAGCGCTTTTGAAAACAGATGTAATGAGGTCGTGCAGAATGCCTAAAGTTCTAGTTCTTGGTTCAACCGGAATGCTCGGTTCGGCGGTTTTCTCAGAGTTTGAGAAAGCGGGAGCAAATGTCCAAGAAGCGTCGAGAACACGAGGTGTCAAATTTGATGCCACGGGTTTAGAAGTTGGCGATCTGCTGTCCCGCGCCGGGATCGATGATGGGGATTTCGTTATCAACTGCGTTGGGCTTACGAAGGCCCGAATTGACGAAACATCTATCGCGAGCAGAGCTCTCGCGGTTCGACTTAATGTTGATTTTCCCAACCAACTGGCACTCGAAGCAGAGAATCGTGGCATAAAGGTGATCCAGGTGGCGACTGATTGCGTTTACTCTGGAGAAGCCGGTTCTTACGCAGAAGACTCCGACCATGACCCACTGGACGTCTACGGCAAAACTAAGAGCCTGGGAGAAGCTCCCTCTAGCTCAGTCATGCACCTCAGGTGCTCACTGATTGGACCTGAGCTGGGGCGCAACTCCCTCTTCTTTGAGTGGGTGCGTCAGCAACCTCAGAATGCAAGCATCAATGGATTTACCAACCACATTTGGAACGGTTTGAGTTCAACGGCCTTTGCCAAGATTGCAAGAGCGATTGTTGAAAATGGCTTGTTCTCCTCTGGTGTGCAGCATCTAGTGCCGGCGGACAAGCTAACAAAGGATGAATTGGTCAGGCTGGAGCTACACGCTCTTGGCAGAACTGACGCTTCAGTTACTTCTGTGGAAGCATGTTCGAGGGTGGATAGAACCTTATCGACCAAGCACGCAGTCGTAAACACCGCCCTATTCAAGGCAGCTGGATATTCCGAGGTTCCGACTGTTGCTCAAATGGTCGATGAACTCTGCGCGGAGCTGGCAAACTAGTCCGGTAGCAAAAGGGGAAGCATGACTCGCAAGATTGATGGCTCAACGGTTTTGATCACCGGGGGTACCGGGTCCTTTGGCTCAACCATGGCACGCCACCTGCTGACAAAAGGTGTCGAGGAAGTTCGTATTCTGAGCCGCGATGAGGCAAAGCAGGATGCGATGCGACATTCACTCGGTGATAGCCGCGTGAAGTTCTACATCGGTGATACTCGGGATCCAGAGTCCGTTGAGCGAGCTGTCCGAGGGTCAAACCTGATTTTTCACGCTGCGGCACTCAAGCAGGTACCTTCTGCGGAGTTCTTTCCTCTAGAGGCGGTCAAGACAAACATCAATGGATCAGCCAATGTGCTTCGCTCTGCTATCGAGAATGAAGTTTTAGGGGTGGTGTGCCTGAGCACCGATAAGGCCGTCTATCCCATCAACGCGATGGGCATGTCCAAGGCCTTGATGGAGAAGACCGCCATGGCCTTCGCGCGTGATTACCAAGACTCAAAGACAACCATCGCTGTTACCCGCTATGGAAATGTGATGTATTCCAGGGGTTCAGTCATCCCACTCTTTATCTCACAGATAAAGAGTGGA
>JACCDH010274609.1_pt1 | contig 16323 bp, 18 predicted proteins | sample 7442481 | NCBI WGS metagenome assembly JACCDH01 (sample SAMN15323433, study PRJNA562643) | freshwater metagenome | isolation source: river surface water | place: USA:Blue River Watershed | collected 2017-08-15
CCTGGCCAGCCCGACCTTCACCGGCACCCCGGCGGCGCCCACCCCGGCGGCCAACACCAACACCACCCAGATCGCCACCACCGCATTTGTTCTCGGGCAGGCCGCATCGGCCACCCCGGCGGCGCTTGGCACGGCAGCTGCCGGCACCGGCACCACTTTTGCTAGGGCCGATCACGTCCACGCCATGCCGACGCACAGCCAAGTTGGCGCGCCGACCGCAGACGTCGCCTGGGGCGGGTTCAAGCTCACCAACCTTGCCGATCCGGCCAGCGCGCAGGACGCCGCAACCAAGAACTATGTCGACAGCGTTGCGCAGGGGCTAGACGTCAAGGCGTCGGTAAAAGCGGCCACCACCGCGAATATCACGCTGTCCGGCGCCCAGACCGTCGACGGAGTGTCGATCGTCGCTGGTGATCGCGTGCTGGTCAAAAACCAGACCACGGCCAGTGCGAACGGTATCTATATAGCGGCCTCGGGCGCCTGGTCGCGTGCCACTGATGCAGACACGTGGGCCGAACTGGTCAGCGCCTTCGTTTTTGTCGAGCAGGGCACGGTCAATTCTGACTCCGGCTGGACCTGCACCGTTGATGCTGGCGGCACGATCGGCACCACCAGCGTTGCATTTGCGCAGTTCTCTGGTGCGGGCACGTACATTGCTGGTGCTGGCCTCACTCTGACCGGCAACACCTTCGACATTGGCGGAACGGCCAACCGCATCACGGTCAGTGCGGACACGATCGATATCGCCGCCACGTATGCTGGTCAGACGTCGATTAACACCCTTGGCACAGTCACCACCGGCACTTGGAACGCCAACGTGGTCGGGGTCCAGTATGGCGGCACCGGCGCGGCAACGCTCACCGGCTACGTCAAAGGCAACGGCACCTCGGCCATGACTGCCTCGGCCACCATACCAAGCACCGACATCACCGGGCTGGGCACCATGGCCACACAGGCGGCCAGCAACGTCGCTATCACCGGTGGCTCAATCACCAATCTGACCACTTTCGACGGCATTACCATCGACGGCGGCACGTTCTGATTTTGCGGGGGCTGCGGCCCCCGCCCATCCCGGCTCCATAGCCATCAAAGGGAAGCCCTATGGCAAATACCATCATCCTCAAAAAGTCATCGACCGCAAACGCGGTGCCTGCCGCTAGTTCGCTCCAACCCGGAGAACTTGCCGTAAATCTTGCCGATGCGAAGCTTTACAGCAAGACGGTGGGCGGGACGGTCATTCTAGTCGGGTCCGGCGCAGCAGGCGGGACCGTGACCAGTGTGAACGCCTCTGGTGGGACCACCGGCCTGTCATTTTTGGGCGGCCCTATCACGGGCAGCGGAACCTTAACTTTGAGCGGAACGCTCGGAGTGGCCAACGGGGGCACCGGTGTTGCGACTTTGACGTCTGGATACTTGCTGAAAGGCAACGGTGCTTCGGCCGTGTCGTCTTCGGTCATCTACGACAATGGCACGAATGTCAGTATTGGTGGCTCGATTCTTGGGTCGAAGAAGCTGTCGGTCATATCCGGCACCGCGGCAGAGCCTGTCTTGGCGCTCCAAAGCACGGCCGCAAATGGGTATTCAGGCGTTCATTTCTACAGCGCAGCTGGCGCTGTTGTCGGCCATGTTGGATACGGAAATCCAAGCGCTGCGAACTACGCAAATGCTGTTTATTTTGGTTCGGTCACGAGCCTTCCAGCCAAGATCACCACGAACGATATTGTCCGGGTCACCGTCGATCAGAACGGTAATGTCGGAATCGGCGCTGATCCGACCGGGCGATTATCCGTGCGCGGCGGTGTGGCGCAAGTCCAATGCTACAATAACACCCCGGCAAGTCCTACCGAAGCCTTTGACTGGCCCTATCCAGCGCTCGAGGTCAGCGGCTACGGTGATTTCAGCCAGCAGACCATGTTCGCCCTCAGCCTGCCAAATGACGGCGGATATTATCCGGGTTTCTCTGTCTGGAACTTCAAGCTTAACCAGACGGCAAACTCCACCACGTCATCGGGCGTCAATTCGCTATCGTTTGCCGGCCCTGGTCAGCTGCAGCTGGGCGCTTACAGCACGGCGAACACGTTCTCAATCGGGACTGGCGCCAATGCCGGCCTTCTGACTTCGCCAGCAACCTACAGCTACGGCGCGGCCACCTATAACTATGTGGTGGTCACCTCGGCAGGCGATATCCGCAGCGTTTCGTCATCCCAAGAGTTCAAGAAGGACATTGAAAACCTCGACTCCGATCTGGTCGATCGGGCGGTGGCCAACCTGCGGCCGGTCTATTATCGCGTCAATTACGACAGCCCTTACATGACCCGCGGCGATGAGCCGGAGGAGTGGTCGTGGATTGGTTTGATTGCAGAGGAGGTGGCGGCGGCGGAGCCGCGCCTGGCCACCTTCAAAACCGTCGACATGCGCGAGGAGGAAGTCCCGGTTCAGACTGAGCAAGGGATCGTTTTTCAGAAGACCATGGTCCGCCATGAACTGGACCAGCCTGTCCCGCACGGCGTCGACTATGCTCGTTTGTCTGTCCTGTTGCTCGAGAAGGTGCAGCGCATGAGCGCCCAGATCGCTGCGCTTGAAGCGCGAATCTTCGGTTAAGAGAAACGGAAAAACCGCCAGAGGAAAACAGGGGGCGGCGGTTACAAACTGCCGCCCATGGAAAACCTGATCGCCACCCTGTTTCTTGCGCGAGAACTGGCGCACCGCGAACACCTGCGGACCCGCAGTTATGCCGCGCACATCGCGCTGTCCGATTTTTACGAGGGCATCATCGATCGCGCCGACGCGATCGCGGAAGCCTACCAGGGCGGCTTCGAACTGTTGGGCGAAATTCCAATTTTGGTGAACGCCGTCAACGGCACGATCATCGAGGTGTTGCAGGGTCACGTCCAGTGGATTGCTGACAATCGCTACGAGATTCTCCCCCGCGAAGAGACTGCGATCCACAATCTGATCGATGAGGCTGTCAGCCTCTACCAGTCGACCCTCTACAAGCTGCGTTTCCTGGGGTGACCATGAAAAACGTCGAGCATCGCCTCCAGGAGATCAAAACCAACAACCGCGCATTTCGCGTGGCCCAAGTTGGCAAGATCGACATTGAAAATCGCACCGTGGAACTCGCCTTCAGTTCGGAGGCCGAGGTTCCGCGTTGGTATGGATTGGAGGTTCTGGACCACTCGCCCGGTGCGGTGGTCATGGATCGCCTACAGGACGGCGCGCCGTTGCTGGTCGAGCATGAATGCGAAGACCAGATCGGCGTTGTCGAGTCGGTTTCTATCGACGCGGATCGCCGGGGGCGGGCCGTTGTTCGTTTCGGGAGAAGCGAGCGAGCCGAGGAAATCTTCCAAGACGTTCAGGACGGCATCCGTCGCCATGTTTCGGTTGGCTACATCGTTCACGATGCCAAGCTCACCGAAGAGCGTGACGGGGTCGATGTCTGGACGATCACCGCATGGGAGCCTTTCGAGATTTCGATTGTCGCCGTGCCTGCCGATATTTCGGTGGGCGTCGGTCGAAGCCTTGGAAGCACTGCCCTTTCTGAAACTGCCCCGGAGAAACCCGAAATGACTGACAAGATTGCAGCCCCGGCTGCGCCCGCGCCCGATAATGCTGCCGAGCGCAGCAAGGGCACCGAAGCCGAACGCGCCCGCGTTAACGCCATCATGGAGATGGGCGAAAAGTTCGGCGCTCCTGAACTCGCACGGGAATTCGTGAAGGACGGCCATGACGTTAACGCGTTTCAGCGCGCCCTTCTCGATCACGTCAACAGCAAGGCCCAGCGCCCGCTGAACGAGCAGATGAAGGCTGCCGACATCGGCCTGTCCGATAAGGAAGCCCGCAACTTCTCGTTCCTGCGCGTGATCCGTGCGCTTGCTGATCCGACCGACCGCCGCGCAATGGACGCTGCCGCTTTCGAATTTGAAGCGAGCCGGGCCGCTGCCGATCGGCTGGGCAAGGATACGGACAAGTTCGTGATCCCAAGCGACGTCCTAACCCGCGCCCTCAATACCGAAACGTCCGGCCTCGCGTCGGGCGATACTGGCGGGTTCGGTATCGCCACCACCCTACTGCCGGGGTCGTTCATCGACTACCTGCGCAATCGCACCACCATCATGCAGCTGGGCACCGTCATGGGTGGTCTGGTCGGCAACTTCGACATTCCGAAGCAGGTGGCCGCCGCGCAGGGCTACTGGCTGGGCGAAGATGAGGACGCGACCGAGAGCAATCTTGATCTCGGCCAGATTCATCTTTCTGCCAAGACCGTCGCTGCCTACAGCGAAATCACCCGCAAGCTGATGGTCCAGTCAAGCCTCGACGTTGAGGCGCTGGTCCGCACCGATCTGGCGAAGGCTCTTGCCCTCACGCTCGACCGGGCCGGCTATTATGGCACTGGCACCGACAAGCAGCCGCTTGGCATCGCCAACCATACCGGCGTTCACGCGGTTGGTTTTGCCGCCGCCCAGCCGACCTTTGCGGAACTGGTCTACATGGAAACCCAGATCGCGTTGAACAACGCGGACGTCGCTTCCATGGCCTATGTTGGCAATGCCGCTTTCCGCGGCCATGCCAAGACCACCCTGAAGTTCCCGGGCGTGAACGGTTCGGGTACCATCTGGGAACCGGGCAACACCGTGAACGGCTATCGCACGGAGATCACCAATCAGGTGACCACGGGCGACGTGTTCATGGGCAACTTTGCAGACCTGCTGATCGGTATGTGGGGCGGCCTTGAACTGCTGGTCGACCCCTACACCAACAGCAAGAAGGGCAAGCTGCGCGTTGTTGTGTTCCAGGACGTCGACTTTGCGCTGCGCCGCACGCAGTCGTTCAGCGTCGGCCGCTTCGACTGATCGCCAGCCGATCGGGACGAAACCTAAAGGGCCGCCGGTTCGGCGGCCCTTTTTACAAGAGGAACTGACTATGAGTGATTCTGTATTCCTGAAGGTATCATCGGCTTTCCTCGTGGCCGGCGAGATCGCCAAGGTGGGCGAGATCGTGGAAGTCTCGCACGGGGAGGCAAAGGACTTGCTGCAGCGCGGCAAGGCGGTGCTGGCTACGGCGGACGATGCCCCTGTGGTCGAAGTGGAAGAAAAAGCCCCGGCCCCGGCCGACAGCGACCCAATTGACCCGGTCGATCCGTCTCCCTTGGCTGACGCCGATGAACCTGCGGACAAGCCGGCCGCACGCTCCAAGAAGAGCAAATAATGGCGAACCCTGCATGGGACGATCTGGACGCGTTTCTCTCCGCGGATGAGTTCGCGGTGAAAGCGATCGTCCGCCTGCAGGATGGTGGAACGCGCGTGGTGGCAGGCATTTTTGATGATCCGTATTTGAATGCTCAGCTGGGCGAATACGAGGTCGATACCAGCCGCCCGCGCTTCACCTGCAAAGAGGCGGACGTGATTGGCGTCCTGCGCGGCGACCGCGTCGATATTGCCAGCCGCACTTATGACGTCCTCTCAAGCGCCCAGCCCGATGGCACCGGCATGGCAATCCTGGAACTTGCCGCGCAGGCTAAGTGAGCATGGCATCCCTTCACCTCGACATCGACACAAAGGGATTAGAGCGGCTTTCGATCGACTTAGCCGCCACAGAGGTACAAGCGGAAAAGGCGCTAAACAGCACTCTAGTGAAGATGGCCGCGTGGCTGCGATCCAAGTCCGTCAAAGGGCTTTCTGACACCCTGTCGATCCAGCAGAAAGTTATCCGCCGCCGCTTGAAATCTTTCCGCCTGCAACGGCGGTCTGGCGGTTCGGAGATCACGGTCTGGTATGGCCTCGACCCTATCGCGCTGATCTATCTGCGCGCCCGACAGGGCAAAGGTGGGGTGCAGGCTTCGGGCGGGCGGTTCGTTTCGTCCGGCTTCATCGCTCAAGGCCGGAATGGCAGCCGGCAGGTATTCAAACGCCGCGGCTCGGCCCGGCTTCCGATCGACAAACAGCGCGCCGAAATTGAAGATCAGGCCAACACCTTTATCGAGGACGAACTGGTGGGCGCTGCCGAGTTCGAGGCCCGTTTCTTCAAGACATTCGAGCATGAACTGCAATGGCGAACGCAAACACGGTAACCACCCTTGACGCGGTGCATGATGGTATCATCGCGGAGATCAAGGCCAACTTCCCCGACCTGAAAACGGTCGAGGCTTATCGGCTGGACCGCAAGAACCTGCCTGTGCCTGCTTGCTTGGTCGAAATGACCGAAATGGACGGCGCCCCAGAAATTGATCCTGGCACCGAGCAGCTGGCCGTCACCGCGCGGTTTGAGGCGCGGTTCGTGATCGGATTCCGGCAGGGCGCCCGCAACCCTAAGCTGGAAGTCCGCAAGCTGGCGGCTGCCTTTGCGGCCTTTGCGCGTCTGAAGCGCTGGGGCTGCCCGATCGGTCCGGCGGAGGTCATCGGCGCCTATCAGGACGATTTCGATCCCGAACTTGACCAGTATGAATGCTGGCGGGTCGAGTGGCAGCAGGTGATCCATCTCGGCAACACCGTCTGGACCGATGATGGGGAGACCCCGACGCCATACTTTAGCTGGTCGCCGTTGATCGGCCCCGACCATGCTGAATTTTACACCAACCTTGATGGAAACACCCCATGATGGACGATGCCTGGGCGCAGTCTGAAACCGAGCGGCTGGTCGCCAACCTGATCCGGTTAGGGACGGTGTCGGAGTTGGACGAGGCGAATGCCCGCTTGCGCGTCGACGTGTGCGGCATGGCCACAGATTGGCTGCCGTGGCTCACTGCACGCGCCGGGGCCACTCGCACCTGGTCGGCCCCCCGCTCCGGCGAGCAGGTTCTAGTGCTGGCACCGTATGGCGACCCCGCCCAGGCAGTCGTTCTGCCGGCGATCTACCAGGATACCCACCCGGCGCCGGCTGCAACCAAGGACGTCGAGCATGTCGTGTTCCCCGATGGGTCCACAGTCGAATACGACAGCGTGGGCAACACCCTCGAGGTCACGGTGGCCGGCGCGGCCAAGGTGATCGTGAATTGCAAAGAGGCGACGATCAACGCCGAGACAAGCGTGACGCTCAATTCCCCGCAGACCACCTGCACCGGCAAGCTGACCGTTCAGGATTTGCTGACTTTCCAGAACGGAATGAACGGCACCGGGGCGGTGGCCACCAGCGGCGGTGGTTTCACCCACAATGGCAAAAATATCGGCAGCACGCACACCCATACCGATCCGCAAGGCGGAGTTACCGGCACCCCGACATAAGGGCCAAGGAAAAACCGCCAGAGGAACCCCAGCCCGCTGCCGGGCAAGGTTTGCAGTATGGATGGAATTCAGGCGACCACCGGCAAAGCGCTCGGCGGTCTGGATCATTTGCGGCAGAGCATCCGCGACATTCTCACGACGCCGATCGGCAGTCGGGTGATGCGGCGCGACTATGGCAGCCGGCTTTTTGAACTGATCGACGCGCCGATGAACCGCTCGACCCTGCTGAATATCTACGCGGCGGCCGGCGATGCCATCGGTAAGTGGGAGCCTCGCTTCGAGCTGCAGACTGTGGCGGCCTCGAGCGCCGCGCCTGGCGCTGTGGTGCTGGATATGACCGGCGAATACCTGCCCGATGGGCAAGTGGTGACACTTGATGGGATCGAAGTGAGATAATGGCCAGCGCATACACCAAGGTCGACTTGTCCCAGCTGGCGCCGCCGAATGTGGTGGAGGCGCTGGATTTCGAGAGCATCTTTGCCGAGATGCTGGCGGACCTGCGCGCCCGTGACCCTGCCTTCACGGCGCTTGTGGAATCGGACCCCGCCTACAAAATTATGGAAGTGGCCGCCTATCGCGAGTTGCTGATCCGGCAGCGGTTGAATGACGCGACCAAGGCGGTGATGATCGCCTATGCTGTCGGTGCGGACCTTGATCAGATCGCGGCAAACTATGACGTTGCCCGGCTGCTGATCACCGCCGCCGATGACACCACTATTCCGCCCACCCCTGCGGTATACGAAAGCGATGATGAATTCCGGGTCAGGATCATTCTGTCGCTTGAAGGCTACACCAGCGCCGGCAGCCGCGGCAGCTATATCTACCACGCTTTGAGCGCCAGCGGTGACTGCAAGGATGTTGCGGTTGAAAGCCTGACCCCTGGCACCGTCAATGTTGCCGTGCTGTCTCGCACCGGCACCGGCGCCGCGCCGTCTGCCACCATCGCTGCAGTGGTCGAGGCTCTTAACGCCGACATCATTCGGCCGCTGTGCGATACCGTTGAGGTGGCCTCGGCCTCGATCGTGGATTACTCGATTGCGGCCACCCTCACGGTTTTCCCCGGCACCGGGCAGGAAGAAGTCCTGGCAGCCGCAACCGCGGCGGCGCAGGCATATGCCGCCGACCAGCACAGGATCGGCCGGGACATCACTCGCTCCGGCATCTTTGCTGCCTTGCACCAGCCTGGCGTGCAAAATGTCTCCATCACCTCGCCGGCTGCCGATATCGTGAACGCGTGGAACCAGGCGCCGAACTGCTCCGGCATTACGGTTTCGATTGGGGGAACGGGTGACTGACACACTTCTCCCTCCTAACGCCACGCCCCAGGAGATTGCGCTCGAGGCCGCTACTGCGCGGATCAGCGATATCCCGGTGCCAGTCCGCGATGTCTGGAACGCCGACACTTGCCCGGCTCATATGCTGCCCTGGTTGGCCTGGGCTTTTGGCGTCGATGAATGGGACGCCGGCTGGTCGGACGATGCCAAGCGCCAGACAATCCGTGATGCCGTGATGATTCAGAGGCGCAAGGGCACCGTCTGGTCAATCAAGCGCGCAATTGCGGCGGCTGGATATGGCACCGCGCAACTGATCGAGGGCAACTCAAACCATTTTTACGATGGGGTGGATCTTCACAACGGCCTGCTTACGCACGGTGATGTGACCGAATGGGCGCGATATCGCTTCATCCTGTCGCGGCCTATCTCGAATAATCAGGCCGCCCAGGTGCGGCGCTTGCTGGATTCCATCGCCCCAGCCCGCTGCCACCTGATCGATATGATCTTCACTGAAGCTGCCAACCTTTACAATGGCGCCATCACTTATGACGGCGCCTACAACCACGGAGTCGCCTGACATGGCCAACCTTCCCGAAAGTTCCACCTTTGACGCGGGTGTCTATCAGCTGGAAACGACCGACCCTGTCATTGGCGGCCCGTCTGGTATCAGCAACACCCCGCTTAAGAACCTGGCCAACCGGACTAAATATCTGAAGGACCACGTCGACGCGCTTGAGTCGACCCGCGCGCCGCTGGCCAGCCCGGCTTTCACCGGCACTCCCACCGCCCCGACCCCCGCGGCGGGCAACAACTCCACTCAGCTGGCGACTACGGCGTTTGTTCGTAATGCGGTGAACAGCATCGACTTGTCTGGTTATGCGTCTCTGGACAACGCCGCGCTAACGGGGACGCCCACCGCACCGACCGCGCCGCTGTTCGATGCGGACCTGTCAATCGCCACCACCGAATTCGTGCAGCGCGCGATGGGCAATTTTCGAGGGCTGGCGCAATATACCGATACTGTCAAAACCCTCGGCCTCGAAGATGTCGGCAAAGTCATCATTTGCGGCGGCGCTACGGGATCAACGATCACGCTTCCTGCAGCGTCCAGCCTTTTGCCGGGTGCCGGATTCCTGTTCTTCTCGCAGGGCAGCACAAATGTAATTCAGCGCCAAGGCTCTGACCTGATCGGCGTGGGCCAGTATACGTCCCTGACCTCTGTCACGATCGTCTCAAACGAGTTTTTCAGAATCATCAGCAATGGCGCTGGTTGGCTGGTTACCGATGGCTCCCCGATGCTCAAGGCTTCCGGCTACACCCCGCCTGGCATGATTTCCTATTTCGCGCTTGCGACTGCACCGAACGGCTGGTTGAAGGCCAACGGAGCAGCAATTTCGCGCACTGCCTACGCCGATCTGTTTGCCAAGATCGGCACCTACTATGGCGCTGGCAATGGCAGCACCACCTTCAATCTGCCGGACTTGCGCGGTGAATTCCTGCGCGGGTGGGATGATGGGCGCGGCATCGATGCAGGCCGCGCGCTTGGCAGCCTGCAGCTGGACGAATTCAAGGCTCACAGCCACTTGTCTCCGACCTGGGCGGGTTCGACCGCAGGCATCTATGAAGTGTCATCGGGCGGATATCAAAACTACGACTATGGCGCTCAAGCGGCACCGACCAGTGAAGTCGGTGGCTCCGAAACCCGCCCGCGCAACATCGCGCTTCTGGCTTGCATCAAGTTCTAAGGAGAGCCGCTGTGTCTCAAAAGATTGTCTCGCAGCTGGATCAGGACAGCTATTTCGCCTTTCCCGTTACCGCAGATGAGTCCCCGCTCGAGCCTGGGGTGTTCCTACTTCCGGCAGGGGCAGTTGATGTTGATCCGCCTCGCGTGCCGGAGGGTAAGCGGGCAAAGTATAACGGCACCGGATTTGATCTCGAGGAAGCCCCAGCGGTCCCGCAGCCGCAGCCCGAGCCACCGCTTCCCGATGAGCGAGAAATGGTTCGCCGGGCGCGCGCGGTTGCTTTCCGCGACGAGGCCGATCCAATCTTTTTCAAAGCCCAGCGCGAGGAAGCCACCATGGCTGACTGGCGCGCAAAGGTGGCGGAAATCCGCGACCGATACCCTTATCCTCCCGAGTGACCCGGATCATCTCTCCCCAACCTCGCCGCCCCTAATCCGGGCGGCTTTTTTCTGGAAAAACCGCCAGAGGAAAACGGGGGGTGCCGGGGGCAATGTGGCGCAGCTGGATTACTGTTTTTCGTTTCCCTCAAGAGGATAGCCAAATGCCCGAAACTTTCCTGCACGGTGTCGAAGTCCTTGAGATTGACGCCGGCCCGCGCCCGATTGCGACGGTGCGTTCATCTGTCATTGGCCTGATCGGCACCGCGCCGCTTGCTGATGCATCCGCTTTCCCGCTTAACACTCCGGTGCTGATCTCCGGCAGCCGCCTGGCGGCTTCCAAGCTGGTCGCCTCATCGGGGTCGGATGAAGGGAGCCTTCCCGCTGCACTCGACTCGATTTTCGATCAGGCCGGTGCTGTTGTTGTGGTCGTTCGCGTCGAGAAGGGCGCGACCGAAGTCGCCACTTTGGCCAACCTGGTCGGCGGCGTTAACGCCACGACCGGTGCATTTGAGGGGGTGCATGCCTTTCTCGGCGCCGAGTCCCAGCTGGGCGTGACCCCGCGCATCTTGCTTGCCCCCGGCTTCACCCATCAGCGTCCCGACGATGCGGCTAACCCGGTCGTTTCCGAACTGGTGGGCGTGGCCGAACGCCTGCGCGCGGTCATCATCGCAGATGGGCCGAACACCACCGATGCTGATGCAATCACCTATGCCGGTGATTTTGGCAGCCCTCGCGTGTATGTCTGCGACCCGTGGGTCAAGAAGATGGACAGCGCTGGGGCCGTCACCGCCAGTCCCGCCAGCCCGTGCGTTGCCGGCCTTATTGCCAAGTCGGACAATGACCGCGGCTTCTGGTGGTCGCCCTCCAATCAGGCAATTAACGGGATCGTCGGCACCGGCCGCGCGATCGACTTTGCTCTGGGCGATGCCAATGCCCGCGCCAACCTGCTCAACGAGCAGGCTGTAGCGACCATCATTCGTCAGGACGGCTATCGCCTTTGGGGCAACCGCACCCTTTCGAGTGATCCGAAGTGGGTATTCCTGTCAGTGCGCCGCACGGCCGACATGATCAATGACAGCCTGCTCCGCGCTCATCTCTGGGCAATCGACCGCAATATCTCAAAGACCTATGTCCATGATGTGATCGAGAGTGTGAACTCTTACCTGCGTCACCTGACCACGATCGGCGCTATCCTGGGCGGTAATTGCTGGGCAGACCCGGACCTCAACACCCCGGACCAGATTGCCCAGGGCAAGGTCTACTTTGACTTCGACTTCACCCCGCCATTCCCTGCCGAACGGATCACGTTCCGCAGCCAGATGGTCAACGATTACCTGACGGAGATCTTCTAATATGGCCGCGCGCAATATCCGTAAGAATCTTAACCTGTTTGTCGATGGCCGCGGCTACGCTGGGCAGGTTGAAGAGTTCAACGCACCCAAGCTGGCGCTCGTCACGGAGGAATTCCGGGGCGGCGGGATGGATGCTCCGATCGAACTCACCATGGGCATGGAGAAGCTTGAAGCTGACTTTAGCTTAGTCAGCTATGACGCTGCGATGCTTGGGAATTTTGGCGTGGCCGAGGGGGCGTTTGTGCCTTTCGTGGCTCGTGAAGCGCTGGAATCGTTCGACGGCACCGTGACGGCGGTAGTCCACACCATGCGTGGGAAGATCAAGGAGATCGATCCCGGCACCAGCAAGGCTGGCGATAAGCCTAGCCTGAAAATCGCCCTCGCCCTGACCTACTACAAGCTGCAGCATGGCGGCAGCACGGTGATCGAGGTCGATGTCGAGAACATGGTGCGCTCGGTCAATGGCAAGGATGCCCTTGCCAGCATCCGCTCTGCCCTGGGCCTCTAATGCGATCCGGGTCGGCTTCGGCCGGCCCGATCCTGCCAACAGGACTTGAGACACATGTCGAAGACTATCTCCGAAGCTATTGATGGAACTGTGGATATTGAACTGTCCCGGCCGCTTGATGTTGATGGTGTGAAGGTCACGAAGCTGCGCATGCGCGAGCCGACTGTCGCTGATCAGCTGGCTTCCGAAGAAATGGCCGGCGGTGAGGCTGTGAAGGAGATCGCCATGCTGGCGAACCTTTGCGAGGTCAGCCCGGCAGACATCAAGCAGCTGACGCTGAAGGATTACAAGAAGGTGCAGACCGCCTTCATGGGTTTTATCGGCTGACCAGCGAGTATGTGCGCGCGGGCGCCCTAGCGCTGGCGTCCCACACCGGCTGGTCGAGCATTGAAATTCTAAGCATGCGGTCATCCCGCTTCGTCTGGTGGCTGGATGGGCTGCCGAAGGAGCGACATGGCCAATAAGCGACTCAATGCCACCATCACGCTTGGTGGCGCAATCACCGGGGCGCTGCGCAGCGCCCTCGGCACTACGCGGGACGGGTTCACCCAGATCGGGCGGGCCGTCACCGACCTCAAGAAGCGCCAGCGCGAACTTAACAAAGAAATGGAATCGTGGCGCCCGAGCGGCGCCGCTGCAAACCAGCGCCTCGACCTGATGCGGCGCGAGAATGAAACCATCACGACGCAGATCGGGCTGTTGCAGCGCCGGGCCGCGATCGGGAAACGGATCGAAGAGCTTCAGGCCAATCAGGCGACCTATGCTGCGAACATCGGCAAGGCTGTCGTGGTCGGTGGGGCTATCCTCGCCGCGGCCGGTGTCGCCTTTAAGGCCAACTCTGATTTCCAGTATCAGATGCAGCTGATCGGCAACACGGCCAACATGACAAAGCCGCAGATCGATGCCCTCGGCAGGAGCATCATCCAGATGTCCGGCCGCGTCGGTCAAACCGCCGAGCAGATGCAATCCGCTATGGGCTTCCTGGTCGCGGCTGGCCTCGATGCTGGCACCGCCACCAAGATGCTCGAGTCGATTGGCCGCACGGCTACTGCGGCTGGTGCTGACCTCGAGGACGTTTCGCGCGCCGCCTTCACCTTGAACGATTCACTTAAGGTCGCGCCTGGCGACATGCAGCGTGCGCTCGATATCCTCGCTCAGGCGGGCAAGGAGGGGAATGTCGAACTGCGCGACATGGCTAAGCAGCTGCCGGTGCTGGGCAGTGGCTTCCAGGCGCTGAAAATGCAGGGCGCCGAAGCGGCGGCCACCATGGGCGCGGCGCTGGAAATCGCCCGCAAGGGCGCGGCCGACGCCGATGAAGCGGCCAACAACATGAAGAACTTCATCGCCAAGGTCATGGCGCCCGACACGCTGAAAAAGGCGAAGAAGAACTTTAACCTCGATCTCTACAAGATCATCACCGACGCGCAGACCAAGGGGAAGAATCCCTTTGAAGCTGCAATGGTGGCGATTATGAAGGCCACGCAGGGGGACCAGAAAAAGATCGGTGACCTGTTTGGGGACATGCAGGCCCAGAACTTCATCCGCCCGATGATCCAGAACTGGGCGGAATACCAGCGCATCAAGGACAAGGCACTTTCGGTGAGCGGGGTCACCGATGCTGATTTCGCCAAGGTTATGGGGACCAGCAAGGCCCAGGTGGACCAGCTGAAGATCGCTTTCGGCAATCTGAAGCTGTCGATGGGGCAGGCGCTTGATGGCCCCGGGGCCGGCTTCCTCAAGATGATGACTGGCTTGGTCACCAAGGCGGGAGAATTCGCCGCGGCCAATCCGCAGCTTACGGCTGGGATCGTGGGCGCTGCCCTGGCAGTGACCGGCGCTACCATCGCCATCAATGCTTGCGCCTGGGCATGGGGTGCCGTGCGCATCGCCGCCCTGCGGGCAAACGCAGCCTTCATCGCGGTCAAAGAGGCGCAGCTGGTTGGCACGCTGTCGACCTTGGCCAGCACCCTGGTTGGGGTGGTCGCGCCCGCGTTCTTGACCGTTGGCGCCGCCATTATGGCCACGCCGGTGGGGTGGATCGCGGCTGGCATTGCGGCCGTGGTCGCCGGTGGCGTCATGATCTACAAGTATTGGGAGCCGCTTAAGGCTTTCTTTGTCGGGTTCGGACAGGGGCTGGTCGCGGGCTTTGCCCCCATCGCGCAGGCGATCACCGATGCCTTTGCCCCGGTGGTGGCGGTCATCGGCCCAGTCGTGCGACCGATTCTGTCGGCCGTTGGCACCGCAGTCGGCTCGGTGGTCCACTGGTTTGGGCAGTTGCTGACCCCGATCACCGCCGCCAGCGAAACCACAAAGTCGTGGGGGCAGGCTGGCAAGGTTGCCGGTCAGGCAATTGCCACGGCCCTGAAAATTGCCATGGCCCCCCTCACCATGTTCCTCGGGCTGGTCCAGCAGGGGATCGACAAGTTCAAAACGCTCGGCGGCGCCTGGCAGGGCATCAAGCGTTTCGTGACCGGGGGGTCGGACACGGCCGCTGGGACGCCGCCCAAGCGTGCTTTTGGCGGCCCGGTGCGGGCTGGTCAGACCTACATGGTCGGGGAGCGCCGGCCGGAGTTGTTTGTCCCGAACACGGACGGCCGGATCATGCCGCGCGTGCCGGCCCCCGTCATGGCCCCGCGCGCCGCAGGTGCGGCTGGCAACGACAACCGGCAGTATGTTTTCAACATCAACGCAGCGCCTGGCCAAAGCCCGCGGGCAATTGCCGACGAGGTCGCTCGTATGCTGCGCGAGCGTCAAAGCGTGGCCAATCGCAGCGTGATGTTCGATCGAGCGGCGGGATACTGATCATGGGCGTTTGGGGATACAAAGTCGGCACGCCGGTGATGTTGCAGCTGGGGGAGTTCCAGTTCGGCATCAACACGGCGGCATTTCAGGAAATGGCACGCACGAACGAGTGGCGGTGGCCCGCACAGGATCGGTTCGGCCTGCCGCCGGTGTTGCAGTATATCGGGGAAGGAGCCGAGACGATCACCCTGCCCGGCGTGATCTATCCAGAGTGGCGAGGCGGCTTCACGCAGGTGGCCGACATGCGGGCGCAGGCTGCCAAAGGTGAGCCACTGCAGATGGTCGCTGGGGACGGCGCCATGCTGGGCCTGTTTGTGATCGAGGGCGTCGATGAGAAGCAGTCAATTTTTGCCGACGCCGGCGCCCCGAGAAAGCAGGAGTTTACGCTCAAGCTACGCCGATTCTATGATGCTGGCGCCAAGATGCCGACCGTGCCTGCGGTGACTGGCGCGCCTGGCAACACCCGGCCGGACGTTGGCGTGCCAGCCTCGGCCACCGGCGCCGTCTCAAAGGCCACTGGCCTGGCAAAGTCCGTATCCGAGCGAGCCGCGGGGCTGACCGCAACAATTTCGAAGGCATACGACACGGTGCAGAGCAAGGTGGCGCCATATACGGCGATCGCGGCCGATGCGGCTGGTGCCGTGATGCGGGTGGCTGATGTCGCTAACGAGATGCAGACCACGGCAAACCGGCTATTGGCCGTTGTCGGGCAAAGCCCCATCGACGTCACCGCGATCTCTGCGGTGCAGACCATGGCGAGCAAGGCCAGCCGGCTGGTAGTTGCAGCCGATAGCGCCGGGGTGTTGCTCCGCACCTCGACCAGCCGCCTTGAGCAGCTGTCGGGAGTTTCGCGCGATGCGGTGCAGGCAACCCGGTCGGCCGCCGCTGCCGCCGACCAGTGCGCTATCATGTGCCGACAGACGGTCGCCGCCGCGGCCACCATCAGCGAGTGACCATCATGGCTACCACCTACATCACCCGCGAAGGCGACACGGTCGACCTGATCGCTTGGAAGTTCTACGGCTCCACAGCCAACCGCGTGGTC
>JACCDH010317611.1_pt1 | contig 16316 bp, 14 predicted proteins | sample 7442481 | NCBI WGS metagenome assembly JACCDH01 (sample SAMN15323433, study PRJNA562643) | freshwater metagenome | isolation source: river surface water | place: USA:Blue River Watershed | collected 2017-08-15
CGGGAGAAGAAGACCGCGCCCATCGAGCAGATCGAAAAGCTTGAAAAAGAGATGAACCAGGTGCAGGAGAAGTACCAGGAAGCCGAATCCAACTACGGCTCCGACCTGCTCAATCTCGTGGTCGCCAAGGGCTACCTCACCAAGCTACTGGCCAACGAGGCCGTCAAGAGCTACATCGGCCGCCACGAGCCGGAAATCCTGACCCACCTGGAGCTGGTGGTGAACACCGTCAGCATGGAAGAGGCGGTGCCGCAGCAACAGGAGGCCGAAGTCTGAACCCTTCTACTCTTGAGAAATATTTTTTATGACGGAGTGGACCGTACGGCTGAGCACCGGGTACAATGTTCAAGTTCTTACAGAACTTTACTTCGCTACTCCCCGCGACCGCGCTTGCTGAACGTGATACGGCACGGCGGTAGCGTGCCTAAAACAAATTCAAACTCACACCGTACAGAAAAACTTATCAATTTTATGACAAGTCGCCAAGCCAAATTGCAAGAAGACACTTATTTCAGGATGATGCGCATCCTGCAAGAAAACCCTGACCTCACCCAGCGCGAACTCGCCGAGAAACTGGGTATCAGTGTTGGCGGGCTGAATTACTGTTTGAAAGCGCTGATGGAAAAAGGCTTGGTGAAGATGAAAAACTTCGCCAACTCCAAAAATAAATTCGGCTATGTCTATGTGCTCACACCGACTGGCATGGCTGAAAAGGCCGCTATTACCCACCGCTTCATACAGCGGAAGATGGATGAATATGAAGCCCTGAAGGCGGAAATCGAGGCGCTAAAGTCTGAGGTTGAAAAGTCTGGTGGTGAAGGTACTCAAAAAGCATGATCAAAGTCACCCCCGTCATCCTCTGTGGTGGCTCCGGAACCCGTCTCTGGCCCCTCTCCCGCGCTGGATTTCCTAAACAGTTCCTCTCGCTATCTGGCAACGAAAGCCTGTTTCAACAGGCTGCACAGCGCTTAGTCGCACTCGGTTCAGATGACATTCAGGTTGCCAAGCCTCTGATAGTTACCGGTGAAGAGCACCGCTTCCTAGCATCTGAGCAGCTGCGCGAGGTAGGCATCGAAATGGGCGCTGCCCTGCTGGAGCCGATAGGGCGTAACACGGCTCCTGCACTTACGTTGGCTGCGCTGGCTGCCCAGGAGGGGGGAGAAGACCCCGTGTTGGTTGTCACCCCCGCAGACCAAACTCTAGCCAACACACCCGCCTTCACCCTGGCCATGCAGCAAGCTATCCGAGAAGCCGTTAGCGGCAGCATCGTCATTTTGGGCATTACCCCCGACCGACCTGAAACCGGCTACGGCTACATCCAGGCCAGAGGTGAAAGCAGCGCGGGAGTCGAAACGGTTCAGCGCTTTGTGGAGAAACCTAACGCCGACACCGCCCAGCAGTACCTCAATGAAGGTGGCTACTATTGGAACGCTGGCATGTTCGTGCTCAAAGCCTCGGTCTGGCTCAATGCGCAGGCTGCTTTCCGACCCGACATTGCCAACGCAGCCACTGCCGCGTGGAAAATCAAGGCGCAAGACAACACCTTCGTCCGCCCGGGCAAAGTAGAGTTCGCCGCCATCCCCAGTGAGTCCATCGACTACGCGGTGATGGAGCGTTGCCCTGGCAGCGACTTCCCAATCAAGATGGTTCCGCTGGATGCGGGCTGGAATGACCTCGGTGCCTGGGATGCAGTCTGGAACGTGCTGCCCAAAGACGATCAAGGCAACGCCCACTTGGGCGACGTGCTAACCACCGACAGCCGCAACACCTTGGTGCATGCTTCCAGCAGACTGGTGAGCCTGGTCGGCGTTCAAGACCTCATCGTCATCGAAACGCCCGATGCCGTGCTCGTCGCCGATAAAACACGCAGCCAGGATGTAAAACACATCGTCACGCAACTGCAAAGCACTCAGCGAGAAGAACACACCTTGCATCGCAAGGTGCACCGACCCTGGGGCTGGTACGACAGCATCGACGAAGGCGCGCGCTTCAAGGTCAAACGCATCCAGGTCAAACCTGGTGCCAGCCTCAGCCTGCAAAAGCATCACCACCGCGCCGAGCACTGGATTGTCGTTAAGGGCACGGCCGAAATCACCAACGGCGACAAGGTGCTGCTCCTAACTGAGAACCAGTCTACCTACATTTCTCATGGCGAAGTGCACCGCCTATCCAACCCAGGCAGCATTCCGCTGGAAATCATCGAGGTACAGTCTGGTAGTTACCTGGGCGAAGATGACATCGTCAGGTTTGAAGATGCTTACGGGCGAAAGTGACGATAGCACTTATTACGTGGTGTTCTAAAAGGACCCACTGAACTCCCTAACAGGTTAAAGATACTTGAGCACAGAAAAGTCATACGGACAGATTCTCAAAGCATCGTCCATCATGGGTGGCGCGGCGGGTATCACCATGCTATCAGGCATGGTGAGGGTCAAGTTTGCTGCTATGCTTATTGGCATAGCTGGCGTTGGCCTTAATGCGAGCTTTACCGCCATTCAAACTTTGATTAGCACGCTCGCGGGCTTAGGGCTGCAATCCAGCGCTGTGCGTGACCTTGTTGCAGCCGTCAGCAAAGATGATCAACAAGAAATTGGTCGCAAGGTTTTAACACTTCGCAGAATCTGTTGGCTTACTGGCCTCATCGGAATGGTAACGATGATGTTGCTCAGCCCAATGATCAGTCAGATCACCTTTGGTCATCAGGACTATGCGCTTGATATTGCTGCGCTTGGCCTCACCATTCTGTTTGCCAATCTTTCGGGCGGACAAATGGCGCTTATACAAGGTATGCGCCGTATCGGTGATATTGCACGTGTTAATGTTTTTTCTGGCATACTGACTACGATAGTTGCAATTGGCTTTTATGCTACCCTCGGTCTCAGGGGGATAGTCCCAGCATTGGTTACTGCCTCAGCGACTCAACTTGTACTGTCGTGGTACTTCGCACGTCAGGTTTCTGTGCCCCAAGTACAACTTGGCATTAAGCAGACCTTCTCAGAAGCCAATGGCATGGTGCTACTTGGCCTTGTAATGATGTGTAGCACACTCATGGTAAATGCAGTTACCTATTTAACAGTGGCATTAATTACCAGGCAAGAAGGTATAGTCGCTGTGGGCTTGTATAGCGCGGCCATTTCACTCTCAGGCGTTTTTGCTAATTTTGTATTAAGCGCAATGGCTGCCGAATATTATCCACGTCTCACCGGCGTTGCTACTGATAAATCCGCGATGGTGCGTATGGTAAACGAGCAGACTGAAATCGGCCTACTGTTGGCTGTCCCGGGTCTCCTTGCGAGTATGACTCTGGCGCCTTGGATTATGCAGCTCTTCTATTCCCGCGACTTCCTAGGTGCTGTCGAACTGATGCAGTGGTTCATAGTCGGGTGCCTTGGGCGAGTAATATCATGGCCATTGAGTTATATTATGTTAGCTATGGGTAAAGCACGTTGGTACATGCTCACCGAGACAAGTTTCAATCTTGTACATATTGCGTTAATTTATATCGGTTTAAAGATATACGGCATCTCTGGGGTTGCCATTGCATTTGTGCTCACTTACCTTTGCTATATTCCCATTGTATATTTTGTAAGCAGTCATCTCATCTGCTTTAAATGGTCGAGTGTATCTTTTCGAGTTTCTGTGGTTTCTATAGCATTCCATATTGCAATTCTGGGTGGAACTTATTTGCTCTCATCCTTGAATGTGACTTTGTTAGGTCTTTCGCTGACGCTCATTTCTTGCTTATTCGCACTAGGTAGCATGGTTGACCGATTCGCGAACGATACATTGGTCCCACCAACATTGGCGAAGATTTTTCGCTGTATTTCCAAACTAACTTTGTGTTACAAAATTGTAAATAAATTTTTTTCAAAAGGTTGATATGAAAATATGCATAGCCGGCAAAAATCAAATTGCAGTAAAGGCCTTAAAGTACTTAATAAAAATGGTGGGGAAAGAAGACTTGGTTGTTTGTGCAAATCAGTCAGACAATGGCATCTCCGGGTGGCAACCTTCCTTACGAAGATATGCTGCCGAATTAGGCATAAGGATAGAGTCCCTTCAGGATTTGTACGATTATAAATCATTAATATTTATCTCGTTAGAGTTTGATAAGATAGTTAATCCTTGTAGATTTAATTCAAGTAAACTGTATAATATTCATTTCTCTGCCCTTCCAGCTTATAAGGGGATGTACACTTCTGCGTGGCCTATTTTAAATGGCGAACTATCAAGCGGTGCCACATTGCATGAGATAGATCATGGAATTGATACCGGTAAAATTATTGACAAGATAAATTTTGCTATTGACGAAGCAGAAACTGCAAGATCGCTCTATTATAAGTATCTTGACTATGGATATTCTATTTTTGTTAATAACTTAGACAAACTACTATCTGGCGAATACTCAAAAATGCCGCAACCGGCTGAGATGTCTACTTATTACAGTAGGTCTTCTATAAATTATAACAATTTGCAGATCGATACAAGAAAAACGGCATCAGAAATTTCTAAACAAATCCGAGCTTTTACTTTTCTTGAATATCAAGTTCCGGTAATTGATGGGATTCCGGTGGGTAAATTTATAGTAACAGACGAACGTAGTCTAACGCGTCCAGGTACTTTGACAAGCCTGGGGGATAATACTTTCAAACTATCAACTGTTGATTATAGTATAATATTCGAGCGGAATTATGAATTGGAATTTCTTGATGCAATAGAAAAACTAAACTTCCAAAAAATCTATGCACTGCTAGATAAAGGTGTCGATCCTGATTTAACAGGACGTTCTGGATGGACACCTTTGATGATTGCTGCATACAATGGACGTATGGACCTATGTAAGGCGTTGCTAGAACGAAAAGCAGATCCAAACGCGCGAAATCAAAATGGCACTACCGTTTTAATGTATGCAAAAGATGCGAGTGAGCGTAGTGGTGACTTTAGTATTTGTGATCTATTAATTAAAAACGGAGCTGACCCGAGTCTGCAGGATGAATTCGGTATGACAGTTTTAATGCATGCAAAGAAAAATGGACAAATCGCGTCTTCTTCATATTTTTTCAACTGCTGATTACTTGGTATAGTTTATTTTTAAATATTTAAAGTTTTGCAAATTTATATTTAATTTAATTAAAAAAGTTAAGAACTAAATGAATAAAATCAACGTACAAATCGATAAAAGTGCCATTGTCGGAGAACACGTTGTCTTCGCAGGCGATAACATAATTATTTGTGAAAATGTTCGATTAGACCCCGCTTGTATAATAGCAGAAAGTGTTACTATTGGACGAGGAGCTTGGGTTAGGACGGGTGCTGTTGTGCTTCGATCCGTTCCACCTAACGCCATAGTGGAAGGTAATCCGGCGAATGTTGTTGGGTATGTTGACCGTGCAAAGCCGGAGCACCGACCTGACCCGCGCCTCATCGACGTCCAGAATTTTGGACATCTCTCTCGACCAGCACGCATTCCACTCGAGGTTGGCACTAGCGCCCTATATCTAATGCGCAGTGTGGCAGATACGCGAGGATCACTTACTGTTGGTGAAGTGCCTACCGAGGTTCCCTTCTCGCCTGCACGCTATTTCGCTGTCTTCGGCGTACCTTCTATCGAACTGCGTGGTGAGCATGCACACAAACAGTGCCAACAGTTTCTCATCTGTCTGCACGGATCATGTCGCGTGCTGTTAGACGATGGCGACAGGCGCTGCGAAGTTGTGCTTGACCGTCCGGACATCGGAGTATTCATGCCCGAAATGATTTGGGGCACCCAGTACCGTTATAGCAAGGATGCCGTACTCTTAGTGTTTGCATCACGAAAATACGAACAAGACGACTATATTAGAACATATGATGAATTCCTTATGGAATGCAAAGTCTCAAAAAACATGAAACAAGGCCGCGAAAATGAAAATACCTTTTCTTGATCTAGGAGCTGCATACAAGGAGCTGCAACCAGAAATTGATGAAGCAATTCATCGAGTTTTAAATAACGGGTGGTATATTCTCGGAGAGGAGGTGAATGCGTTCGAGGTTGAATGGGCTAAATACTGCGGAGTAAATTATGCAGTTGGACTTGCAAACGGATTGGATGCGCTAATATTAGCTTTAAAAGCATTGGAAATTGGGGAGGGCCACGAAGTCATCGTCCCTTCGAATACTTACATAGCTACTTGGCTAGCTGTATCTGCAGTGGGCGCGAAGCCAATCCCAGTTGAGCCTGATCCGTTGACTTATAATATAAATCCAGCTCTTATTGAAAAATCAATTACCTCAAAAACAAAAGCCATATTGCTAGTCCATTTATATGGGCAACCGGCAGATTTAGATTCGATTTCGGAAGTCGCAAGTAGACACAATTTAAAGGTAATAGAGGATGCGGCCCAAGCTCACGGCGCTCGATACAAAGGAATACGTGTCGGAGGGGGAAGTGATGTGATTTGTTGGAGCTTTTATCCTGGCAAGAATTTAGGAGCATTTGGTGATGGCGGGGCAATTACTACAAATAACCCAGATATATCAGACAAGATTCGAGTACTTAGAAACTACGGAAGTCGTATTAAATATGTGAACGAGGTGAAAGGAGTTAATTCTAGGCTTGATCCAATACAAGCGGCAGCACTAAGAGTTAAGTTAAGGTATCTCGATGAGTGGAATAAGCGAAGAAGTAGTATTGCTCAAATCTATTCAAATGAATTAAGAGATGTGGATATTGTAATCCCATTTGTGCCTACCTGGGCAGAGTCAGCGAATCATCTGTATGTAGTACGAACTAAGCAGCGTGAGCGGCTCCAGAATTTTCTCAATAAAGAGGGAATCGGTACATTAATACACTATCCAGTTGCTCCTCATCAACAAGCGGCTTATAAGGACATGGTTGGACTTGAGAAATCACTGCCAATAGCGGAGTCACTAGCCAGTGAGGTTATTAGCCTACCTTTGGGTCCACAGTTGCCTGAAAGAGAAGCATTGCATGTGGCTAACCTAATTAAAGAATTCTTTGCTCAAGATTGATTGGAAGGGAAAGAATGAGTGCGCCTTATGGCTGTTGCGCCAAACCAGAAAAAAATGGGGCGTTTTCTATAAGCGTACTGCTTCCATATTTCGCAATTTCAATATTTTCATTGCTAAGCATATTGCGGGATCCCGCATTCGTTTATGTTCAAGCATTGATTTATATCGTAATTGCAGTTTTTGGAAATCGAAGGTGGGCGGTCGTTGGACTCATTGCAGTAGTGTATGGAAGTTACTCTGCACCCATGGATAATGAGTTACGGTTCAGCGGAGAGTATCCATCGATTCACACAATGAAAATATTGGGGCCCTTAAAGGGTATAGATGTAATATTGGCGGTGCTCGCAATAATAAATCTAAAAAGATTTCATTACTTAATCCGAAAAATTAACGCGAAAAATGCTTTGATATTCATTAGTGCTCTATTAATTGGACTCTTTGGGACTGCTGTATATCAGCTATCGCAACAAAATTCCTTTGACGTACAGTACGCATTATTTATCACAAGAGGTATATTTTTTTTCCTAATTGCCACCGCGGCTCTGAGCAGGCTCTCGCGAAATGACTTATCGGACGTAATTAATTACGCAATATTCACTTGTCTGATTCTGATGTTCTTGTCGCATCTATTTCCGCCACACAATATACTATCCAGAGAACTATTTGGAATAAATTTAAATGTGGTATTTGCAGGTGATGAATATAACAGCATGGGACTTTTGATTGCGGCACTATTGATCCTCAATCCGAAGAATCAATTTAAAAAAGCATATGTAATATGTTTTCTTGCGCTGACTCTTGCACTATTCGCGGGTAGAAAAGCGGCGTTATTATATTTTTCGATAATTGTCATAATGATATTCTCCGAGAGTATCAAAAAGAATTCAAATATAAAATGGTTTTTCCAGCTTGAGTTTTTGGCTCCGATTATTTTATTGGTTGTGATAGCTAATTCGAATTTGGATATCTTAAAGCTTGCATTTATTGAGTCTTTGGCAATATTAGAGCCAACGATAGACTCAATAGTAGGGATTTTGAATGATAGTAATTTAAATGGCATTATTGGTATTGGTCCGTTTTCAAAATATCCATTAATTGGTATTGATCCACTTTTCGATCATCCTTTTTCTTTTGGTGAACAAGCGGGTGAGTTGTACAAAATAAAGTTATGGTTCTTTCCCTATGAAAGAGCTTTTTTGAATTTTGGTATTGCATTTGGCGTATTATATTTAGGTTTTTTAATATCTCAGCGTAAAAGTAGGCCAGCTCATTTTTACATTACCGGCTGGTTATTATATTTTTTTGCACTTAATCCTGTATCAAATTTGGGAATTTTGAGCTTGGCACTTGGTTATTCAGCACTTCAGCAGATGAACAAATCCCGGTCTGTCTTTGCAAGTGGAAAACCCGTGAATGCAAAGCCTTTGTTAAACTAATATTAAACTACAGCCCACCTAATTCTCTAATGTAAGAGGGTTTTTCTTATTGTCGATATAATTGAGATTAAGTAACTTTCGTCGCTAATTATTCGTGGTGACGTATTTGCTAAAAAATATACCGACCGAATTTCTCGTTGAACAACCATTCGTTAATGAAAAGAATTTTAGTTATTTCTGAAGATCTCCCAATTGGAGGCCATGAGATTATGTGTGCCAGACTAATCGATGAACTGGCAAAATCTTCTGAGCATTTGTTTTTAATTGCTGGCAACAAATCATTTGTAAGCCTATTCAATAAGGAATTCGAAAAGCATGATCTACACTTAAGAGTGCGAAAAGCCAGCGGATCCTTTGGCCTTTTTTATTTCAATGACTACCTAGTCATAAGGCAAATTATCAAAAGAATTGATCCAGATATAGTTTTGGTATCCCAGGGGACAATCGAACTAGGGATAAAAATACTAATCGTTTGTAGATTTCTTCAGATAAAAACAATCTCCTATATACCTCTTGTTATTGACTTGATTAAAACTGGCTCTAATTTTTTTCCGAGAATAAGAAATATTTTCAATAAAATCCTATACAAGATACCGAATTCATTTATTACTATATCTGATGTTGTGCGTAGAAATATTTATACTCAACTGCCTGAAAAAGGTCTCGGATCAGTATCTGTTGTAAATAATTGGATATCATTAAAAGATCGGAAAGTTTGTGAAAATACAAAAAAAACATTATCCTGGATAAGAAGTGCAAAGACCAATGGGAGATTTGTGATAGGTATTGTAGGGCGAATTGAATTTAAGCATAAACAACAAGACAAATTTTTTGATTATTTTTCAAAGTCAAACATATCATCCAATACATCAATTGTATTTATCGGCGAGGGTTCTGATGAGTCAAATCTAAAAGATATTATTTCGAGAAATAATCACATACATAGTTTTGGCCCATTGAAAGCTACTGGCGTATCTGAAATATTTTCAAATATTGATCTGCTTGTTATTTGCTCTTCGTTTGAAGGCGTTCCCCTAGTGATGTTAGAAGCCTTGGCGTGTGGTTTAAGGGTGGTAAGTTTTTACTATGAATCAATTAGTGATTATGGAAATGTAGTAAACATCGTCGAGCATCAAAATTTTAATTTACTTATATCCAAGATTGAAGAATTAAAAAATACTCAAAATGTAAATAGTGTAGAACATTTTGAATATATGCAACCTAACTCTGAACAGATCCTTCATGTCAATGAACAGATCGCACGTTTACTAAACCAAAATCTCTAACATGAGCGCGGAAGAAAAATTTATATTTTTTTATTTTCCATGCACTGGACCGGGCGGAATCCAGTCAATAATTATTAGACTTCTCATTGAGGGACTTGAATTCAATAAGCGAATATTTTTGATTGATAAGAGCGGTTCCTATTTGCAAGACCAAATTAAGCGTCGCTGCCCAGAGGCGTGGAATAGTAATGTGATCATTGTTAATTCTATAACAGAATTTATATTCCCCTCTAATTCATGTTTAATTGTATTTAATTGGCAGTTGCCATTACTTATTGAATTGAAATCAAATTCTAAGAAATTTTTAGATTATTTATATTGGGATGTGCATTCTGCATCAATTAAGCAAGCATTCTCAATACGTCTTTTGAATATGAATCTGTACCAATTCGATGCTGGTAAAATCCTTAAAAACTTATCAATGGAAGATCGCTTATTAACTATTGATAAGGTTTCAGAGCATTACATACAACAATTAGCTAATGAAAAGATTTCTCTTTTGGTGACTGGAATTCCGGTACAAGCCGAATCTGCGTCCGAGATTGATAATAAGCGAATGTATGAATCAAGCAGGGACTCTATTAATATAGTTTATATAGGCAGAGCAGTTGATTGGAAGGTTTATCCTTTCATATTTGCCGTTAAGTCATTGAAAGTTAAATATAAAAAAACCATACGCATTCGGATATATACTGACAGTATTGTTCTTTTCAAAAAATTCATAGTCGATGGTTTTTTGGATTATCAATCGATTCAGTTTTTTGAAGGATATTCTGTATCTGAAATTATAAGTAGAGATCGGGATTGGGTGACATTGTCAGTTGGTATGGGTACTTCCCAGTTCGAACTATTTTTCTTGGGAGTTCCTACTCTTTTAATCCCAGCAACGACCAGTGCTGATATTCTGAGATATGTTGAACCTATGTGGGTTCACCTAATGCCCGAGTATGTATTTGGTTTTGATGATGAATCAATAGCAACAATTTCATCAATCGGTGATGTGAGACACGCAATGATAAGTGAAAGTAATTTTGAGTGGTCACCAAGTCAATTGCTAGAGGTATCAAAATCTGCGTCTGATATGAAGCGCATATATTCGCCGAGATTTATCTTGGGATTGATAGTTCATTTGTTGCGTAAAGACAGATTTCCTGATTCTTTTTTGCATTACTCCTATGAATTAGGGGTGATATATAGCTGGCAGCGTGTTGTTCTTGTTGTTAAGAATTTTATCAGTCGCATTCTATATAATAAGTAGGTTTCTTGCGCAAGCCTTTGTTATTTAGATAATTTATTCCACCAAAAAAATTCCATGCGGGATAATGAATCACACTCAGTTTTGCTCGACGACATCATTTTTTGGCTGCAAAAAAACGGTGGCGTCAGCAGGTATTGGTACGAACTATCTACCCGCCTCGTTAAGTCCGGTATCTCGGTCTACAACTTGCGCCGCCCGGAGGCTACACATAACCCATGGGCGACAGCGCTGAACCCAGATCGTTCAGTAGTCGCTGGCAAAACAACGGTCAAGATCATTCGCTACCTAGACTGCGCATTTCCTCATGAGCTAAATTTACAAAAGAGGGCGCTTGTATTTCACTCCAGTCATTACAGGTTGCCGCTAGACAAATCCGTGGCCAACGTTGTGACGGTGCATGACTTTACTTATGAAATGTACAGGTCTGGGTTGCCCTTGGTTGTGCATGTGTGGCAAAAGAAGCGAGCTATCCGTCACGCGGATGTGGTGATTTGTATCAGCGAGTTCACCAAAGCGCATTTGTTAAAGCTTTACCCTGAATTTGTCAACAAACGAATCGAGGTTATACACCACGGGGTTGGTTCTGAGTTTTTTTGCCAAGACGGTCGCCCCAAGGAGCCCACCAATAAGATTGTTTTTTTGGGTGCACGCGAAATTTACAAACGCTTTGACCTAGCGATAGAAGCCATTCGGCTCCTTCCTGACAAGGTGCTTGCCGTTGTTGGACCCGTACTTACGCAGCATGAAATTGCCGTCCTTAATGCAAAGATTCCGGGCCGCTGGCAGTATTGCGGTCGCTTGAGCGACGAAGCGTTGGGCGCGCTATACAACCGCGCATTTTGTTTTGTCTATCCATCTGACTCAGAGGGCTTTGGCCTGCCATTACTGGAGGCCATGCGAGCTGGCTGTCCTGTCGTTTGTGCCAATCTGACCGTGTTTCCTGAGGTTGCTGGCAATGCCGCCTTGTTTGCCCGCGAACAAAGTGGTGCCGCTTATGCTCAGCAAATGGAGCGGCTAAGCGACCCGGATTTTCGGGTAGAAATGATTGCCCGCGGCCTTGAGCGTGTGAAGTTATTTACTTGGGAAAACTGCTTCAATAAAACTCTAGATGCCTATCGATTGGCTCTTCAAATTCGTCTTCAAGGAGTTTCAGCATGAAAATTTTGATCACCGGCGGTGCCGGCTTTATCGGCCTGCGGGTTGCTAGGGCTCTTCTAAAGCAGGGTTCGCAAGTGCGCATTTTGGACAACTTCAGCCCACAGATACATGCCACCGACAAGTTGCCTGAGGATTTGACTCCTCATGTGGAGTTGATTAAGGCCGACGTTCGGAACCGCGACGCAATGGCTAAGGCTTTACAGGGTGTAGAGTGCATAGTTCATTTAGCCGCCGAAACTGGTACGGGGCAGTCGATGTATGAGATTGATCGCTACTTCAGCGTGAACGTCCAGGGGACGGCTACGATGCTGGACTTGCTGCAAAACACTGACTGCGCTCCTGGCTTGCGCAAAATCGTGGTAGCTTCTAGTCGGGCTGTTTATGGTGAAGGCGCTTACCAGTGCGCAAGCCATGGCCGGGTGAACCCGAAGCAACGCAGTCATGATTTTCTGGCAAAGGGTATTTTTGATCCGCTGTGCCCGGTGTGTGGTGCAACGGTGCATTTGGCCGCCACTGACGAATCCTCTCCGTTTCAGCCGATGTCTATGTACGGCTTGACGAAGCAAGTGCAAGAGCAGGCCGTTTTACTTTTTGCTAGGACGCGTGGTATCACTGGCTTTGGTATGCGCTATCAAAACGTATACGGCCCCGGTCAGTCTTTGAAGAACCCATATACAGGCATTCTTGCTGTGTTTTCAAATTTGGCCCGACAGAATCAAGGTATCGAAATTTATGAGGATGGCCAGGAATCGCGGGACTTTGTCTATATCGATGATGTGGTGGAAGCCACCATTCGAAGCATCAACCACGCTGCGCTTTTTACAGGTGCTCTGAACGTAGGCACTGGCGTGGCCACGACGGTGATGACAGTGGCTGAGGAGATCAAGGTATTTTTCAACAGCGAAAGCACTATTGCCGTGTCCGGCGCTTTCCGCATGGGCGATATTCGGCACAACATTGCTGATATAAGCCGCTTGAAAGAGGTACTGGGGTTTGTGCCTGCGGTTACGTTCAAAGAAGGCTTGACTAATTTCTTGGAATGGGCTTCTTCCCAGGACCCACAAGATAAGGCCGCTTACAGCCGCTCTGTGAATGAGTTGGCGTCGCGCGGATTGATGGGCGCTGCAGCTCAACAATCAGCTCAAATTGCATGAGCAATAAAGTCGTAGCGTAATGAATAATCTGTCGAAGATAAACACGGCTGATGATTTTAGACTGCTTCCCTATCTGACTGCCGATCTGCGTAGAGCGCACATGCTTGTAAACGAAGGGGTAGAGGACGTGTCTAACGTGCGATTGTGGTTGGGGATTTTGTCTCCTAGGTTTATGCCTGTGCTCCTGTGCCGCCTTGCCCATTCGCTTCATCGCCTGGGGTTGGCGCCACTGGCAAAGGTGCTGGCCTTGCTGAATTTTTTCTTATTTGGTATCGAGATTGCAGCGCGCTGCCCAATTGGCAAGGGCTTGTTTTTGCCCCACACACAAGGAACTGTGATCGGGGCCTGGTCTATTGGCGATAATGCAACTATTTTCCAAGGTGTGACTTTGGGAGCTAAGGAGCTTGACTTTTCTTATGTAGAGTCGTCTCGCCCCACCGTGGGGAGTGGCGTGACTATTGGCGCGGGGGCCAAGGTTATTGGTGGGGTTTTTCTTGGCATGAATTCTCGAGTAGGGGCCAATGCAGTTGTCTTACAGGATGTTGCGCCAGGATTATTGGTTGTTGGAATTCCAGCAAAAGTAGTTGAAGGACGACTTTAAGTAATGAACGAATTCCAAAAAAATAGACCAGACACTCTGGTAATCTGTGCGCCATTTTTTTCGTATCACAGAAGCATTGTTAGCGAATTGGAGTCGCGCGGGCACAGCGTAGCATGGTGGAGTGACCGGACTAGCGAAAATTCTCTCTACAAGATTTTGCTACGCAGCTTCCCTAAAACCGTAGCTAGGCTTTCGAGTGGCAGCTTTGAATGCAAAGCCCGTCTGTTGGAAAAGAAATATATTAAAAATGTACTTGTAGTTAAAGGTGAAGGATTGTCTGCAGCGGCTGTAAAGGCCCTGAGAAGTTCTATGCCTGATGCGCGATTTCACCTCTATCTCTGGGATGGAATAGAAAACGTCCGTGGGGCAACGCAGATCGCACCACTATTCGATACTGTTTGCAGCTTCGACCCGGAAGACGCCAAAAGGTTCGGCTGGCATCACCGTCCGTTGTTCGCCAGTAATGCGGGTTATGTGGCGCAAGTTGCTATGGTGCGCTGGGAGTACGATTGGGTGTTTATAGGCAGTTTGCATTCAGACAGATATAAAATTCTAAAGCGCTTAGTTTCCAATAGTTCTCATCTTAGCTCATTCGTGTATGGCTTTATTCCCGGGAAACTAGCTTGGTGGTTACGTCATCTGACCGACTGGACACTGTGGCAACCGGGCATGATAAAAATATCTACTGTTCCGCTTACCCCCAAAATGGTTAGGCAGATCGTCGACCAAGCTCGGGTAGCTATCGATATTGAGCACCCCAAGCAGCGCGGTCTGACGATGCGGACAATTGAGACGCTAATGGCCCACAAGAAACTCATCACAACCAACTCGCGCATTCGTGACACGGATCTATTTGATGAGTCCAGAGTGTGCATCATTGATAGGAATAACCCGGTTATTCCAGAGGGCTTTTTAGATGCCCCTTTCCTTCCGCTGGCATCGGCAATCCGCGAGCGCTACAGTATCAAAGGCTGGGTGAACGAGATTTTTGAAATTGAAAATTCCCTTAATAGCAAAAGCATTTGAATAGTCTCCGTATCAAAATTAATGAAATACAATTTGACTAATAAATATTATAGGTGTTGTCGTCTTCATCGAAACCCGATTGGTCAAAAAGGTAACCCCCTAATCCAGACTCAATTAACCACTATAAATTTGGCACCTAGTCAGTCGTTTACTTGAGTGCACTTTTAGTCTGATTAGACCTTGGCAGATTTAAAAAAATACATTCAGTTTCATCCTTATCATGTCCCTTTTGATTACCGGCGGCGCGGGTTTTATCGGTGCCAATTTTGTGCTGGACTGGCTGACTGTCAGTGACGAGCCCATCATCAACCTCGATAAGCTCACTTACGCGGGCAACCCTGAAAGCCTGAGCAGCCTGCAAGGCGATACGCGGCACCAGTTGGTGCAAGGCGATATTGGTGATGTCGCCCTGGTCACTCGCCTGTTAGCCGAGCATCGGCCACGCGTAGTGGTAAATTTCGCCGCTGAAAGCCATGTGGACCGATCCATTCACGGCCCCGGTGATTTTATTGAAACCAACATCGTGGGCACCTTTCGCTTGCTGGAATCAGTACGCGGCTATTGGGGGGCATTGCCGGATGCCGACAAATCGGCGTTCCGCTTTTTGCATGTATCCACCGATGAGGTTTATGGTTCGTTGGCTAAAGACGATCCGGCTTTTGCCGAGACGCACCCTTATCAGCCTAGCAGCCCCTACAGCGCGAGCAAGGCCGCCAGCGACCACCTAGTTCGTGCCTGGCACCACACCTACGGTCTGCCGATGCTGACGACCAACTGCAGTAACAACTACGGCCCTTATCATTTCCCCGAAAAACTCATCCCCCTGATTATCGTCAATGCTCTGGCGGGCAAGCCCCTACCGGTGTACGGCGACGGCATGCAAGTGCGCGACTGGCTATACGTTAGAGACCACTGCAGCGCGATACGCCGCGTGCTCGAAGCCGGTCGTTTGGGTGAGGTCTACAACGTGGGTGGTTGGAATGAAAAGCCCAACATCGAGATCGTTCAAACCGTTTGTGGGTTGCTCGACGAACTGCGCCCCCGTGCCGACGGCAAGCCTTACGCCAAGCAAATTTCCTATGTGACCGACCGCCCTGGTCACGACCGCCGCTACGCGATTGATGCGCGCAAACTCGAAGCGGAACTTGGTTGGAAGCCTGCCGAGACCTTTGAGACCGGCATCCGCAAAACTGTGCAGTGGTACTTGACCAACCCTGAGTGGGTGGCCAATGTGCAAAGCGGCGCCTACAAAGACTGGATGGCAAAGCAATACGAAGGTGTAAACACATGAAACAACGCAAAGGGATCATCTTGGCCGGGGGCTCTGGCACCCGGCTTTACCCTGTGACGCAGGCGGTCAGCAAACAGCTCATGCCTGTGTATGAC
>JACCDH010793736.1_pt1 | contig 16313 bp, 20 predicted proteins | sample 7442481 | NCBI WGS metagenome assembly JACCDH01 (sample SAMN15323433, study PRJNA562643) | freshwater metagenome | isolation source: river surface water | place: USA:Blue River Watershed | collected 2017-08-15
GTCCTTACAAGAAGAATGTCATGGATTTCATCACTAATTTTCGTGGCCAATTAAAAGAAATGAGTCACGAGAGCCAGATGCATTCTGTTAAGTATATGCAACAGTTGTCTAAGCTTGCGCAAATGTATCAATAATAAGGTATTTATTTATTTATAAAAAATATAATAAAAATAATTATACTATTTTATTATATTTATAATGGAAATGAGAGAAGATTATTTGACAATTCGTCAATATTGTTTTGAGGCTATTCAGAATGCAATTGAAAACATAGAAAAATCATATAGTCCCAGATGCACACCAAATACTCCATTAGAACAACGACTCATAGATAAATTGCGAGAAGAATGCGATGACCCCGTATTTTGGTTTTAAGGGTTAATTATCTATGTCACAAAGTATTTGCATAAATAATATAAAAGTATAATGCATTTTAATATAATATGTTTATTACTAATAAATGGTACTATATAATAACGGATGGAATATAACAAAATATCAACAAAAATTTTTATTTGCAACATGTAATATTACTGGATTAACCTCTTATTATGCATACATATCAAACTGCCCTCCCAGTATGTCATATCCTATTTATGCAGTATGGATAGCTTCTAATTTATATTGGATTAATCCTACAAATGGATGGAGATGTAAATTAGATATGACAGTGGCTCATGTATGTATTCCATTTTTATCTTTATGTGCTGTAGCATACCAACCACCATATTGGTATTTAACTTCATTTGCAATAAGTAGTTCTGCTTTAATTTTTAGAAGTATATCCTTATATTATTATAATTTATTAGAAAAAATACATGATACCTCTAATGAATTAGATAATGAAGGTTGTTATGAATGTACTATAAAAAGTAATTATTCATGGAAATCAACTATTGCGCATAGTGGAATACATTTATTTACAAATATTGCTGCATCTGCTCTTATATATTCATATTCTTTATTACAATAATATATAATTATTATAACTATTATATATTATTTTATATATTTGCATAGAGGTTAAAAAAATGCATTTTTACCCAATAATTCTCTACCAATAATTAAATTATGTACATTACGTGTGCCTTCGTAAGTATTTACTGCTTCTAAATTGATAAGATGTCTCATAACATTATATGAATTACTTACTCCATTACCTCCCAGTATGTCTCTACAAATACGTGATACATTCAATGCATTCTCGCAATTCACACGTTTCAAAAAACTAATTAACCCCAAATTATTTTTCAAATCATTGAACGTTTCTATCGCATTTAAAGATGCAAAAGAATTATTTAAAGATGTCGAATATAATTCCACTGCTTTCATCAAATCATTTTGTATGAGTTGATTGGAACTTAATGTACGATTAAATTGCTTTCGTTCATTTGCATATTCTACAGTTGTATTAATAATATTTTCCATTGCACCAACAACACCCCATGAAATACCATATCTTGCTTTATTTAAACATTCAAATGGCCCACGCAATCCTTTCACATTCAACATATTTTCTTTTGGTATTTTCACTTCATCCATATAAATATATCCAGTAGGAGAAGCCAACAGCGATAACTTCTCTTTTATCTCGGGAGTTTGAATTGCATCATCGCGTTCTGTTACTAATCCAATAATATCATTGTTTTCATTTTTACACCAAATAACAAAAACATCCGCAATAGGAGAATTTGTTATCCAGATTTTCGAACCACTTACGATAAAATAATCTTTGTGTTCTACCGCCCTCGTAGCCATTCCTGCAGGGTCTGAGCCAGCAGTTGGTTCAGTTAATCCAAAACAACCAATGGATTCGCCAGAATATAATTTCGGTAAAAATTTATTTTTCAATTTATCAGAACCAAACTTCTCAATTGGATTAATAACAAGAGAAGATTGCACTGAATACCCCGAACGAAGTGCAGAATCAATATTTTCAATATTATAATTTATAAGTCCATAAATAAAAGGGGATATTTCATTTTTTTCATGTTCAAAAATACCCGCGTTTCCCCACTCTTTGTATAAATTTCGATATCTCGCATTATCAAAAAAAAGCAAACTATCCGATGTGTGATAAGCCGCTCTTGTTATTTTATTCACATTTTGAGAAATCATTTTCTCAATAGGACTGAGTTTATCAAATTGCTTAAATAAATTCAAATATTTGTTCATTTCTTCTCAATATAGTATTCTCTATGACTATGCATACATATATACATATAAATGTGTTTATATAAGTTTTATTTATGTATTAGGGATTATGTAGATAAATACATGTTCCACAATTATCATGATTCGCAAAATCGATTTTACGATTCATACGATTACAATATTCTACTGTCCATCTTCCCAATTGTTGTTTTGGTAATAAATTAGAATGGTTTTGTCTTTGATGATATATATTTACAAATAATTTGCGAAACTGATTCTGAATTTTCTGGATAATTATATTCATCTTTTTTATTGAGCAACCGTATATAATAATGTTATTTATGGTATTATTTATATATCATAATAAAAATCAATTTTCTATGTATTATCTTCTCTATAAAGTACTACTCTCACATGAAAGCTCATGACCTAAATAAATAGAATGGTCATCTCCCGTTGTTTGCCATAATTTATATTGGTCAGCGCAAGTTGAGTCTTCACAATCTATACAACTACATTCTCTCAAATTTCCATTTGCTTCTTCAAATATTTCTCCACAGCTATGGTAATAATTAAATTCTTTAATTGGCGGAACATGAGGAACAATATCACGATTGTGTGTAAATCGATAATAATTATTTCCAATATGCTGATTCACAAATTCAGAATATATTTTATCGCCTACTCGAGGTTGTCCAAAATTATATATTTTTAGGTCATATGTGATATTTGCTGCAATAAATTCCATGGCTAATAGTTGACAAGTGCTCGCGCCATATGAATGGCCCGTAATAACTACTGAATACAATGGATATACCTTTTTCAGTGCATTCACTGAAGCAATTGCTCTTTCTCGAATGCCTTTTATTGAACGATAAAATCCGTTATGAACTTGACAATTGCATTCTGGAAATGTAGTATATGGAACTAATTTTACTTCAAAATCGTCCAGCCAGTTCATTGCAGAAGAAGACCCGCGTAAAGAAACATATATTTCTCTTGTAGATGGTAATATTCCAACAAATCCCTGTAAATCAGTTGCAATATCATATAAAGTATCAAAATAAACAAATCCTTTGGCCGTACCGCCTATTATCATATTATCATAATTATCTTTTCCACAATAAGCAGCGCCACTTAACCATACAGATGTATTTGCAATACGCAAATCAAATGCGGAAGAGTGTGTAGAAAACAAGAATAAATAAAAAATTAAAAATAAAATAATCATAGATGTAGAGAAGATGGTGAGTATATTATATATAGACATTTTTCTTTTATTTTATTTTCATATCTTCTCTATAATATATAATAATATGCTGAAATTATTATTTATTGGAATCACATTACTCGCAGTAGATTCTATCTACCTATCTCTCATAAAATCATATTTCCAAAAACAAATTCAATCTGTACAGCAATCGCCTATACAAATCAACTATTTAGGGGCGGCTATTTGCTACATTTGTTTGGCGGTTGGATTAAATCATTTTATCATCAAGCCAAATCGACCTCTTCGCGATGCGTTTTTACTTGGGTTAGTCATATATGGTGTTTATGAAAGCACAAATTATGCTCTTTTCAGTAAATGGGCATTTACTACTGTTATAATTGACACATTATGGGGAGGAGCTTTATTTGCGATTTCAACATATATTATTAGAAATGTTCTCCCGAAAATAATATAAAGACGTATCCTAATATAATATGTCTACCCAGTTAGCTCAGTCGGTAGAGCGCCAGCCTTTTAAGCTGGTGGTCGTGGGTTCGAGTCCCACATTGGGTGTGCGCTTGTGTATGTTTATATCATTTCATATAAAAATGATATAAATATAATTCGATATATAATAATATCAATAGACGTACTTACATATATCAATACGCATCACAAAATGCCAATCATTTTAATTGTTGAAAAATCGGGAGATATTAAGCAACTCGCTGTAAAAGTCTATGAAGAATCTAAATTGTTTACAAAAGCAGGATTTAAATCGCCTGAAAATTTCAAATGTCATCATACATGGCAAACAGAAGTAAACGATAAACAATATAATGTTTCTTTATATGGAAAAACACTCGGTATTGCAAAATCGGAAAATAAATATGATTTTCCTCCTCCTGCCGATAATTTGCTTTTTTTCAGTAATTGCGTTTTAGTAAATAAAGACGCAAATGGGGAAGCCGTCAATCTTACTTGTGAAGAATGGAATGATATTTATTCTAAATTATTCGGCGGATTTTTTAATTTAAATGAACATCAAGAAGATTCAGAAGAAGAAGTAAATACAGAAGACGAATTGGAAAACATAAAAACAAAAACTGGAAAAATGCCAGAAATGACAAAATCAGGATATGCAAAAGATGATTTTGTGGTGGATTCCGATGAAGAAACGGAAGAACCTGTTTCGAAAAGAAAATCAGCACCCAAACGTTCTTCCAATGAAAAAGCAGCTAAAAAGAAATCAAAAAAAAATGAACCAGTAGTTGAACAACAAGCCGAGGATGAATATGTCGGAGTTACAAATGAATTAGAAGAAGAACCTTATGTGTAATTATAAACATTGTTCAATCTCTTGTTCTTGTGCGTCAGGTTCTTCCACTTCATCTGCATCTTCCATCATTTCTATCATTCTATAAGTACGTGTTCTCTTCGGTTCACCGCATGTACGCTTAAACATTTTCCCATCAATCAAATGATACCATCTATTGATAGGAATATTAAATCCATGACACCATTTTAAATAGCATCTCAATGCTACTGCGGTATCCATCATTGAATTATGTAAATTATCTGGAATTTCATGAAATAATTTTTCATGTAATTCAACTAACTTTGGCCATTTACGAAGTCTGGCTCCATTTGGCGTTGTTCTCCACAAATCGCAATAAGTATTAGTTGCACGCATAGTACAATATGTGGCAACTGGTAATTGATTTGTAAAGAGTGGAATATCAATTCCATTTCTTTCCATTTCCACTAAAACCATGGATTTATCAAACTCCAAATTATGAGCAATAACAATATCTGAATCCACATAAGCTCTACAAAATCGTCGCAATACGTCTTCCATCGGAACACCTTGTGAATCCAATAATTTTCGAGTAACACCTGTTAAATGGGTGATAAACGGAACAATTTCGACTTCTTGTGGAATATTAATGTATGCATCATACATTTCAATAGCAGTTTGCAGTTTCATATCCCAAACAATGTAACTCAATTGAGTAACATATGGACAGTTTTCAGGAGAACGGTCAAAACGGGGTAATAAACCAGTAGTTTCAACATCAAATACTAAAACACGATTTTTAGCAGAATTCGAGTACATCTTTTCTTAAATAGTTTGCAATAAAGTAGGCGAGAGGCGAGGTAAATGTTATTTTTATATGCCCTTATTTTGCTAAATATTCTCTATTCAATTTTCTGTAAAAACTAATATCAGCCTATTATAAATGACGGATTATTGTCCGCCGATTGACGATGATATTTTAAGATTTATTCAAGATAATACTCATGCAGATACCGAAAAAACAAACAAATATGGAGAAGTGTATACTCCCATTCAACTCGCTTGCGAAATGTTACATAAAATACCTCTCTCTAAATGGCGCAATCCCGACCTAAAATGGCTCGACCCTGCTTGCGGAACGGGCATTTTTATGCAAGTCACCTATTACAAACTAATGGAAACATTGGCTGATGCTATTCCGAATAAAAAACATAGAAGCCATCATATTCTCTCTGATATGCTTTATATGCAGGATATTCAAGAAGATAATACTGCCATTTGTCGCAAGATATTTGAGAAGATAGATAGTTCTGCTAAATTAAATATTGAGACGGCTGATTTTTTAGAATCCCCTGATTTTGCTAAATATGATATTATTGTGGGGAATCCACCATATAATTCAGGAAGTATTCATGCAAAAACGACGGATAAAAAGAAACATCATAGACAAGAGGGAGAAGAATCACATAAAACAATTTGGCCACTTTTTGTGAAAAAATCGCTAAATCTCCTAAATAACTCTTCTGGACTTCTTCTTTTTATACATCCCGTTTCTTGGATGAGATTTAAGGGGAAAAACGGCGCACTCTTCTCAAATAAACAACTTCTCTACGTCCGCTACTATAATCTCCATCAATCCAATCTTATGTTTCAATCATCTGGAAGAATTCCTGTTGCTTATTATTTGCTGGAAAATAAGGAACCTCATAAAATGACAAAAATTCATGATAATGCGATTCGAAAAACAAAAGAATTTAATGTTGCTAAATATCAATTTATTCCAACAGAATCGGTTGATTTATGGAATAGGTTGCTAGGATTTTCAGAAAAAGTGGGTACTTTAGGAGAAATGTTTGAAAAAGTGAAAGCACCGACATCTTCTCAACTATCTCTCAAAAAAACAGCTGAATACAAATATCCGATTGTTCGATATGCCTATAAAGAAGTTCGAATCAACTATTCTAAAGTAAATCCGAATTTAGGCAGGAAAGGAGAGAAGTTGATATTTATAAATGAATCTATGGGATATCCAGTTTATGATTCAGCGGGAACATTATACCCACCAAATGATAATTATATACTTCGTTCTTCTGCGAAAGGAGAGAAGAAAACTCACGAATTAAAACAATGGCAACACTATTTTTATTGCAATCTTCTCCTCTATCTGATTTCTACAATGAAATTGCGGCAAAATTTTTTCAATGATAAGATATTCGAAGTGATTCCAAATATTGCTAAATTAACTCGCGCTGAAAAAATAACTGATGATTTGTTAATTCGTCTTTTTGAATTGGAAGAAGAGGAATTAGTAGGATATAAACAATATTTATTCGGAGGAGAAGGAAGAATTCGAGAAGAAGACAAGAATTATTTATTGAATCTCTCAAAAAAAGATTTTCAAGAAATGACAAAGAAAAATCAAAAATCTCCTAAATCTTCTCAACTTTCAAGAAAAAATGGGAAAATATAAAAAATTGAACATATTTTTATATTTTCATAATTTTAAACATAAAAATAATTACAAAATGACTAAATTTAATATTGAAGCATATCTGGATTCTTTACCCGAAAATACAACCATAATAGATATATCCTATAAAAATCTTACGTATATACCAAATATTATATCAAAATTTAAAAATTTACAAATATTATATTGTTATAATAATAAATTAACTTCGTTACCCGATTTATCAGGACTTACAAATTTACAAAAATTATATTGTTCTTATAATGAATTAATTTTATTACCCGATTTATCAGGACTTACAAATTTACGAGAATTATATTGTTATGATAATGAACTAACTTCATTACCCGAATTATCAGGACTTACAAATTTACAAACATTATATTGTTTTAATAATGAATTAACTTCATTACCCGATTTATCAGGACTTAAAAATTTACGAAAATTACATTGTTCTTATAATAAATTAACTTTATTACCCGAATTATCAGGACTTAAAAATTTACAAGAATTATATTGTTATGATAATGAATTAACTTCGTTGCCCGAATTATCAGGACTTACAAATTTACAAATATTATATTGTTCCCTTAATAAATTAACTTCATTACCTGAATTATCAGGACTTACAAATTTACAAATATTAAATTGTTATAATAATGAATTAAATACATTACCCGAATTATCAGGACTTGCTAATTTAAAACTATTACATTGTTCTCATAATGAATTAACTTCATTACCCGAATTATCAGGACTTACAAATTTACGAGAATTATATTGTTCTTATAATGAATTAACTACGTTACCCGAATTATCAGGACTTACAAATTTACAAATATTATATTGTTATAATAATAAATTAACTGCGTTACCAGATTTATCGGAACTTATAAATTTACAAAGATTGCATTGTTCTCATAATGAATTAAATACATTACCCGAATTATCAGGACTTACAAATTTACAAATATTATATTGTTCCCTTAATAAATTAACTTCATTACCTGAATTATCAGGACTTACAAATTTACAAATATTAAATTGTTATAATAATAAATTGCCAGAAATATTAAATTTCAAAACATATTCTTTAACACAAGAACAAAAGAATACAATTGATAGATTCATAAAATGTAAATATAGAATCATGTGTTTGAAATACAAAAAGCATTTTCGTAGATGGCTATGGGAACGCGTAAGACTGCCAAAAATAAATATGGAATACCACCCCGATAAATTACATGATGCAGCTGAATTGTTAGGAGATAATGAAGAAAAGGATTTATTTAATTATGTAGGATGGTAAGTATAATTTGTTAGTGTAATATAATATAAAAGTAAAAGTACATTATGTATTATAATTTTTTTTACTAAAAATAAATGTCTTCTATTTATTCATATTCAACGCCAAAAACTTTATTTTCCACACAATATACATCTAATATAAAACACTATTCATATCCATTCATTTCTAATATAGTATCTTCTTATCAATATACACAGTTTTCATATATACCAATAACATCTCATCCTTCTAAAATACCCACATATAAGCCATCTTCTCCGCCTTATATAAAAAAAATAGATTTTCAAACAACTTTTGATTTTAACAGTATAGATAATTCTTTTTTACAGAATCCTTTATTAACCACCGCCATTTTAGAAACAGCGGCTCATTATATGAATATATCCAGCGATTATTTTATGGTATCTAATAATCAAATTACGGCACAAATACAAACAAAATCTCATTTAAGATTGCAAACCACATATCATTTGGCATTATCATTCAATATAAGTATTCCGTTAACAGGAATATATGCATATTATTTTAATAACCCGACTCTTTTTTACAATCTTCTCGTTAATCTTTTAAAAACATCGGTTGCAACAAATAATTTTATGAATTATTTATCTACTGCACAAACATTATTGACTACTTTATTACAATCAAATCCTTCTTTATTGCAACTTACGAAGGCAGAAGTGACTCCTATGACAATACAATATATGTCAATTTCAAGTGATGCGCCAAGTGAATTGCCTTCTTCTCTATCTCCAAGTGAAGTACCGTCGAGCCAACCAACTGGATATCCATCAAATATTCCATCAATACTGCCTACCATGATTCCTTTATCTATGCCATCTTCTCGACCTTCTTTACATCCGAGCACAGTGCCTACATTTATACCTATAGATACAGCAACTACAATGCCTACATTTTCGCCTACAAATATAAGTTCTAATACTCCATCATGGGCGCCTTCGGCGCCCGCAACTACTGTTCCATCTTCTCTCATTCCAACATACCTATCAACTGTAAATAATACAATAAATACCACAAAAAATAATTTCATTACTATTTATCCTTCATTTTATTTATCTATGCGCCCTACGTCACATATAGATTGCGGGTATCCATGTAACAAAAATATTAGTGTAACATTATTCCCAAGTATTTCTTCTCAAAGTTTGAGTAAAGAACAATCTTTAAGTGAAAACACAATAATAGCGATATCTATAGTATTATTATGTATAATTATAGTTACTGCATTAATATATACAAATAAATGTTTAAACAAACCCAAAATATTAACATTACCAATGCAAAAAAAGGAAGATGTTGAATCAAATGGTTATTCTCGTATCTTACCTGATGAGCATGAGTATAGTTAGATTGTACATGGTAGATGATACTTTATACATCAAAAAATTGAAACAGTAATAAAAAATGATTTAATAAATAAACAATCTAAATATTAAATCATTTGATTATATAATTCGCAATATTTTCGTTTAACAAATATGGCCTCTCTTATGCAAAAATCTGAGTTTTCGATTCCCATTCCTAAGTTTACTCTTAAGAATGAAGAAACTGATTTGTTTGAATTTACTTTATCAGGTCTCAATGTTAGTTTAGCAAATGCTATTCGCCGCATTATTACCAGCGACATTCCTGTCATCGGCTTTTATACCGAAACCCACGAGAAGAATGATTGCAAAATCGAAATAAATACGACTGGTGTTCATAACCAAATATTGGAACACGCGCTTATGTGTATTCCCGTTTATACAACAAAATTAGACCAGTTGCCTGGAAAATATATCTTGGAAGTAGATGTGACAAACACTACAGATAATGCAATTATGGTAACTACTGGTGATTTCAGAATAAAGAGTAAATCGGATGGACATTATATGTCGAAGGAAGAAACCGCGAAGATATTCCCCAAAAATGAATATGGTCGTTACATTGACTTCGTGGAAATTGGCCCACAAATGAATTTAGGTGTACATGAAGAAAAGCGTTTGAAATTAACCAGCGAATTTTCATTGGTGAACGCAACCGTGAATGGAGCGTTTAACGTGGTTTGTAAATGTGCAATGACAAATACCGTTGACCCAGTCCGTGCAACAAAAGAATGGGATGACCGCGAGGCGCATTTAGCCACGCAAGAAAAGACAAAGGATGAAATAGAATATGAGAAACGTGATTTCTTCATGTTGGATGCCAAACGTTTTGCGATACCAAATAGTTTTGATTTTTCGATAGAAACCATCGGAATTTATGAGAATCGCGATTTAGTGAAGATGGCATGTGCTATTATTCAGTCTCGGTTGGTTGATTTAATAGATAAATTGGAATCGGATGGTGTTCCTATTTTAGATAGTGAAACTACAATGGAAAATTGTTACGACATTATTTTGGAAAATGAAACATATACTATTGGAAAAGTGGTTGAATATGTTTTGTATACAATGTTATTTGAGAAGGAACAAACATTGTCCTTTTGCGGGTTTTTAGTAGTTCATCCAAGTGATAAAGATTCACGTATTCGATTGGCATATAATAAGAAAGTAGATAAATCAATTGTCAAAATGAATTTACGTAATGCTCTCTTTTATGCACAGGAATTCTATAAAAATTTGCATGGTGTGTTTTAGTGTTACTAAAATGTGTTTATTATACAAAAAATAACATAAAGAATTACTATTAAACTTTTTTATATATTTAAAATGAGTGAAGATATTAAAGATGAATTGGGTAATGTAAAACAAAAATTTCTCGATCTAATAAATAATCGTTTGTATTCAAAACACATGTTTAATTATAAATCCAGTAACAAAAAGATATTAAAAATTATTAAAAAAATACCTGATAAAATTGTAAGAGATGATATATTAAGTGCATTCATTTACGAGATTTTTATTGGAATAAATCAAAACATAAAATTACCAACCAATTTATTCAATGATATTTATGAGGGAAAAGTTTTACATCCCGATACTGTTGGATTAAGCTACGGGTTTGATTCAAACAATCGTTTAAAATTATATGGAGGTGGGTTTGGAATGGGACATTATCATGAAGTATCTTTTGATAGATCTACCCAACAATATATCTATACGCTTTTAACAAATGCTAATAAAGAAAGAAATGATTTGTATACTCATTCCAATTGGGATGAATTCAGGTCATTGATTTTTAACTATATTATGACAAAAACAACATAAAAATTATGTATATTTTAATGGTATATTAATTTAAATTAAGTCAATGAATTATATTAAATCAATAAATAATAATGATGATAATGATAACATAAGCAAAAGTATGTTTTTTTGTTTAATTTGTAGAGAAGGGAACCCATTGATAATTAAATCATATTTAAAATTACATGATGTAGATGAATATGATATTGGGGTTGGATTTGATAACGCTTGTTCACATAATTTGGATAATGCAAAATATTTATATGCTAATTATCAAGTCGCGTGTGAAAAACATATAAGTTACATGGGATTTTTTGCTAAAGATTTAGTTTATCATAATAAAATAGACGCTTTACTTTGGTTAAAGAGTTTAAACATAAAACCATTTATATTTCAAATTCAGGTGATATTTTGGGTTCTTGTTAATCAAAAACAAACCGATTGTGATGCATTTGCATTATTATATGAACATTTTAATGATATTGTTCAAGACCCCAAAAATGAAGCAACAAATGATAAATTAGAAAATACGAATGAAAATGAAAATTCTATTGATTTATTAAAAAATAATTTGGACTCAATTTACGTATATAATTGCAATACAACTATTGGAAAAATCCTAACATTTATTGAAGAAATTCCGGATAAAATCATAAGAGATGATATGGTAAATGCATTAGCTTACCATAATTTTATACAAAACAAAAATAAAAACACATCTCCTCCGATTAATGTATTTAATGATATTTATGAAGGAAAACTTTTATGTCCAGATACTCTTGGATTAAGCTATGGATTTGATTCAAACAATCGTTTAAAATTATATGGCGGTGGGTTTGGAATGGGACATTATCACGAAGTATCTTTTGATAGTTCTACCCAACAATATATCTATACGCTTTTAACAAATGCTAATAAAGAAAGAAATGATTTGTATACTCACTCCAATTGGGATGAATTCAGGTCATTGATTTTTAACCATATTATGCATAATTAATCTCTATTCTATCTGTCTGATACACCGGTGTATGAAACCAGTAGAATATAGGTTAATGGATTCACATAACAATCTATTGTCATGTGAATAAAGGTTAATATCTGTATGATACACACGTGTATCAGACCAGTAGAATAAAGGTTAATATATATAATAATGTTCAGTATCATATGGTTTAATCAATATATTACCAAATATGGCATTACCTGATTGCGGACAAAACATATATGAACTTTCTTCTAATAAAACTTCTAATAATTTTATATTTACACACATAAATTCATCAAGAGTTAAAAGCCTAATCCCATTCTCAGGACATTCACCTGATTCATCATCTGATTCATTTTTTGGATATACTCTTATAGACTCATATGGATCTTCATTCTCCATATTGTGACATATGTATATATTTTTATAATTTCCATTATCGCCACCTATAGGAATATCATCATCAGTATATGTATATTCATATAATAATTCGCACATTTTACGCCAATATTTTTCTTTATTATTATATATAATTTGTATCAACTCATCATAAGAAGATGCTTTAATTTTATAAATAAAATGGTCATTTTATATGAGTCATCATAATATAATTCAATGCACTTTTTTGCTCTTAATGGATTTATATAATATTTATGATATATTTCAGTTTTGTTAATCATGTACCAAGGATGTAAAACATTAAATAAATCTAATCCTTTATTTACCCCCTTGAAGATTTAAAACCGCACATTTAATAAAAAAGTCAAAATATTTGATATTTATATATTTGGAAGTATAAAAATGTTTTTATTATTTTTAATTAAGTAAAAATTGAATTGATTTAAAAACAATTTTTTATATAATAAATATAATATGAATACTCTTTACAAGCAATATATTGAAATGTATGGGAACTTCTTATATATCCTCAACATAGAAATTGATAAATCTTTAGGTAAAGATGAAAAAAAACAAGTTCTTTTAGATATACACGATTTAATCAGCGAAAAAGAGATTACGAAAAATATTTCAAACACGAATATTCGTGTTAAATGGAGAACTATTGATTTCTACCATTATTTTACAGATGATAATGACATTCTTTCAGATAAAGGAATTTACGCACATACTAAATTATTATTAAATGACATCAAACAAATTAGAAATAGCGATAAAATTAATATTATTCTTAACAAACCGCTTACCAAATATATCTGTATAATGTAAACTATACTTTATTTCTCATTACAAAATATAGTTAAAATAACTAAATGGTGTAACTATATTACTTATAATTTTTAACCTCAGAAATTTTATAATCTTCTGTCTTATGTTTAGTCATCTGTATTATTTTGAGAAAAATATAAAAAATAATTAGGGGTGTGGTTTTAAATCTTCAAGGGTGTAAATATAACAAGATTATTTTAATTGCGGTCAATAAAGACGTTCTGTGGCCTATACTTATATATAAAGGTTTCATTTTGTTATTAACAAATAATGCAGCCCCATATACTTTATCATTATCATCTTTAATGTATATATAATCCCCCATTTTATTACATTTTTCAGTAAATTCAGTTAATAATTTGTTTTTGTCAACACCTTCAATATCATCAAAATAAGTTGAATAACCAATGGTGGGAGTATTAAAATGTAATCCAACTAAACAAGCAATGTCACATTCACTGGGAGATAATACACCATTTCCATTTACAAAAATTATTCCACTGTATATTTCGTGCATGTTATACACACTTAATAAATCAATGGGATCAATTGTATCATTTATTTCATTTTTAATATTAGTATTCATACAATATTTCATTTTTATGTTAAAAAATCGTTTTTGATTACAGTATTAAACATTAGTTGGATATAAAAAAGAACATATAAATTGATTATTTTTTTGTATACAATAATTTAGTACAGAGACATCATATACATCAACATTTGGTGATACATTTATTTTAGAAGTATTAAAAGATCTAAAAAAATTATCTTCTCTTATCACATTATTTTTGTTTAAATTGGTGATATTTATCATATGAAATCTATCTCTTATAATATATAAACAATATTGCTTATATTTATATTTATTATTAATAATATATAATATATATTATACATTATTTTATTTTTTGGTAATTGTTGTTTGATTTTATTTTTTATGCTCAACCCCTATTTTACTAACAATAAATTGTCAGGTAAATAAAGATTATAATGTTATGTGTTCGTCATATATGTTTTCATAAAATAAATATTTTATAGCTTTATGTTTTAAATTTTTAAAAAGTTGATACGTCCAAATCGCAGTGAGTACATTTAATCCAAATGAGATAAATACTAATAAAATATTTATTGTATTTGGTTCTATAAAACATGTTTTACAAATAACAATAAACACATACGGGCCAATCATAACACGAATAATAAACCATGTAATTACAAATAAAAGATCTAATATTAAATTACAGAAATCAGTTGTACGATTTCTTATTAGACGAATCCACGTATTTATTTCAGTTAATGTAGTCAAACAAATAATATTAGATAGTTCAAGGCTTAATCTTGGAATCACAATAACTCCCATAATAGAAATAAAATGATGAAAATATATTATTTTTGGATTCATTACTGATTGTGGTAAAAGAATTAACCAAATTAAATCAAGCACCAAATATGTTTTAAATATGAAACAAAATACATCCAAATTGTGTGAACACCAATTAAACAACAAATAAATATTAGTGATAAATACTATTGGTAAAAGGATAATATTCCATAAATCATGATTATTGCTCCATTCAATGTTAAAATCGCTTTTCATGTTAAAATGATAAGTAAAGGTTAAAGTTATAAATGTTTATAAATTTATTATTTGAATCACGTGCACTCAATTTTTTGAATAAAAAATTGAATGAAAGAATAAACTAAAAAAGAGTATTAAACATAATTATTCATTATAGAATAATAATTATACACCCTCAACAAAATGTCGTCGTTAACTGAAATCAATGACCCAAATATTTTCCGTGCAAATATGCGCCACGAATTTGCGCGCACCATTGAAAAATATTCCCCCTCAAAGATAGAAGATGACCTACTCACAAAGTATTCAACGAATATTGAAATCGGGGTTTATAATTATACCATAAAGGAAGCAACTCATAAAAAAATCGTGAAGAAATGGGACAATCCTCTTTTCATCCGATTATATATTGACCGTCTTCGCAGTATTTATTTAAATATTAAAAACCCCGATTTATTAAAACAATTGTATTCTGGCGAAATAACCGCAGATGCAATTCCATTTATGACTCATCAGGAATTTAATCCAGAAAGATGGCGCGAATTAATTGAGCGCAAAAGAGTTCGCGACGCATCTAAATTGAATAATAATATAGAGGCATCCACCGATTTATATACATGTCCTGTACGCACATGCCGTTCAAAACGTTGTACTTATTATGAGATGCAGACACGTAGTGCGGATGAGCCTACCACAGTATTTATAACGTGTTTAGAATGTGGTAAGAACTGGAGAATGTAAATTGTGATTTTATACATGATATTAACCTCTGTTCTACTGGTCTGATACACGGGTGTATCAGACAGATAGAATAGGGTATACCTTTAAGACTAATTTTGCAAAGCAAAATTAGTCGATTCACCTGACAATAAATTGTCAGGTGAATAA
>JACCDH010434876.1_pt1 | contig 16308 bp, 6 predicted proteins | sample 7442481 | NCBI WGS metagenome assembly JACCDH01 (sample SAMN15323433, study PRJNA562643) | freshwater metagenome | isolation source: river surface water | place: USA:Blue River Watershed | collected 2017-08-15
CTAGGTATATTATCTAATTCCAATATGGTTGTATTCTTACCACCCATATTACCTATACCATTCGTATTATTAATTATACCATTTTCAATTCTAGGCGACTCAAATGCAAGATTATCATAACCAATAGTAGATTTACTTCTCATATCAGGTAGATATAACATATTAGCAACCGGAATAGAACCATGTAAAATATTATTCGGATTATGAAAACTTTGTCCTATTATGTCATATAATCTTTTATATTTAAAATTTGTACTAAGAGTGATATCATACACAGAACCATCACAATATAAATACCCATCAATTGTAGAATTACCATTATTACCAGCTTTTCCATACATAATAATACCACCAATAGGCACAATTTCTTGGTATGTCAAATTACTATAATCAGTATTTGTTTCTGTATAATTACCCACACTATCAGTATTACGATATATCGGTGATTTACCATGCAAATCTGTATTAGCAGTAGGAAACAAATAATTAATAAAATCTTTCCAGAAGTTACTAAAATTCGTGTATTTAATTGGAAACCCACTAGTAGGATTTAAATTAGATGAATTATCAGTACTTGCTGTGATAGGCGAATTTACAAAATCTATTGCTTGTGTCTTATTATTAATACTCATACTTTATATATTAAATTTTAAAGTCAGAATTTGCAAATTCACCATCGTTGAATTGTGTGTCAGGAATAGTAACTACTTCATTACGATATATCGGTTCACCATACATATTATCATATAAAATACTACCATCACCTTGTGCTATTGATATAGAATTAATTGTTGTATTATCACTATAATAATAGTAATTTATATATGCATCAGAAGTGTCACCCAAATCGTATATATTATGTCTCCATGATATATCTTTATTATTTGACCAAACACTTACATTAATAGTAACATTACCATTATTAGCTACATACGGATTACCTGGATTTATTGTAATATAATTACCTATTCCATTCTCAAACACATAGTTTGGTTGCACAGGACTACTATAAGCATCACCTATACGAGAGTGTGTATTAAATAACACTCTATCGATGTTAGGTAATGTAGTATCATTATAAAGGTATCCACCACTCATCAAACAATTTATTATACATAAATAAGGATAATTTTGTGTTGGTGTTGTTACACTAGTAATATAATCACTTGTATTAACACGTATATTATTACGCGTAAGGAACACAGAATATGTGTCTGGTGTTATATCATTAGTACCCAACATCGTGTTGTTATCAGTCATTTTATTGGCATTATATGATAAAATATAAGTTGATATATCAGCTGGTTTACTAATATACTTACCGAAATATCCACCTTGAATAATACCACGAGTGAATACAGCTTTCTGCACAAAAACCGGTCTATTTATCGGCTCATCAACTGTATCAAATGTTTTTGTTGGATTGATATATGTCTTATCAGTAAATGCACCACGTTTGAATACACCACCATGCCATATACATCCATTCATTCTACCATTAAAGAATATAGATGCGCAGTTATCTACATTACCAACATATCTAATTTCACTATCTGTTATATCAAAATTGTTTAAATTATCTGTATAAGTAGTATATGCTTTATGCGTAGTTACATTATTATTAACTACTAAACTCAAATTATCAATGGCTATATCAGTTTGTATAGTATTGCTATATTTAATACTTTTGTTGAATCCTGACCTCCATATAGAATTGTTTATTGTACCACCATGGAACTCACCTGTATTCCATATAGAACGTGAAATCAATGCATCAGTGATATATCTATCTGTTGTCACGCCACTATCTATACCATTATTTGATGATATATCCCATACACCATAGTTCCACTCTGATTGATAAACAATACTATTAGGAGTTGTTAAATGCAATGTATCAACATTATTACTAGTAGCAGTCGTTTCAAATCTAAGACCATTTATTTGCGACATGAAGATATGAGAATCTGTCGTTGTAACATATTTAACTGGGTCAGTCATATCATAACTATCAACATTATCCATATCATATGACTGTATAACAGAATGTTGTATAATACTATTTGATACATCACCACGATGTATATATACCGACATAATACCATCTGGATTATTTTGCGTAGTAACTCTATTATATTCTATTTGACTATTTGATATAGTTGAATCATTAGTTAAATAATATCCAGTGAATATTTTTTTACCAAGAACAGTTTTATATGCTGCTGGTAAAGTAGATTTAACATATCCTATAAAATCATTAGGTGTTTTGTAATCATCATTCACTTTATATATTTGATAATTAGATAATATGTCCCCAAAAACAACATTCTGCTTACTTGCAGTGTTATTAACATATCCTCCATACCAAGCACTATTTATCATTTTACCCGATAAAAATATTGATGCATCACTATTATATAAATGTCTATGTTTTATTTCTGATAAATTAGTAGTCGGTGATACTGATATATCACTACTTACATCTAACGAGTTCCAAAAAGTGTTTGCTATAATACCACCATCAAATATACCACTCAACCATAAACAACCAAGTATAGTAGTATCAACTAATGGTAATGTGATTGTAGTTCCAGAAACATTATATGTTTTAGTAAATGGTGATAAGTAATTCAAAAATTCATTTTTATTACTCACCATACCAGAGTTCCAAACAGTATTAAAATCCTCTAATAAAGTAATATCAATATTTGGTTGTACTGTTTTATAACCCATTAATTTATATGTGTCATTTGTACCATTTCTACCATCCAACACATTCGTTATAGCATCAATTACACTTGACGGAAATTCTATATTATTACTATTACCGGAATTGAAACGAACAGAAACAATCATTTTTTTAGTAACTGGTGATATTTGTGGTGATGTTTTATTTGCCGAAACAGTCATATAATTATTATCTGGATATATATAAGAAACTGTTTTAAGTATATTCATATTTTGTATTAAGCCTGATATATCAACACTACTCGTAGGATTATCAATAACTTGTACAGATAATTCATATTCTGTATTTGGTATCAACTGTATTTTTTTATCTTTAACAAATATGTCAGTATAAATATTATTCTCTTTTTTAGTTATATCAGAATATATAACCATTTTATCAAATATCGTATATCCAATAGTGTTCGGTACAGTACTCGTATTATCATTCACAATAACATCCATGTTATAATCATAAGCAAAGATATATCCTTTTTTGAACATACCACCACTATGTTTACCTCTATACCAAACAACATTTTCCAATAATCCTATATCATTACTACCTTCACAATATCCACCTAACCAATGTGCATAATTTTTCAATAATGAACTTGATGTGTGTATTTTCCCATTCAGTTTTAAACCAAATTTCCAAATAAAATTATTTTTTGTTATATCACCTTTCACAAAAATACCGTTATACCATATATCCGAGTTGTATGTACCACCATTAAAATATGACATACGTGCAACACTAACAGAACTCTTGTTTTTATCGTATATTTCACCATCAAATTTTTTCTGTGTATATAACACCGATGGTGCTTCTGTCATATAACTATATTCTGATATATCATATTTTTTAACATCATAGTCATAACTATCACCAAGGAATGATATTTCATTGGTCTGTAACAATCCTGTATAATCACGAGCATATAATTTTTCAGCAATTATAGATTCATCTAACACAGTTTTTTGAATCAATGGTTGATAAGAAATTATTATTTTATTGTTTATAACTTTATCATCACCTACGCGATTACTATTATAAATCGTATCAGCATCTGTTGTATCAGAATACTTTTCAAAATTATATTTTGTATCTTTTATAAATACTTTAACATCATCTTTACGAACTAAACCAAAAAGTTTCTGACCAGCACTTGATGACACTCTTGAAATATAAGTTGAAATAGTAGAAGTGGTTTTATCTAAATATACACGATATATCTCTTCACTAGATGTAAATGATGTGTTGTTTTTATTCCCATAATAATACACTATTACTGCATATGTCGGTTTATCAATAACACCTATGTAATAATCGTTAGTTGGGTCATTACCAGTGTTTAAATATGTATTAGCAACAATAGCATCCATGTATATGAATGGTTTGTATAAAGTCGTATCACTTTTTCCGAAATCAATTGATGGTAATGATGTCACTGGTATATAATTAGTACCTGATATTTCAAACACATCAAAGAATATATATCCATTTCTAGTCAAATTAACAGTCAATTTACCTGATATATCAGTACTATATTTTTTACCAAAAAATTGAAAATCTTTCATATTTGTAAGAGACACTAATTTAACTTCTTGTTCATTGTTAAAATTAAGTCTGTTCGTTGGTTGTAAAGATAACCATTCTATATTATTATATCCGTTGAGACTAGTATAATATTTATCATCTATATCTACTTTATCAACCAAACTCAATTTAGTATAATCACCTGTATAATAAGGAGTTGTTCTATCAATAGCTAAATTAGATTTAGGCAAAACATCTGTTAAATAAATATCATATACATCAGTATAGCTTTTATTATCCCATACATTAATATCGGTGATATATCCAGTGATGCTTTCAACAAGAGTATTTACATAAAAATCAAGTTTACCTAAATGTATAACAGTATTATCTGTATATTGTATAATATTACGGTTCAATGATATGAAATTACCAGATTTTATACCATTTATATAAATCGTATCTTTTGATAAAACTATATGTGTTTTATCACAATATTTAATATTAGTAGTTGTATATAAAATATTAACTACTGGTACAGTACCATTCACACCACTAAGGAATCGTTCAACTATTTTAATAACATAATATGTACCATCAACATCATATGATTCTAATGATAAAGAATATTTATTATCATAATTCCCTAAATCAATAGTAGATGTTAAATAAATAATACTACCTGGTTTTTCAGTAACCAATGTGAAATCTATCAATGGATTTATATGTTGTATATTTCCTATTACAAATTTATTACCACCGCCTATAATACTATTATTAAATGCATATGTTTTATCACCATCATTATTCAAGGCATAATCAGCCGAAACAAATCTATCTTGATATAAAAAATCAAAATTTGTGATATTTTTAGTAACACCATTTTTAATACCTTTTATATCAATATTGTTTATAGTAGATTCATAATTACTATATTCATATTTTTCATTGATTCTAAATGCTGTCCTTCCGATATAATTCAAATCAAAGTCAATTAAATTAGAACCTTTCTCAAATGTTACTTGGTTGTTATTATTAATAGTTACTTTACCACTATTGTTAATAAGATTTATAACATTATTATCAGATATAATATTTTTATACTCGTCAACAAATACTAATTTCTGTAAAACTTTACTATAAAAAATCCTAATACCTACCATGGTTTCATTATTTATAAACGAAATTAATGGTGATATAGCATTTTTAATTGATATATCATATTCTAAATTTATAGTGAAACTATCATAAATATCCGATTTCAAATAATTACTGATAAGCATACCATTTTTTGAATTTGGCACATCAAATTTGATATTACTTGGGGTATTAGTAGTATTGGTGTTTTCAATACCAAACACAACATTTTTATTATCAATATCATAAACAATAATATCGTAATTACCATCTACTATATTTAATATAGATGAAATATCAACATTTGAATTATTAACAGTTGCATATATTGGTGTAAATACTTGCGTCAATACACCATCAGTATTTTTTTCAACAATTTTAATATAGACTTTTTTATTATTCAAAATAGAAGGCACTACTATACTTTTATTAGAAACTACATAAGTATCGGCATATGACACATATGGATTACTCCCAAACCATTTAGCAGTCGTATCAAAAATACCATTGTTAAAAACACCACTATTCCAAACAGTAGTTATTCTACCATTATTGAAATGATTATTAACTAATGATACAGAAGAATTACTCATATAAGCATAATTAAAATCAACAGTTTTTGTGAAATCGATTTTATTAGTTATGCTATCTAAAAATACTTTACTCAAAATACCACGATGGAATACATCAACTACATGAATATGTATAGCAAAATAAACAATATCATTACTAGATATATCTTCATTCATATTGTTTTTGGCATTAAAAACAATTGGTGTGTTCACATTACCAGACCATGAAGTTGATAATAATGTGTTTTTATTAACATCTAATAAATCATATGTTATAGAATCTATATTTGTGCTTATATTTGATATGAATATAGTTTTCCACTCTTCAATAGTATATCCAACATTCAATTTTTGATATATCGTTACTTCTTGTTGTGAATTTTTTGGTATAATTTCAAATCCATTTTCAACTAATAAAATATCAGGTAATGTATCATTATCATTCGGCATAACAACCCATGTATCGATATCATCATTCTCACTCAAAGAAACACCTGTTTTAAAAGTATAATCAGTCAATTGTAAAATATCTGCACTTTTTGCTCTCAAATTTTGACCAGATAAATCACGCAATTCTAATTTTTGATTAACAATATCTAACATTGGTATATCATTATTATCATTAAATACATTATTTTTAATATAAATAATATTACCATCATTACTTATTTCTTCAATTCTATGAACAACCGAGTAATTAGCACCCAATCTAGCAGAGTTTTGACCAGAAAAACCACGAATACCAATAAAACTATATTTTGATATATCATCTAATACACCATTTGTACCAATACTAATTCTATCATTAAGTGTATCATAACTATAAGATATAATTTCAATATTACTACCAAGTATATCACTTTCTATTTTAGATGCGTATTCTTGGTTATCAACTAAATATCCGTTTTTATCAACACACATTATATGCGTCAATCGCATTGTAGTTGCTTTAATATCACCACTATAAATAAATGATTGATATATCGTATCAGCCACAATAGAGGATTTTGATATAACACTATTCTTAACTGTTTTACCAACAAAATACACATTATTCAAATATGCATTTTCTACAATATCAGATTTAATATTTAAATCATAGAAACCTGATGAAAAACTTGCTGTAAATAATTGCTTAAAGTTATTTGTGTGTATCATAACTTTATTATTTATCACATCAATATATGGTAATAAATTATTTTTGTCCATCTTGATGTAATATTGTTTAGTAATAGGATTATGATTTAGAATGAAGTATTCATTCAATGATAAGTAAATATCATTATTACCAGTAATTATAAGTTTTGATACATCAACGTTAGTTTCAATGATTAATTCTAATGTATTTGAGACATTATTGTAATTTTTTTCAACTACTTTGAAATAGTTGTTCAAATTAACATTGTTCTTACTGAATATTAAAACATTACTATTAATATCTATCATATCAAGCATAGATATATCTGTTGGTATAGATATCAATACACATTTTTCACCATTTACATTCAAAGGTAAATCTATTATATCATTGATATATAATTTCTCAGAAACAAATATATTAGGCATAGTAACTATTGTGCCTGGTAATATATCCGTTACAATTTTAGTATTATTCACAATAGTATCAATATCTAATATCATATTTTCATTTTCAATAACCATTGAAACTATATCATATCTTTTAGATGATATAATAGTATTACTATCAATATTAATATTATTGGTGTTGGCAATCATGTGACCATTGTAAATAGTGGATGATGATATATCACCACCAAGGAAAAATCCTTTATGGAAATCACCTTTAAAACTACCATTTACGAAAAATGATGTTTTTGATACAGGATTATTATCTATTCTGTTCGGCTCGTTCCAACTACCTGTAAATGCACCATTGTTCCATATAGAGTTCATAAAATATAATGTTTTTGAATTACCACCAGTATTTATATCTGACCCATTATTAATAATACTATCATTAATTATTCTAGCCGATATAAACGGTGTTGCTATATTATATATAGTTTTATACAACTTCAATATCTGATTTTCAACATAAATATTAGAATATTTACTAAAATTTGTAATTAAATTCATAATAGTAAACATATCAATGCTATATGAATATGCCGTTTTAGTATTAGGCGCATTATCAATCGTAAAGTTTTTAGGATATAAGAATTTTTCTTTTATGAATCCTCCTGTATTCCTAATCACAACAGCATCCGTACTATTAGTCACTATACCAACACTATTTGTGTACATAGCAGTAGCAGTACTATACATCAAATTAATAGTGTTTGATACTGACATATTATTATATGGGATACCAAAATTATCAGCAACAAAATAATTATTTGTGATATTACCTGTAATGGCATTATCAATATAATTAAGAATCAACACACAATTATTACTAATCATATCATCAATATCCGTGTTATCAACAATCATAAATACTTGATTAGATGTTAAAACAGATTGTGTATTCGGTGCTGTTGTACTAAATGTAACATTAACCGGAGTTGCTGTACCAGAATTATTTATCGGATATATCGTACCTGATGGTGTAAGCAAATTGTTATATGTTGGAACAGTAACGATATAATATTCATTAGTCGCATCAGAAAAAGAATACTCTATTTTGAAATTATTAATACGATTTACATATTTAGCCGTGGTATTATTTTCATAAAAAGACAACGTAACCATATCGGTGTTATCAGTACTAAAATAATTAGTAGCAAATTTAGTTGAGTTTGGAATGGTTGATTCGTACACATAAATTATATCAGATGTTGGTACTATAACACCACCATTAATATCCATTGGATATAACACTGTTGTATCCACGCTAGAACCTCCACTAATCGGTTTATAATTATATAAAAATTCTATGCCATTTTTATTAGTAGTGTTATTTAACTCTAATACAAAAATATCATTATAATATTTCACACCATCTAATATTTCAAGATTTATCAACAATTTACCTTTGTCTTCTTTATTATAATAAAAGTAATATATATCGGTTGTCTTAAACACCAAACCACTTGGTACTACACTATTACTACTTCTATATTGTAAATTACTTTCACCAAGATTTATTAATGTATATGATAATGATAAATAATCAAGTTTATACAACTTACCATCACTCATTAAAACATAAGCAATATTATCATTAACTGGCACTATTTTTAAAACATCAGCAGTAATAGATGTAGCAAACTTAATTTTAGTACTTGTATCAATTACACTAGTACTACCCAAAGATTTTTGTCTAGTAAAATATTTACCAAGTATAGTATCATTAATACATAAAAAAGTATATGTGTTGCTACGTGATTTTGCGAGATATCTCACATCATATGTTTGCATCGAACTAGTACTTATATCTAAACGATATATCCACGATACATCATACAAATAAACAAAATTACTATTGTTTGTTCTTGATAATAATGGTCTTTCTAATAATAAGTTATCCACGACAAAAGGCATCTCTATATCGTATGTTGTAGCACCAGGCGTAACAGACCAAGCAATATAAAAAGACCTTGTGTTTGTGCGAACACATAAATTATAACTTGTTGGTGTTGCTGTAAATGTAGTAAATATATCTTCTATGAGTTCTGAACTATCTAATGGAATAATTCTATTTTTAGTGTTATCCAATGATGCCGTAAACGTGAATAACGTATTATCAACACTATTAATATTCACGTATTGCATTTCACCATTATTATTACCACTATCTAATAGATAAAATCTATTATTCATTGATTGCTCAGGAATTATTTTATCATAATTAGCTGCTATCTGTGTTGTAGAAGTATATAATTTTGATAATGTGTTATCTAATACATAAAAATAAACAGTACCAGTATTACTAAGCAACATCAAAGTATCAGAGAAATTCGTAGTACCACCAAGTGATATATCAATTATCATTTGTGTGTTAGTAAAATCTTGTACTAATTCTTTAACAACAACAAAGTTTTCATCACTATTATAATGATAAAAAGTTCTATAATTTGACACAGATGCTTCTCTATATCTATCAAACCCATTAACATCTAATTCAACATTATTTATATGGTTATATCCAGCATCAGTAACAGGAACAACAGAAATTCTATATAATAAATACTGTTCAACAAAATACACATGTCCTTTATTGTTTTGTCTAGTATATAAAATTTTATTAATATTAGTCATTGGATTCATCGGATTCATCGATGATGATAATATATTTTCTGGATGTAATATAGGGTCATATGTCAAACTATTAGATGGTAATTCCCTAATTATTTTATATTCACCAGCAATTATCGTATCGTTATATCTAATAACATTTTCTGATAAAACATATAAATTTTTCGCATTATTCACATTAACTTCGGTGTCATGCTCTGTAATACAGAAAGATTTGATATTATTACTCAACGATAATTGCTTGAATTTATATCTTTTAGTGATATATGAATAGTTAGTAGTAAATGAATTATCATCAAATACACGAATATTATCAAAAACACCTGGTAGATATAACAAATTTTCGTCATATGCACACGAGAATCTATCATCTATTATAACTATACCATTTTCATTCAAAACATAAATAATATTATTTTTAACAAAAACAGATTTTAAAATACTGTTAGATATATCAATCAATATAACCAAACCACCAAAATTATTTAAGGTAGTTCTATTCAATACGTAATGATTAGTATTAGCATTTTCATTCATTATAACATACATATCATCACCTTTAATGAAATAATCAACAATACTATATGAAGCATCAAAAACATATGGTGTGGTGTTTGATATATCAGTAGTGTTTACATTAAATGCATAACGATATATTTTATTAGTTGAATACAAGAAATACAAATTACTACCATCAAAAAACAATTTCGATAATTCTTTATCTGTTTGTACTTTACCAATAAATAAACTTAAAACATCATTGGCTATAAATAAACGACCTATATAATAATCATAACCTTTTGTCATTAATGCATATGCCGTATTATTACCACCATATACTATCTGCTTAACACTATATCCAGTAGTATCTACTACTAAATCATTTGTATAATTACCATTAATATCGGTGTACACTATTCTATTTGTTTTATCATCATAGTAATAAAAATGATTGTTGTTATTAACATCTTCTGCTTTAACAGTAGAATACATATTACCGAAACCAGATTCAGATACAAAAAAATCAGTTTCTACTATTACAGAGTTCATTTTATTATCTTCAAAATCAACTACCGAATACAATTTTCCATCAAATGGTTTTGCTTTATATACATGATTAGCAAAAGTAAGCTTGTTTTTATTAACAGATATATTATTACTACTTATCACAAAATCATCACCCAATCTATAACAAGCATTAATATTATCTACAATAAATAAATCAACACCTGTTGGTGTAATCACACCAGATATATCATTAATAATATCTATATTATCATAAATTAATGTTTCGTTTTGGAAAGATATATTTGTAGTTAAATTGAATAATACACGATATATCTTTGATTTCATAGTATAATAGAAATATAAATTACTATTATCTGGATTATTTATGAAACATGAATAGTCAAAACTATTATTTGTGAATATTAAACTATTATTGTTGTAATGAATAGTCGTATCATTAATAACTACTAAATCATTATTCACATAAAAAATAGATTTTATATCTGTATATTCTGATTCCGAATAAATAGATAAATTATTATCACTTAATAAATAAATAATATTTTTAGTAGCTATATATAATTGATTAGTTGTAGCATCTAATGATATATCTACCACATTTTCAGAAATGTTATAACTATTTACTATATTATTTTTTGTGTCATTATTAAACACCCTATTATATGTTTTATCTACTAAATATTGATTATTTTCCGTGATAATATAATGTGATATATCATTTACACAAATATATGGATTTGTGTCTGGGTTATTGAAATATAACACATCTGATATATCATTTCTTCCAGTAATAGTAAATACATTATTATTCAAAAGATTATTATCATGATACAAATCAAAATCTTTAAATATGATTTTATAATTCTCTTGGTATGTACTAGGTTCGGCTAATTGTATTTTATCTTTATTGACATAAACAACACTAGGAGCAGACATTTGCTCATATATCCCATCGTTAAGAATACCACTTCTATTAGAATCAGCCTTATATAAACCTAACCCATTTTTATATACACCACCATTCCATATAGATTTCTCTATATAAGCATTGGTAACAGAACCTCTTTCCATTTGAAGATTATATAACAATCCTCTTTTTATATCAGAATAATTAAGAATATTATTGATAATAGTATCACTCATATTACCCTCAATACCAGTGTTATTAGTTATAATACTAGATGATGAAATAACAGCACTATTTAAAGTATCTGATGTGAAAACAGCATTATTGCTACTTACTCTTTTATAATAACTTTCATGTGATACCAATACTTTATCCGAAATTGGATTATCAAGATTTGTTTTACGAATTACTTTATTATCTATATACCCGGCTTTAATATCACCAGAGACAAATATATTTTTAGTAATCAATATATCACGAGTAGGATATATCTTTTCAATACTTACTAATGAATATTCGTCTTGTAAGTCAGTATCATCAAAATCATTATTAGGTAATTGAATAATCAATGTGTTACCGTCTTTGTTTAATATTCTTGCTGTACCAAATAATTCTTCGTAAGTATATGAAGGATTATTATTCACTACTAATTCATATTTTAATGTAATATTAGCAATCTCTACTAAATCATTAATATTGAAATTTGATATATCAGTACCCAATAAAGTCAATCTCAATTTATCATTATCCAATAATGGTGTATATGCTTTATAATTTATACCTTTCAACAATCCTGATGTAACAGTATTATTAATCATCAAACCATTATTGAAATTAGTCTGTGAAATTTTACCGTATTGATAATTTATATTATCAACATATATCAAGTCTGTTACAAAATATGATACCTTATCTATTACTACTGGACCATCTATATTTATTTCTTGGTAATTTATAGTGTTATTTTTATCAAAAACATTCTCATCATACATAGGTAAATATGTATTCGTAATAGAATCTTTTAAATATGATATAAAAACAGGTTTATCTATATCAATTAAAGAAAGGTATTCTTCACTAATACTAAAAGCTAATTTTTCGTTGATTTCACGAATAGAAGTGATACTATATAAAGAATCACCATCCCAAGTACTATCGTTTAATGTACCCCCATGAAAATTGATATTATGAGTATTTGATTTTGATATATCACCGTTATGTACATTTAATACACTTTTAGTTGATTTCAATACACTATTTGATATATCACCGTCATAAATATCACCACCACGTATTTCAACATCTGATATATTACCACCATAAATATTATTTTTGTTTATAGCTACGTTTTCTATAACAACTTTGTCAGAATTATTATAAATTTCTACACCACAACTATTTATTGTTTCTGCTAAAAATATATCTGTTATATCATTGGTAACTTCTATATTATTTGCATCAATATATTTTTCTTTATAAATATTAGGTATTAATTGCAACGTTCTATTAGTATAATTGATATTATCAAAACTGTATATTTTCGTATTCAATAAACTATCTTTAAATACGATTTTCATACCATTTTCTATATTATAAGGCATGAAAATACTGAATGTTACTAAACCAGTATTTGTTATAGTTATATCATTGTAATCTGAGCCATTTATTTGATGGTCTAAGGCACTATCATATATTTTTGATATATCACCACTAACAAACTCTGTGTAGCCTTTAAAAGCGTTATTATCCACTATATTTGAATATGATTTATCATAGTTGATAATCGTGCCATTATTGTTTGTATTGATATATTTAGCTTCTCCTTGTAAAAAATCACCACCAAGGAATTGACCATTGTTTATACGCGCATCATTGAATATAAAATGTTTTTCACCTACTTTACCTAATGTACCGCCATTAAATTCACCACCATTAAATTCACCTTGTATAACAGATGCTGTTGATATATAAAAATCAGAATTTAAATAACTTAAAATTTCTGTTTCTGAAAGAGATATATCACATTTTATAGTAATAATATTTTTACTATTATCTACATATAATACCTCATATCCATTTGAAAAAATATTTGATATATCAAGATTGGTGTTATCTAAAAATCCACCTATAATAAAAACATAATCACCTATATTAATATCATCTGTATTTAATAATGTTGATATATCTATTGTAGTTTTATCTATACTTGGTTCTATTTTAACAATACGTCCTGAAATTTTAGCAGTGGAGTTCATTTATTAATATACTCTTTTATGTATATATTAATTTTAATCTTACTGTTACTGAAAAATAGATGTTATATGATAATCTTCAATATAAATATTAATCATCAATATATCATCATATACACCTTCTATAAAATCAAGTTCTACTTTCCATACATAATTTGATATCTCCGGAACATATGTTGATATTTGTGTTGTAATAGTATTTAAAAGTGTATTGTTATCAACTCTTGTTTTCCATAACATAGTTTCTATATCACACCCAAAATCTAAGTCTGCTATGAAATCACCTTTATTAGTAAACAATAATATTTCAATCTTATCAATCAAAATAAGTATATCTTTCTCTTCAATTATTTTATTAAAATTGAATCTAGGATGGTCTTCACTTAATACATAAAAGTCTGTTATATCTGTTACCATAAAGTATATATAAATATTCGGGAATCTAAATTATATAATCTTATATATCATAATCTTGTAGCTTTTTTAATATATACTTTATGAAATATTTAAAATTATACGAAGAATTTAGTGATAAAAATATAATTGATTTTTGTCAAGATAAAGAACATTTAGTTAAAAATACTAAATTCAAAAAGTTTATATATCATGCAACAAGAGTGAACCCAAAAGATTTTTTTATAGATGATGATTATAATGCGTCTGAACAAGAAGGTAACGGTGCTTATAGTTTGGATATACCAGATGGTTATTTATTTTTATCAGATGATATTAAAGAATTACAGCAGTATGGTAGATATATCATTCCATGTGAAATAGAAACACAATATTATAAATGTGTGAAATTTAAAAATTGCAACAATCCTTCTATTCTTTTTGATGAAGATTATAATGGCTATACAAATTTTGGTTTATATGATAAATTGGAAGAATCGGGATTTCTTGAAATAAGATGTGATACAAAATCAACATTTATTGCTTATACCAATATCATAAGACCTAGAATTGATTTAGCAATGGAATTTTATAATATAAAATAGTTTGATATATCAATTATTTTTATTAATATTGTAGTCGTGGAAATAGAATTTAAAAATATAATAGAGGATATAACAATATCATCAATTCTTGGTGTAGCACAAAAGAAAGAATATAAAGAAATTTATACTCTTTTAGATGCCATATTTATTTCACATAAAGAAAATGAAATTGTAAGTAATACTTATTTCTATAAAGTATATCCAGATAATCATATAGATACACTTTATGTAGATGATAAAATATTGGAAAATATATCAATAATAAATTCTTTGAAATACCCAAGGACATTATTGAAACAATTCTACCGTCACAAATTTAATGAATTATCCGACATAAAATTCCAAGTCGTTTTTCATAAATTAAAAGGTATAAAAAGTATGTATGAGAAATTAAATCAACAATAATAATGAAGAAATATTTATTTACCGAAGAAGAATTACTATCTTTATTGAAAGATGTGGCTAAACATGAAGATAAATCTCTTGTTTCAAATGCCGTGACTGTAAAAGAAATAACAGATAAATTAGGATATACTATTAAAAAGCAATAATAATTATGATATATCTATTTTCGTCATATAATAATGAAAATAGTTGGATTAATTATTTTTACGAAAAACCATATATTTATCGTTGTTTAGATATAGATAATATTAATGATAAAATTGTATATAAATGGAATCCTCATATTGATAATGATGATATATCATTTATTAAAATGAAATTACCAACTATTAACAAAAGAATTATATTGGAAGATTTATATAGTAATAAGGCAACATTTAGAGAATGCGTAGAAAAAAGAATTGAAGAAATTATTTTTGAAAAATTATCAGAAAATCACTGAATTACAAAACTTTTTGAATATTCATGTATATAATATGTATGAATATAGAAGAATTTAAGAAGGCAAAAGCCGAAATTAAAG
>JACCDH011551411.1_pt1 | contig 16308 bp, 13 predicted proteins | sample 7442481 | NCBI WGS metagenome assembly JACCDH01 (sample SAMN15323433, study PRJNA562643) | freshwater metagenome | isolation source: river surface water | place: USA:Blue River Watershed | collected 2017-08-15
AGCAGTGACTGTAACTGTACAAAACATCGATGAAGTTGCTCCAACCATTACAAGTGCTACAACAGGTACTGCGAATGAGAACCAATCTATTTTGTATACAGCAACTGCTACCGATACAGATTATAATGGAAATTTATCAATTACATATAGGTTAAAACCTAACACTGGAGATGCAAATTTATTAACAATAAATCCTGTAACAGGATTGGTTAGCTTAATTTCTGGAGAGTTAGATTATGAATCAGGGACACATTCACCCACATATTCATTTACAGTAAGAGCATCTGATGCTACTGGTAATATTGTAGAAAAATCAATAGTTATAACTATTATAGATATACCTGAATTTTATGTAACATTCAATGCAAATGGTGGAAATGGATCAATGTCAACTCAAAAAGTGATAGGGGGAATACCTACATCTTTGACAAAAAATGCTTTTACTAGACCTAGTTATAGATTTAACGGATGGGCAAATACAAATGTTGGGTCTGTAGTATATAGTAATACGACAGAAGTGACTTTAAATAATAATATCACATTATTTGCAAATTGGACTTTTGTTGATTGTGATACAGTTGTAAGAGGTGGATTAATAATTGGAGTCGACAGTATATATAATACAGTAGGTGTCGCTAATTTAACTTTAACAAATTATTTAGGAGAAATTAAAAATTGGGAACAATCAAATAGTGTTGATTTCACAAATTCTACAACTATTAGTAATACAACAAATAGTTTAAAAATTACTGGAAATACATTGCTTACATATTATAGAGTAAATTTACAATCTGATGTATGTACTGCAATAAGTAATGTTTTCGCAATGAAAGTTGTAAAATTTACTGTTCCAATATTAGATAGTCCAAATAATGGTGCTGTTAAATTGGGAAGTACTACAAAATTAATTTGGAGAAAAGTAAAGGATGCTACAGAGTACACTCTGAGATATGCTTCAAATCCAAGTATGAGTTCATATACAGAAATAAAAGTTTCAGATACTTTTGCTATTTTAAATAATTTAATTTCCAATACAAAATATTATTGGACTGTGCGTGCTCATAATGGAGATTTCGCAAATGCTTCCATTTTCCAAACATGGCTAGAGGCGCCATTATTAAAAAATGCTATTGCAGCAAATAAAAAAGTTACTATTTCATGGGAGTCGTCTTATCCTATTAATGCAATCAAATATTTTAAAATTTTCAGAAATACAGCAAGTACAAGTAGTATTTTAATTGATTCTGTTGGATCTTCTACAACTACTTATATTGATTCAAAATCTTTATTGATTGACACAAACTATAGATATCAAATACTTGTTGGTAATAGTGATAATGTTGAGAGTGTTTTAAGTAACATTAAAAATGCAACGCCATTCAATTTGAGGCCAGTTGCAACAATATTGGCTAATCAAGTATTTACGAATCAAGACACCACTAAAGTAAGTTTTACTTTTGATGCTTCAAACTCAACTGATGCAGATGGAGTAATTGCTGAATATCGTTGGTTCATTAATGATAGTTTAGCAAGTAGTTCTAAATCAAATAGTAGTTTTGAATATAGGTATAGTAATGGCACGACAAAAGTCATGTTAGAAGTTTTGGATAATGACAATGCTATTGATTCTTCAAAAGCGGAGGTTAAAGTCACAACTGTATCTGTGAGTTTGGCAACTGGAACTGGAGTTTTAGGAGGAGTTACTGCTGTGAATCCAAATTTAATTATGACTGCAGATACTTCTTCAACAGGTTCGTCAGGTAGTTCAACAATTTATAAAATGGATCGTTATGGATCAGTTTTATCAACAATGACTGTTCAAGGTAAAATTACAACAACTCCTTCTGTTAGTACCGATTCTAGTTTGTATATTACTTCTGGTACAAGTTTAAGTTCATTTGACAAAAATGGCGTTGCAAAATGGGCTCCAGTTCAATTAGACGGTGCAGCAAAAGTCACACCTACAGTAGATTCAACTTCTGGAAAAATATTTGTAGGAACGTCTAATAATAAGTTTTATTCGATTGATGCAAATACTGGCAAGGTTGGTTGGTCTGTGACAAGTGATGCACCTATTTATACATCTGCAATGATTACTGGTGATAGAAGACTAGTTTTTGTGACAGAGTCAGGAACTTTTTATGGTTTTGATATTTTTGCAGATACTTCAAGTACCAAAAATGCTAAATGGAAACTTTCTTTAGGAGAAATAGTAACAAAATCGGGAGCAATAGATCATAATCAAAATGTTTATTATGGAACAAGTTCTGGAAATATAATAAAAATTAAAATGTCACCTGATGGTACAACAACTAAAGTATGGTCAACGCATTTAAGTGATTCAATTTTGGCCGCACCTGTTGTTGATGGTAAAGGGAGAATATATGTTGGAACCAAAGACGGTAAGTTTTATAGATTAAATCCAAATACTGGTGTAGTAAAGTGGACATTTAATGGAGTAGGGGCTATCAAATCAACTCCTTCTATTTCAAATTATGGTACTGTAATTTTTGCAACAACTTTGGGAAATATTTATGCACTTGATTCAAATATGAAAATCAAATGGTTACATAAGGAAGGAGCGCCGATTTCTGCAAATATTCTTTACATTAAAAACATGGTATATATTGCAACTGAAAATGGTAAATACTTTGGATTGTATGATGATCCAAAAGCTACGTATAATCCTAATACAAACTCTGGATCAAGTGTGAGTGCGCAGATTGAGTTGAATAAAATCAAATCATATACAATTGCAGCAAGTAATGCACCTGTAATATCATTGATTAAACAATTAGATCAATCAAATGCAGGATTGATTACTGAAGAACCCATGTGGGGCACATTCCAAGGAAATGCGCAAAGAACAGGGGTTCAAATTGCTGATTGCCCAGAAACGCCATTTATAAGTGTGCCTTATTGTTATGCGATTTCAGACAGTATCAAAATTAGTACCCAAAATTTAAATTCGAAACATTGGGTAATTAATGATGTAGTGTTAAGGAGTTATACAGATACTAGCATCATGATAAAGTCAACTGATAAATATGATTTACAATCTACAAGTATCTATGGATGTACAGTTATTGGATCAAATTTACAATATAATATGAGTTCATTGTTAAATACGCCAGTAATTACAAGTAATGCAACAAGTAATTTATGTGTAGGTGATAGTGTCACTTTGTCTATGCCTGCAAGTGCTAATAAGTTTATTTGGAATAGCGTAGGAGGTACGGTGAAAGATTATGTAGGATCAACATTAAAAGTAAATAAGACCGATCAGTATTATGTTGCCGAAGTCAACAGCTTCGGTTGTAAGGCAACATCCGCAAATACACTATTGACATTTAATGCAATCCCTGCAATACCTATTTTATCAAGAGACGCAAGTGGATCATTGGTGTCAAGTGCAGATTACGGTAATATTTGGTATAAGGACGGCGTTCAAATACAAGACACTACTAAAATTATTAAGCCATCCCTTGTGGGCAATTACAAAGTTAAATCCTCATTGCTTGGTTGTACAAGTGCATTAAGCTCATCTTACTTCTTCTTGGTAACCGATGTGATAAATTTAGATAACAATCAATTTATTAAAGTGGCGCCTAATCCTTTTGTGAATAGATTAAATTTTGATTTTGTCCTGAATGGTTATCAGAAGTTGAATGTAGAAATAAGAAGTATGGTGACTGGCATGAGTGTATTCCATCAAGAAAATGTATATCCTGGAACGCAACTGCAAGTTTTAAACATTAGTCCTGGAGCTTATGTATTAAGAGCTTATTCGGCTGATGGGAAATTAAGTTATCAATTCAAATTAATAAAAGTGAATTAAAATGAAAAATGAATTAAAAAATACTTTAACAGGGAGAGAATATGAATTTTTTATATTTGTTGTGAAAGGATTTACTACAACAAAAATTGCTAATGATTTAGCATTAAAATCCAACACAATTTCTACTATAAAAAAGAATGTTTATAATAAACTTGTTACTAATTCGGATATAGAATTATTCAAATTAGCATACAAAAACAGTTTAGTAAACTTATAATTAATTCAAATAATCGTTCTTTTTTTGCTTATTTAAGTAATGATTGTATACGTTGTAGCCGACAATTACAACACCTGCGAATAACATTGTTTTCCAAACAATTCCATTGCTCTTATTGCTGGGTGATGTATTTGCTACTGCTTTATTTTTAGCTACCATTTGAGCCTTAAATGCATCCACGATTGCTTTGTTTTCTGTTGCGATTCTAATTAATTCCGGATTCATGATATTACGATTTTGATTTTATAAGTATTTGGGTCTATCAATATGTGCCCTTCCGTGAAAAGTGCAACAATTTGATTATCGGTAGATGTGTAGGTTTGGGTGGCTTGTTTTAATGAAAACCCTTTAAAGCAAAACTCCTCCCAAGTCATTTCAGTTTTGCCATTTTTTATTAATTCTTTAAGACTGCCACATAACTGCTGTTGGTCTTTAGTTATTTTGGACTCCATTCTTCTTTCTGGAGTCCAATACAAGCTCTTGCAATCTCTTATTCTGCCATCTGAAAACACGTGTTTTTCGCAGAATTCACGTGATTTATTGGTTTGGTCTGGGAATGGTGTTTTGCAGTATCTGCAACTTCTACCATCAAAATAGGTGTAATAGGCATTGTTGCCATTATCCTGCTTTATAATATTGCTAGGGATGTCTAATTTTAGTTTTATCATACCATAAAGATACAATTATTTTATTAAATTCAAAAAAATGTCTAATATTGTGACATGATATTTAATTCAAAAATAAAGCACTTTAATTTAGAGGAAGTAGGTAAAGCATATTCCGAAGGTAATTTATTAGCAATTGCACCACTAATGGATAGTTTAATTTCAAGAAATGTGCCTTTAAAGAGTACTGATTTGGATAGGAGACTAATTCATTATTGGGAGAGTAGGGAATTGTTTGCTGTGGTAGAAGAAAATGGGTATTTGAGCTTCTTTGATATTTGTTGGTTGAATGTACTGCAAGAATTAAAAGCGCTAGGGGTGACTCCTAAAATTATGGCAGAAGTGCATAAATTCTTCTTTGGGGATGATAGTTTTCTTGAGACGATGTTTTCGAATGTAAAAATAGAAGAATTCGTTTTGCCTTTGGAAAAATTGGGTGAATTGCCGAAAGATATGGATTTAGTGAAAATGCTTAAAGGTTTTGGATTTAATAATTTTACATTGTCTATAATAGCAATAATGCTAACACGCAAAAACACTTGTTTGCACGTGAGTGCGGGTGGAAAAGTTGCTGCATTTGAAGTCGACAATATTATAAATCATTTAGATCCAAATGTTGTTTTAAATGAATTGTTTAATGGATCGTTTATTTCAATCAGTCTTTATAATATCATTTATAAGGTAATAGATGACAATGAATTATTCTCCTTAAATGAAGGTGTATTAGAAATAAAAGAATCTTCTATAAATATTATTAAGAAGATGTTTAATGATGATAAAATCCAGAAGATCACTTTTAGGTTAAATGATAAAAGGACTCCTATTATGGAAGTTACTAAAAGACTCGATTTTGCGGAGTTCTATAATAAAATTCATTATTTAAAGAAAAAGGGGACTTTCTTGGATATGCAAATAAAGACTAGAGATGGGAATGTTCAACTTTTTGAAGTGACTGAATTAATAAATACAAAATAGTGCTGAAGCTCTCAGCCATATTATACAAAGCGTACCCTAAACTAAGTGCTAGTTATGGTATGATATTCATTAATCTAAATGAGCAATCATTATGTAAACAGTAAAAAAAATATAGAAATTATAGCAGCTAATGAAAACGCTGCTATAAGTGCAAGTTTAAAAGTGCTTGCAGAGATTATCGCAAATCAAATTATCAACAAATTACTGCAAGATGAACAATTTGGAATCACAGCTTCAACAGATGGTAGCCAAGTCTGCCAAGAAAGCAAAGCCGCCTAAATGGAGGGAAGGGAATGGAATCGTGAATTATACAAGAGTTTCTGATATCTCTCAGTTTGATAATACATCTTTAGATACCCAGAGAAAAGATGCAATCTCATATGCCCAAAAAAGAGCATTAGAGATTAGAGCCTTTTTTGGTGGAGAGGCAGAGTCAGCTAAAACAGACGAGCGTAAGGAATTTAAAAATATGCTTGCTTATGTAAGAAAGCATAAAGATATCGTAGCGATATTGGTATACTCTTATGAGCGTTTTTCAAGAAGTGAACATGCGCAAGCGCTTATTTTTGATTTAGGCAAGATTGGCGTAAAAGTTATTAGTGTACTTCAAGATATTGATGTGACTTCTCCAGCAGGAGAACTTCAGCAACAAATATTTTTTGCTTTCGGTAAGTATGACAACGATTTAAGAAGAACCAAAACAATGCGTGGTACTTCTGAATTAATTGAGCAGGGGTATTATATTGGACATTGCCCATATGGTTATACTAACCTACGGAGAAAAGAGAAGGCTAAGTATCACGAATATGTAATCAATGATCAGGGCAAGTTTATGAAGATGGGTTTTAAATGGAAAGCGGAAGGCAAATGGAGTAATAAAGAAATTGTAGAGCGCCTGCGTAAATTAGGAGCGACAATTGAATATAAAAGTTTTTACCGTCAAATTGGGAACCCCTTTTATTGTGGTTATTATATGAATGCATATTTCCCGGGTAAATTAATCAAGGGCCACCACCCAGCTTTAGTTTCTATGGAGCTTTTTATGAAAGCAAATTCAGTAGCAATAACCAATCCGCATAAAGGGATTGCTAAGAAATTTAAAGACCCTGATATGCCATTAAAGTCTTTTTTAAGAAGCGAGCTAACAAACTCGCCATTTACTGGCTATAAGCAAAAAGGACATATCTATTACAAGACCAGAGGGCATGCAGAACCGGTTAATGAAAAGGCCGCAATTATCAACCAGCTTTTTATGGAAGAGTTGGGTAAATATAAAATTGAAGCTGCTCATATTACTGCAATTGAAACGCAAGTAAAGGAGATTGTCTCACAGAAGTTTAACGACAAATTGCAAGAGGATGTATCAATAAAAAGAAAAATTACCGAATTAACTGATAAGATTGAATCACTTGAAGAAAGGTTTATCAATCAAGAATTAACCAAGGATCTTTACGATAAATACCTTCTTAAATACTTGGATGAAAAGAAACAATTAGAGGAGGAAAATGTCAAAGGTGATTTTAAAAGTTCGAACTTAGAAAAAGCAGTAAAAAATGGCTTGGAAATTTTACTAGATCCTTTGCAGTTATGGGTTTCCTGCGACTATGATGATAAGCAACGTCTTCAATATTTGCTATTCCCTGAGGGAATGAGGTATGATAAGGAAAATAAGCGAGTTCGAACTCCTAGAGTGAATAGTGTGGTCTCTCTAATATCAAGCGTAGCAAGGGTTTCAGAGGAAAATGAGAAAGGCTACCTCGTTAAAAGTAGCCTTGATTCTCGTTTCGTAGCCGGTACGGGAATCGAACCCGTCTTTGCCCCGTGAAAGGGGGCTGTCCTAACCGATAGACGAACCGGCCAACTGGATGACTTTTGAGTCAATTGGGTCGCAAAAATAGGATTGAATGGCTTTACTGCCAAACAATTTTGTCTTTTTTTCACTGATTTTTCAAATTTAATGTATGCGCGTCTTTGTAAATGCAAAGGTTTGTGTCAGTAAAAACGATCAATTGTTTGTGGGAAACCTTGTCAATATTGAATTGTTCGATATTTTTTAATCTAGATTTTGGCAAATAATTTTTAAAAGGATTGTATCTTCGTCCCTCTATTAAAAAATAAATCGAATACAATGAGTTCAGTAAAAGTAGCAATCAACGGTTTTGGCCGAATCGGACGTTTAGTTTTCCGTCAAATTTATAATACACCAGGTATCGAAGTAGTGGCGATCAATGACCTTACTTCTCCAGCCGCTTTAGCGCATTTGTTAAAGTATGATAGTGCACAAGGTCGTTTTGATGCTGAAGTGAAAGCAACTGAAGATTCAGTAGTGGTGAATGGACACGCTGTAAAAATATATGCACAAAGAGATCCTTCTCAAATTCCTTGGGGTGCACATGATGTGGATGTAGTGATTGAGTCAACAGGTTTTTTCACAGATAAAGAAAAAGCAGAATTACATATTAAAGCAGGTGCAAAACGAGTAGTGATTTCTGCACCAGCAACTGGTGATATGAAAACAGTGGTATTCAATACCAATCACGAAATTATTGATGGTACTGAAACAGTGATCTCTGGTGCTTCTTGTACGACCAACTGTTTAGCACCAATGGCAAAGGTATTAGAAGATAATTTTGGTATCGTTACTGGGTTAATGTTAACAGTGCATGCATATACAAACGATCAAAATACATTGGATGGCCCTCATCCAAAAGGAGATTTGAGAAGAGCAAGAGCTGCTTCTGCGAATATTGTACCAAACAGCACAGGTGCTGCAAAAGCAATTGGCTTAGTGTTGCCAAGCTTAAAAGGCAAATTAGATGGTTCTGCACAACGTGTACCAACCATCACAGGTTCCTTGACTGAGTTAACGACCATCTTATCTAAGAAAGTAACTGCAGAAGAAATCAATGCGGCAATGAAAGCAGCAGCAAATGAATCTTTTGGTTACACTGAAGATGAAATCGTAAGTTCAGATATTATTGGTATTACTTATGGTTCATTGTTTGATGCAACTCAAACTAAAGTAATGACACAAGGCGATGTTCAGTTAGTTAAAACAGTGTCTTGGTATGATAACGAAATGAGCTATGTGAGCCAATTAGTGCGTACAGTGAAATACTTTGCAAGTAAAATTAAGTAAGTAAATTTTTAATACTTAATGCCTTTCCGAAAAACCGGGAAGGCATTTTTATTCATTTTCGATTTGCAATTAATATTTATAAACGATTAAATAAAAATATATGAGTTCTTTTCAATCTTTTTCATTTGCTGGAAAAAAAGCTTTGGTGCGTGTAGATTTTAATGTGCCTTTAAACGATCAGTTTCAAATTACTGATGACACCAGAATGCGTGCGACTGTAAATACAATCAATCAAATTCTACAAGATGGCGGTGCTGTTATTTTGATGAGTCATTTAGGAAGACCCAAAGACGGTCCAACAGAAAAATATTCTTTAAAACATGTAGTAGCACATTTGTCTGAACTATTGGGTGGTAAAGAAGTGCAGTTTGCGAATGATTGTATAGGAGCAGAAGCAATTGAAAAAGCAGCAGCATTAAAGGCAGGACAGGTATTGTTACTAGAGAACTTGAGATTTTATAAAGAAGAAGAAAAAGGCGATCTAGTATTCGCTGAAAAATTAGCAAAATTAGGTGACGTTTATGTGAACGATGCATTTGGTACTGCACATCGTGCACATGCTTCTACAGCCATTATTGCTCAATTCTTTTCAAAAGAAAATCGCACATTTGGATTTTTGATGGAAGCAGAAGTGGTAAGTGCAGAGAAAGTATTACACGAAGCACAAAAACCATTTACTGCAATCATTGGTGGCGCTAAAGTGTCTGATAAAATTTTAATCATAGAAAATTTATTAGAGCGTGCAACAGACATCATCATCGGTGGTGGTATGGCGTATACTTTCTTTAAGGCGCAAGGTGGTACCATAGGAACTTCAATTTGTGAAGATGATCGTATGCCATTGGCTTTGGAAATTTTAGAAAAAGCAAAAGCAAAGGGTGTGCGCATTCATTTGCCAGTAGATAATATTATCACGACTGATTTTTCAAATGACACTGAAAGAAAAAATTGCGAAAGTATGTCGATTCCTGATGGTTGGATGGGGTTGGATATTGGCGAACAATCAAGAATCAATTTCACCAATGTTATTTTAGCAAGTAAAACAATTTTATGGAATGGTCCGATGGGGGTCTTTGAAATGTCCAACTATCAAGCCGGAACCAAAGCAATTGCAGTTGCAGTGGCAGAAGCAACACAAAAAGGTGCATTTAGTTTAGTGGGTGGCGGCGACAGTGTGTCAGCTGTGAACCAGTTTGGATTCAATGATAAAGTAAGCTATGTAAGCACAGGTGGTGGAGCGTTGTTAGAATATTTTGAAGGTAAAATTCTCCCTGGTATTGCTGCTATAAAAGGATAAGTGGCGATCCTGTCCTAAAAATTGAAAAATTAGATTAAGTAATCTTTAAGAACTTGTTAATTATTGCCCTTCCCAGCTTTGGGAAGGGTTCTTTTTGTCAGGACTTTCCGTCATAAATTTAGTTTGGTACTAGCTTTGCGCTATCTTTATAAACAAATACAAAACTATGTTACGTAAAAATTTAGGATTATTCATTTTTTTAGGAGTACTCGTAATTTTAATAGGCTATGGTTGTAACGGCTATAATGGCTTAGTGAATCAAGACGAGAATGTAAATCAAGCATGGAATAATGTGCAAAGTGATTATCAAAGACGCGCAGATTTGATTCCGAATTTGGTGAACACCGTGAAAGGGGAAGCAAATTTTGAGCAAACAACTTTACAAAATGTGATCGCTGCACGTGCAAGCGCTACCCAAATGAAAGTGGATGCTAAGGATTTAACCCCAGAAAAGTTACAACAGTTCCAAGCGAGTCAAGGTCAGTTGTCTCAAGCATTGGGCCGCTTATTGGTGGTATCTGAGAACTATCCTAACCTTAGAGCAAACGATGCCTTCCGTGGTTTACAAGCTCAATTAGAAGGAACTGAAAACAGAATCAAAGTTTCAAGAAACGATTTTAATGCTGCTGTAGCTGACTATAATAAAAGAGCGAGATCTTTTCCTTTGAATCTTGTAGCGGGCATGTTTGGATTCAAAACGAAAGAAGGATTTAAAGCAGAAGACAGTGCTTCAAAAGCACCGGAAGTAAAATTCTAAGGCTGTTTTAAATATCCAAATCAACATTCTTATGTGGAATCCACTGAAACTATTTAAATCCAATACGGATAATTTATTGAGTGCCTCGGACAAGCAAATGCTTGTCCAGGCGATTCAAGCTGCTGAACAAAATACCAGCGGTGAAATTCGTGTGTATGTAGAAACAAGGATTCCCAAAAAACAGGATGCATTGCAACGTGCCACCGAAATATTTTTTAAAAACAAGATGAACGAAACCAAGGACCGAAATGGTGTATTGGTATATGTGGCTGTGGCGGATAAAAAGTTAGCCATTTATGGTGATCAAAGTATCCATGAAAAAGTGGGGGTCGAATTTTGGTACCAACAAGTGCAAGAAATGACAGGTCATTTTAAACAAGCGCATTATGTAGATGGGATGGTGCGTGTGATTGATGCAGTAGGTCATGCCTTAAAAGATCATTTTCCATATGATCGAACAACAGATCAAAATGAATTATCTGACGAAATCATGATGGGCAAATGAGAAAAATAAAATTACTAGGCAAACTACCTTTACTTTTAACGACGCTCTTATTTCTTTCTGCAATTTTATTTGCGCAACAGGCACATGCACAAAATATCATTGCCAAGCCCAATCCTGCAACGCTTGTAACTGACATTGCTGGCATCTTAACAGCTGAGCAAAAACAGGCATTAGAAAACAAATTAGTGGCGATTGATGATAGTAGTTCCAATCAAATTGCAGTAGTCATTATTCCAAGTTTAGAAGGTTACCCCAAAGAGGAATATGCTAATAAGCTTTTCAGAACCTGGGGCATTGGAAACAAGAAAACCAATAATGGTATTTTATTATTAATTGCGGTAGAAGATCGTCAAATCAGAATAGAAGTTGGGTATGGTTTAGAAGGAGCCATTCCCGATATTACGGCGTTGAATATAATTGACAATGCTATCAAGCCTGCTTTTAAAGCAGGTAATTATTATGAAGGCATTGACAAGGCAACAGACGATATTGCAAAAGCTGCAGTTGGAGAGTACAAAGTCAAAAAAGTAAAAAAATCCAAAGGAAAGGGAAGTGGTGGTTTATTTATTTTGATTTTGATTATCATTTTTGTAGTGCTAAAAAATGGACGTGGTGGAGGATCAAATATAGGTGGTGGTGGATTTAGTGATGTCGCTACGGGGATGTTATTGGGTTCTTTATTGAATGGAGGGGGTAGACATAGTAGTGGTGGCTGGGGTGATAGTGGTGGAGGATTTGGTGGTTTTGGTGGAGGTAGCTCAGGAGGTGGAGGAGCAGGTGGTTCTTGGTAAGTATTAAATCATAAGGATGAATGATAAAAGATTTTGAAAACAAAATAGCCTCCAGTTGGAGGCTATTTTTATGCGTTCAGATTGAAACAAAACAAAGTTTCAACTAAATTCAATTGCGATTAAATTTTAGGTAGCACTGTGCTTACAATATTTGCTAATTCGGTTTCACCGTTTTGTTTTTTAGCTTTTAAGATATCGCCAAAGATTTTAAAATTAAAATAAGGGTCTGTCTGCGATCTATATCCTTGAGGGATTGCATCTCTAAATTCAACTATTAAATCAATCCCTTTTTTGAATTTTAATGGATCTTTTGTTTTGATAAGTAATTGTGCAAATGGTGCAGTTAATTCAAATTTCTCTGAAGATTGAATATTTAATTTCGCATAATTATTTGCCACAAAATCAAATACCTCCTGATCTCCATATTTTGTTAAAATAGTTGCTACAACTGTATTTAATCTTTTCTTTAATGTTTGATTCGAAAATTGTTTTGCAATCCTAAGCGCTTTTGCACTATCTAATTGTTCTAAAGCAGATAAGGCAGCGCCTGCAACTGTATAAGAGGCATCATTCACCCAATTTTCAAAATAAGCTTGATATGTCTTTTTATTGATTTTGCTCATTGCATTGATAGCATCTTCACGCACCGAACTTACTGGGTCTTTTTCTGCTAAGCGAATGATTATTTGTTCCATGAAGCTGTCAATTGCAATGGGGTTGTAGCTATTTAATGCAATAGATCTAATTACATGAAAGCTATCCTTAATCGCAGCATCAATAATTGCTTTGCCTGCAGGATGCTTTAAATATGTCCCAGCTTCATTGGCAGCTTCAAAGCGGTCCATAAAATTTCGTGCATGCTTGAATTGAAATGCATATTGTTCAATAGGTTTTGATTCATCTTTTACCCAAAGTAAAACTTTGTCATTATCTACATTTACATTGTCTGGGGCAGTTGATGCTGGAAAATAAAAACTATCTAATCTGTTTTTACTCCATACTTCATAATGATTACGCTTGCCTTCAACATAGACATCAATGCCTATTGGAAGTGTAAATACTTTATTTTGAGTTTGTGTTTGTTGAATGGTCACCAATACCTTCTTTTGATCTGGAATGTATTGCTGTTGAATGCGTACATAAGGATGGCCATTGCTAAAATACCATTGGTTAAAAAACCAATTTAAGTCTTTCCCAGTCACTGCTTCAAAAGCCAATTTAAGTTTGATAGCAGATCCGTTTGAAAATTTATTATCCGTTAAATATTTGTTTAAAGCAGCAAAAAAAGCTTCGTCACCCACAAAATGTCTTAACATATTCAGGATACGTCCGCCTTTTTGATAACTCACTAAATCAAAAACATCTTCTTTGTCTTTATAGAAAAAGCGAACTAGATCTTTTTCAGCATCTGTTGGACTACTTAAATAATTTCTTAAAGCTGTATAGTTTTCATAAGCACCTGCATCTTTACCCTGGCTATGCTCAAACCACAAAGTTTGGCTATAATCAGCGAAGCTTTCATTGACTGTAATGTTGCTCCAGCTTTCCGCAGTCACATAATCTCCAAACCATTGGTGGAATAATTCATGCGCGATGGTACTTTCCCAATTATTCCCATCTACTAATTCTCTTGCATCTTGTTGGACTGCGTCACTATGTAAAGTAGCTGTTGTGTTTTCCATTGCACCGCTTACAAAATCTCTACCACTGATTTGTGCGTATTTACTCCAAGGAAAGGGAACGCCCAATTTACTTTCAAAAAAAGCAATCATCTTTGGCGTGTTGCCATAAATTTTTCTTGCTTCTTTCTCATAGGCTCTTTCAATGTAATAACTTATTTCCTTTCCTTTATATGAATCTTTGATGACTGCGTAATCCCCAATGCCAATAAAGAATAGGTAAGGAGAATGTGGAAGGTCCATCTTCCAAACATCTTCTCTGAATCCATTTTTTAAATCTGTTTGCTTTACCAATAAGCCATTCGATAAGCTTACATATTTACTTGGTACGGTCAAATAAAACTCCTGGGTTGTTTTTTGATTGGTTTTATCAATTGTTGGAATCCATACTGAACTTGATTCTGTCTCACCCTGTGTCCAAATTTGAGTAGGCTTTTCTTTATCAGTGCCTGTTGGATTGATAAAGTACATCCCCTTGGCATCTCTTATGGCTTCGCTTCCAACACCTTTATATTCATTTGGACGCGCAATATATTTTATATAAACGGTGTAGGATTCCTTTGCAGTGTAAGTTTTATCTAAATTAATATGTAATTGTAAGCTATCATAACGATATGCTAATACAGATTTCATATTGCCCCTAACTAGCGCAACTTCCTTGATGTCCATTGCTTTTGCGTCCAATACAAGTTGATTGGTTGGATAAAAATGAGGTTGTAATGTCAGCCACACTTCACCATTCATTTGTGATTTTTGGTAATTAAAACTTGCTACAAGTTTAGTATGTTTTAAATTATTTATTTTGGTTGCTGTTGCACGATAAGTGTTTTTCCAACTACTATCTGCAGCTGTTGAGTTGCTTTGCGCATAAATGGCTTGATTAAAAGGCAGGAACATGGCGCTGCACAAAATGCATATGCCGATAAAAAGATGCTTCATATTAATAATATAATTTGTGAACATAAAGTTAGGATGAGAAAGCATTGGGCGTTGGAAAAATAGTCTGGCATTAAAAAAATTGTAGCTTAGTGGTTCAATTAGAAGATACATGGCTAGGTATTTTATAGAACTAAGTTATGATGGCGCGATGTTGGGCGGTTTCCAAAGACAACAAAATAAAGCGACTGTGCAGGGTTTGCTCGAAAAAGCCATGGAGACACTCTATCGAAAGCCAATTGAATTAACAGGTGCTTCTAGAACTGATGCTGGTGTACATGCTTTTCAGAATTTTCTGCATTTTGACACCGAGCTAGAGATCCAGTCAAAGCATATCTATAATTTAAACGCCATTTTACCAAATACAATTGTAGTAAAAGCCATTTATCAGGTGCCAAATGAGGCACATTGCCGATTTGATGCAAGCAAAAGAGCGTATATCTATAGAATACATACACAAAAGAACCCTTTTTTAGAAGGTAGATCTTGGTATTATCCTTTTCCAATAGATTTGAGTCAAATGCAAAAAGCAGCGGACTCCTTACTTACCTACACTGATTTTGAGAGTTTTTCAAAGAAAAATACAGCTGTAAGCACCTTTCAGTGTACCATTACCAAGGCCTTATGGACCATCCAGGGTGCTGATATTCAATTCGAAATCCACTCAAATCGATTCCTGAGGGGGATGATTCGTGGCTTAGTGGGTACGATGTTACAGGTTGGAAGAGGACAATTAAGCCTCGAACAATGGCATCAAATTGTTGCATCAAAAGATGAACAAAGGGTAGATTTCTCAACTCCTGCATATGGGTTGTATTTATCGGAAATAAATTACCCCGATTTTTTAAAAAAAATCGTTTAACTAGAATCCTTGCTAGTATTGCTTTTTAGCGCATAACAATTAGATTATGAGCACTTTGAACGATTAATTTTTGAAAATAGTATGCAATAAATTTGGATGGAATAAATAACTCCCTATCTTTGCCGCCCGTTAACGATGAAACATCTGCAACGAAGATCTCTGAAGCAATTATAAAGCACTAAAAAGTTTAAAAAAACTTTAAAATTAATGCATCAATATTTGGTGGTTAAAAAATGTCGCTCTATCTTTGCCGTCCCTCTTCAAAAAAGAGGTTAGTTCTTGAAACATTATCGGCCAATTCTGCAACAAATAATTCAAAAAGTTTTTTAAATTATTTGCAATAAAATTTGGCTAGTAAAAATATTGTGTCTACCTTTGCACCCCGCTACGAATAATAGCGCGCAAAATAAACACTAAGATCTTTGAAAGTTTGGAAACAATAGTAACTGATTAATTGAAAAAATCAGGTAAAGGTTATAGCATCAAAAAATATAAATCAGACCGTTAATTTCGGAATTTAATTTGAGATTGATAGTCATGATCAAACAACATTTACAATGGAGAGTTTGATCCTGGCTCAGGATGAACGCTAGCGGCAGGCTTAATACATGCAAGTCGAGGGGCAGCATGAAGTAGCAATACTTTGA
>JACCDH010307991.1_pt1 | contig 16300 bp, 10 predicted proteins | sample 7442481 | NCBI WGS metagenome assembly JACCDH01 (sample SAMN15323433, study PRJNA562643) | freshwater metagenome | isolation source: river surface water | place: USA:Blue River Watershed | collected 2017-08-15
ATTGAAGATTTCTGAAACCATTGTTTTAAGTTCTGTTACTTCCAATCTAAGATCGCCAACAAGTTCTCTGGTGTTAACTACACCAGTTCTTCTCATGCCTTCTAGATAAGTTTCAGAACTAAGACCTGATCGACTGCCTTTTTGAGTCTTATCCAATTGTGCGTCAGCTGAGCCCAAGGACATCATTGGAATGCTGTCCATCGTTGTGCTTCGCGACGAGAATGCCGAGGTGCCACTTCTTCTGTTATTGCGCAGATTGCCCCGATCCGGTTGTTTGAAGGAAGCCACCAATAGTTCGGCCAAGTTTGGCTTTGTTTGATTGAGTGCCAATGGCTCTAGCAGATCAATACCCAAACCATTGATGTAGTCAGCGACTTTTTGCATGGGGTAGCCCTGCTCCATTAGTGAGCGACTGGCCAGGAACTGCAAGAGGTGTTTGTAGTGGTATTCAGCATCTCGACCAATACGTATTGGGCGGCTCAATAAACCCTCAGTGACGTAGTAGCGAATGAGTCTTTCGCTGATTTTGGAGTTGTCTCCGGGCAGCGAGAGCTTTTGAGCGCAATCAAGTGCCACATCCGCTAATTGGGTAGCATTACCGCTAAATCTTTGATAGTTTTGAATAAAAAATCCCATTTATGTTCCCATTGACCCATTGAGGTGTTAATTAATACAGTTATTACTGTCAATATTACAGTAATAACTGTATTCGTCAAGGGGTTGATGAAAAAGTTTTAGATGAGGTGATTTTGGGGGTTGGGTAGCTCAGGGGGTGAGCTTCGAGAGGCCAATAATCTAAATATAAATACCAAAAGTGCTAAATGTTTTATAACAACCTTAAGATATACGAATGAATAAGCCCTGCCCCTTTTGCACATGACCCGAAGAGAGAATCATTGACTCCAATGATTTTGGAGTTGTGATCAGGGATGGCTATCCAATTTCTGATGGTCACACGCTGATAACTTCTCAAAGACATGCGGGATCTTTTTTTGAAACCACTAAGGTTGAAAAGTTAGCATAACTGACTTTATTTAAAAATGCTGAAAACAGAATAAAGAACAAATTCAATCTAAGTTAAAAATAGATCTAACTGTTCTGGATGTTTGCTATCGGATTCAGATGCACATTGCGTTACGTACTGCATTGTTTTGGGATCAAAAGTTCCATCTAGCATAGCTAATAAACACTTTCCAATGTGATACCCCATATTCACCGCAACGGCATTACCAATCTGTTTATATTGAGACGATATGGAACCTTCAAATTCCCAAGAATCAGGAAAACTTTGAATGCGTGCATACTCTCGAACCGTTAGAGGCCTTGTCTCTTCAGGATGACAACGCTCAGTTTGTTTTTGTGCTGGCGAACATGTTAATGTCAAAGAAGGCTCATCCCATGATAACCTTCTAGCCATTCCGGTCTTACCTCCACCCATAAAATAACTTGCTCCCATATATTCTCGCTGTAAATGATCTGGCAAATCTCGCCAATAACCACCCGGAGGAATTTTATCGAGTATTTTTTTCTTATTGGGGGGGTACTTTTGCCCCTCAGATGAAGGAACGTCTCTTAAGGCATCTCCAAGTGATACGGTGTAGTTGTTTTCCAAAGGGAATATAAATGGGATTTTCAATGACTTCTTAACGCACAAGATAATTAATCTTTCACGCTTTTGGGGCACATCTAAATATTGAGCTCTCAACACTCTTGTTATAACCCTGTAACCAAGATCATCCATTATTTCAATCATGGCCTTCAAAGTTCTACCATTCTCATGCTTGAGCAAACCCTTAACATTTTCACCAACTGCAATTTTGGGCTGAATCTCTTTAACAGCCCTAGCCAATTCAAAAAATAGTGTTCCTCTAGCATCCTCAAACCCAAGCTTCTTTCCAGCAAAACTAAAAGCTTGACACGGAAAGCCGCCAGTAACTACCTCAGCCTGACCTCTCTTGTATTTGACATTTTTAGCATCATCACAATGGACATTCCACTTCGGTCTATTTCTTTTCAGAGTTGCCGCTGCGTTTTTATCGATCTCAACTAATAATTCATGACTGAATCCAGCATTTTCCAAACCCAATGCTAAGCCACCAGCTCCAGCAAAAAGTTCCACTGTTCTATATTGAGATTTTTTTGAGGATTTAAGCACTTTAAAGCCTGATGAAACCGAGCCGCCAATATACTTATCGTGAGCACGTTTCAACTCCAAAACATCAAACATTCGAACATTTTTTGTATCTCTGGTGGCCTTTATCAGACCTTTTTTCTCCCATCTTCTTATGGTATCAATTGAAATAGATAGGGATGCAGCCGCCTCAGAAATTGGAATTAATTTTTTCTTCATTTATTAAAAACCTTTGCCTATGCATTGGTTATCTTAATAGATTTTAAAAAAATATTCTATTACTTTGGTAAAAAGTAGAAATAAACAAATTAAAAAATACAAATGCCATTAAATTATTCAAACTTAGAGACTCTGTTAAGAGACTTAAATCAAATATCTAAAGCCGAAGATCAGCGCTTGAGAAGCAATTTGTACCTTCAACCAATACTCAGTAAGTTTCTTTCGGGCACTCCTTTATTCCCCCTGGTTTCAAACATTGACTTGATAAATTTAATATCAATCATTTTTTGGAAAATTGCTGACGGTTTAGAAGCGAAAGATCCTTGGTCTAACGCTGTTGATCCATTAACATTCATATTAGGCGCTTCCTACACTGAAGCAGATAGCCTAAATAGCTACTCAATTACTGAATCGCAACGTCAAAAAGAAAAAAGTATCGGAAATCACTTTGGCTACTTCAACCAAGGATTGATAAGACTTTCATTCAATGACGCACGGTCACTCAATGATTTATACGAGAATAAGAGCACACGATTTGATGTTGAATCAGAAAATTCAGAAATTGCAATAGAAGTAAAATCAAAATGGAATACAACAAAGGGGGATTCTAGAGCAGCCAAATACAGTGAGCTTTGGAAAATGAAGGGTTCATTTAAAGAACTCTATTTTGTAGAAATTTTAAGCAAACCAGGTCATAACTTCAAGCCCGAGCTTAATGCGATTGATTGCGATAATTGGCCCAATTTCTGGAGATGTAATGGTGAATACATATTCAGAAGAGCTGCACAGTTTAAAGGTCTTGAGACAGAAGGTTCATTCTTAAAAAATTTGTACCAAAACTTCCCCGGAATTTTATGGGTTTTTTCAAAGCTTCATGAGATTAACCAATATGAAGTAGAAAACTTAACCAATTCGATAAAAGTCTTTGAATGTAAAGCAAAGAGTAACCTGATTGCGGGGGACTTTAAAACGCCAGAACATCAGAAAATGCTGAATATATTTGCACAAATTTCAACTGAACATGGGGCAGAGGAGCTTTTTAACCATCAATCAAAAATTCTTCCAAAACAAAGAAAGCAGGCAAAAGATTATGTGCTTTTAGATAATAAGTTAAAGAACCTCAATAACTTTATAGGATCAATAAAATCATCAATTGAAAAGTTTACAAATAGCACTAAAGATCTTGAATATTTGACCGAAAGGTTAATTGGCCATTTATAGGACTTGAGAAATTTTTATATATTTACTTTAAATTTGTGGGGTATTATCTTTGAAAAGACCAGTCCTTCCAGGCCTCAACAATCATCACCATAGCCAAGGTATCCAATTCACAATATCTTAACAAAGCATTTTTTATTCGCTTTCGGTCTTGATTGGTGAGATCCTCAAACTGAAGTCTTCCAAATGCTATTGCGGCCGCTCCGCCCTCTGCAATCTCTAGCTCTTCAGCATCCAATATTCCTTCACCTTCTTCACCAAGCATATCGTCAACAATAGTCTTTAGCTTGCCATAGGGATCGGCCACTGCCCCACCTTCCAACTGCCACCAGGTAAAGTCTCTTAAATTTAAGCTCTGTATTGAATTTTTGATTGATAAATCTGCACCATAAATAGGTTTTTGATACTTATTCTTAAGAAATTTTGATGTTTTCAGAATAGCTGGCAGCACTTTCTTTATGGAAGTTCGCCCTTTTGTCTCAGGATGAAAATAAGTTCGCTTGGCAATCTCATTTAAATCCACCATTGAGCGGACCCCATCATCTGTAATATCTGCAATAAATGAAAGTAGCTCATCGGCATCAGCCACTTCCGAAGATCTTTGCTGAATCTGTGCTGCAATATGGTTCAGTATGGTGTTTTCATGTGAAGCCCATCTAAAAATTGTCCCATTATCGACTTCCAACTGCTTTTTTAATTCTCTTACAAATTCAAAATTTGGGAATATCCCTGGTTCAGCACAAATAAATTGACCGACATGTTTAACTGTTCCATCTTTTTGAATAACATGATGGGAGAACTGAAAGGCTAAGGACTCATAAGGTCGCATTCCTTCAAAGAATGGTAATGCAGTCGTGGATGTTTCAAAATCAATCATATGTAACGGATATTTCCAATGTTGATGATGATTCTCAAAAACAGTTTTATCGAAATAAAATCCGCCTAGATCATCTTCCTTTGGTATGCCATTACATTGAAGCCATTGTCGCTGACTATTACTTAGACCATCTTTATCATCTTTTACTTTTAGATCATCTTCGGTAACTCGCGAGAGCTTAAATATTTTTTTATCTATTAACTTATCTTTTCCACGAAAGTTCCATATATCCAATATGGTTCCAGACTCTATCTCCGCCTCTGATAGCTCAGCGCCTTCAATCATGCACTCCAAATAACCGTTCTTATAGCCATCACCGGGATGAGATCTAAACTCACATTTAGCGCAACCCGCATGAATCACGGGAGCAATCTTAATATCGTCTTTATACGATTTAGCCCAACTAGTTGCCAAAGCTTCTAAAGAGGAATGTCCTCCAGGAAACTGAATACCATCGCGCATAACTATGTCGACATATTGGTCAACATTAACCTTAGCTAAAAGAGCACTATTTTGGTTTACTAAATTACTTGCATTATCTGAAACCAATACATCAATTGATCTTCCATGACGCTTAACTTTAAATAATTGATTTAAACCATCAACTGTTGCATTTACAGCCTTATCCGGCATCATTAAGTAACTAGCTATAGCTTTATCAGGAAATTTTTGACTTAGCACAAACTTTTGAAACGCTACATCCTGAATATAAGGCAGCATTCCAGAGAGAATTGGGGTTCTTACCCCTTCAATTTGGGGATCGGTCGAGTTGTAGGATTTAGCCTTCACCTCGATTAGCTCAAAGCTATTTTGTCTTTTAATAAGAACATCTACTCTAATGAATAGATCATTGAAGCGAATTGCTGGCTCAAAGAGGATTACCTCATCATTTTTTGCCAAATAAGCTAAAGACATGGACTCAGCTTCTGCATTATCTTTTGACTCAATAAGAATTCCGGTTGGAAATAAATACTTAGCAAATTCTCCAACTTGAAAGCCACCATCAGCTAACGCTTGTAGAAATGAGTCTTCCTGCTTTATGTCACGGTAATCTTTTTTACTTAGATAGAAAAGTTTAGTTGGGCACTCAACCGCTAACTTGAAACGGGATTTGGTTAGGTATCGTGGCTTCATGTTCCGCCTAACTTTTCATCAATGAGTTGCGATGCTCTCTCCGTTAAGACCAAACTAACAGTCAACCTAGCTCGAGATATTCCAACGAACAACCTTCTCTTAACATTTTCTGTCCACTGATCAAAGTCAATTTCAGTTAAGACAATAGCGTCAGCACATTGCCCCTTAAATCTAAAAAGCGTATCCACAAAGACCTCTCCATTTGACCATGTGGCATTTCCTTTATTGTCGTACCCAATAAATTTCTTAACACCCAATCCTGCCAGTGTGTTTACACCACTAGAAAGTAGCTTGCTAGAAGCAAATCCTCTGTAACTCAATACCGCAATAGATTCTGGTGCATATCCATCCGCAATTAGATCTTTAATAGCATTTTCAGTAGCCTCGATTTCCATGCCATCTTGATAGGGCTCAATATTTGGAATCATCCCCGCATACCCATTGCCCGCCTCCAGATGTTCACCCGTCAATTCGAGGGCATTCATCAAATTTACTAAGCGCTGCGGGGATCTAAAATTAGTTGGAGAGGAGATCTTTACCCAATCTGACCAGTTAGTTTGCCATCTTCCATATAGGTCTTGAGAAGGATCCTCAAGCCAAATAATTCGACCGTCCTCCTTAACCATAGAAATGAGGGCATCTCCCCAAGTCCTGTCGAAGTCTTGACCCTCATCAATGATTAATACATCTAACTGGTTACTCAGAAGTGAAATATTTTGAACAAGGTACTCAGCTAGCTTTTGAAATATATTTACTTCTTTAAAATTAACTTTTTGCCCATTTTGCTTGGCAAGCAATTCTGCAAGCTCATGAAATGTCATGCAATTATTTGGCTCAGGTGCTGATAGTTTCATGGCATCCACCAAAGGCCTGTTAAAACATAAATACATAGCAGATTGGCCATTGATTTTTGCCAGCCTTAGCTCCTTAAGCGCCAACTGAGTTTTCCCAGATCCTGCGGTACCTTGAACCCATAAACGAAATGGGGAAAACTCGAGCCTCTCAGCCCACTCGGCCAAGCCACTAGAGAGTCTAGTAGTCATTTCTTTAGCCGAACGACCAAGCACCCCCATTTGCGGAACAACATTGGCTTTTTCAGACAAAAACTCCTGGATTGTTAATGCGTCAGCAACATTCTCACCAGCAGGGATTGGATTTTCTTCAAATATTTTACGAATAATCTCGGGTAGATATTTTTCTTCCGATGAATCAACCACCCTACCCAATGCTAGGCTTGCAGGAAGCTCACCCTTAATTATGGCTGTTGGTAGATAAAGTAAATGGTCTATGTCTAAAGATTGATTCTTATAACGCCTCGAAAACTCTTGCCTCAGAGATTGGATATTACGAGCTACTTGACTATGAATTTTCTTTTCTTTTCGCTGGCCATCGGCACGGGAATAAATTGCAACAAGTTCGCCCTGTTTATTTCTTTCTATTGTTGTTTCTTTTTGTTCGATAGCTAGGATTTTCCCATATGGATTAAGAATTAAAAAATCAATCTCTCCATAAACAGCGGCATCTTCCTCTATCTTGGTCCAATGAACACCATGAAAAATACAATATTGATCAGAAAGACCTTCTTTCAACCTTAATAAGGTAGATAGTTCACCTTTAAATCGGCGCTCATTTTCTACAACATCGAAGTCTTCTGGATATAGGCGTGCCATAAAAGGTATTCTGATGATATGAAGATACTAAAATTACAACCCACAACCAAACAATATTTCACATTGAAAATCAGAGCGAAAAAAATTTGTATAAATATATTTGAAACGATTTAGCTAATCAGAAGACAGCCTTCTAAATGTTTGAATAAGCTTACCAGCTAATTGACTGTACTCGATGGAATCCATACCCTTCACCGGAGTTAACTTAAAATCGTGAAAACAATCATCCTCTCTAACGAATGAAAATTTTTTTTCAACTTCATGAACGCTCATGACGATACCAGGCTTAATAGATTTTGCTGCTTGCTCTCTGAGCTTATCGTCATTTTCTTTCAAATATCTATAGTAATCATCACTGAAGCCTTGAAAAACTAAAGATCCAGAAGAGTTTGCTTCAAAAATTACCGATCTTACAGTTGATGTTTTGGATGCCGGTATACATGCTTGTAAATTCTGTTTGCGACATTCATTTAGCTGGGCTTTACATTGATTTGCTTCGAGAATTGTTTTATCCATACTGCCAACTTGAGTTACTAGAGTGGAAAAGTCTTTATAAACAGATAAAACAACAATCAGCAACACGAATATAAGCTGATACAAGATATCAACTAAAGATATAAAGACTACCTTATCTCTACGGGCTAAACTTTTGCTCAATTCATTACCTATTTAAAACCTGGATGAAATATTTTTTTGAACGCTCGTTAACATAGCATTTAGAGCTTGAACTTTTTCAGATAAATCTTTTAACGACGCATCAATAGATTTTGAATTCGAAGAAAGGGTTGCATTCATCTCAGAAGATCCAGACAAAACCGCTGTTTTTGATTCACTAAATCCTGTTGAAAAATTAGATAGAGATGAATTTACATTTTTCAAAGAGCCAGACATTTCAGTTAAGTTCGTAATTGAAGTAGCAAGACTTTCTCTAAGAGAATTTAGATCTGGTGAAATTAGCCTTGCAGATCCGTCAAAACTTTGCAAAGATGTAACCGAAGTAGTTAAAGTTTTGGATAAGTCATTTAAATTGTTTAACAAAGAAGCATGCTGATTATTAATCTGCTCTAGAATTTGGTTTAATTTTTGAGATGAATCATCAATAACCTTTCCAGCATTGTTATATTTATGGGCAACATCTTCAATATTCTTATTAAGACTAAGAATGCCTACTGCAGTATTATTTAAATGCGACTCTACAGTCGCTGTAGCATCCGTCAAATCAAGATCAGAAACTTGACGCTTTACCTTAGTCAAAACCTTTGACAAATTCTCAGAAAGTTCAGCCAAATGAGAAGATAAATGATTGGATTGATTTACCAGGGAATTGGTAGATTCATTAACGGCATCTACTACTTTCTGGTTGGCTGAAGACACAACTTCTGACAGTGATGTTATACCCGTATCAAGAATGTTAATAAGGGCAACTGTCTTGACATTAAGTCGCTCCTTAAGACCCTCGGGGTAAAGATCTTCAATCTCAACATAGTTTGATAGATGAATACGTGCAACAAGTCCATATCCTGTCGTTAACAAACCAACGCAGAATTTATTTAGAATCTGCATTAATTCATATAAATTATTATCGAATCGTAATTTTTGAATAGCAACTGGTTGATTACTTAAAGAAACAAACGTTGTAATCAAAATGACTAATGTAAAAGTAAACCCCAAGTAATACACTGCGTCAACAACAGCACCATCCGACATTCTGCGACCGCCCCCAAGATCTTTGTATTTATTTTCATCAATAGCTTTGTAACATAAATAGTGAAAGCCAAATAATAACGCCATAAAAACGCCTAAAGTTGGATAAAAAGAATCATCCGACTCACTAAAAATTAACTTTAAAATTACAGCGGAGACAAGACCAGCAAGCGCAAATAAGGCGAATGCTGTGTTAATATTTTTAAAAAAGTTTTTAATCATTTTTTAATCTTTAACCAATCCATTACATGCAAAAAATATTTCGGAAACGCCTTTAAATTTGAATAAGTCAACCCAAAAAATCTTAGCTGCATCTCTTGAGGCATAACCAGGCTTATCAGTTAGCAGCTGACAAATTTGAACCTTATCACCTTTTGACAACTGGATAGAGGCAACTAAACTTCTATTTTGATCACTTTTAATCCAGTCAGAAAACAAAGGGACGGGCTTATTGTAAAAATCTGCGACTTGAGATTTTTCAATTAAATCAGAAATCAAAATTAACCTTGAAGAGCCAGGAAACCAGTGTGGCCCGTTTGTGATTTGCCTAACGGATTCAATAATTAACGAATCGCTGATGGCTGAATTGGCTACGGAGCTTTTTTTAATTGACTCAGCAACTCTAGCCTTAAATTTATCAATTCGATCTTTAGCCCTTTGTCGACCATAAGCAAACTGAAGTAGCTTTTGATTAGGAGGTGAGCAAATAGTATCCGTATCTTGAAAATTATTAATAGTGGAAGTATTTAAAGAGTAAATAGCTAACTTTTGAGCCCTCGATCCACTATCAACCCAATCCGAAACAATAGCATCAATAATTTTCGTATTATTTGCAGTCAAACTATCTGAGATATCAATCAACATTGAAAGTCGATGAGGCTTAATACTCGATTTATCGACAGGACAAAAGTTTTCATCTAACTGAGATGGGGTTAATAACCAAACAATGGTTGCCAAAAAAACAGCTGCTAGGATGACTACGCCTAATATTTTAGAGGCTTTTTTTTCTGCATTATGTTTTTTAATGTAATAGCTCATAGTTAAATAGGCTTAATCATTGCCTTACTCGCGGCCAAATCTAATTCTTGAATTTTAGTTTCAAATAGATTGTTCAGCTCTTCGAGATGATCGTTAAATTGATTCCATAATAAATTCAACTCATCAGTTTTTTCTTTATAAATATTTTCGATTTGTGCAACATCCTCGCGAATTTTTTCTTGCGAAAATTTTGAAAAGTCTGGTAATTCTACATCGCTCAAAACCGGTTCTTTTTCTTGAAGAAAATAAGTTGGTGGCGGACTTTTCCTAGAAGCCCTATTCGCATCACGATAAACATTAATCAAATAAATGTATTCATCATTAATGCCTTGATAGTGTCTTTCGAACTCAATTGTTTTATCTCTAATCATTTGAGTCGAAGACAAATAATCTCTTTTCGCTTGATTAAATTTATCTTGAACTGTCTTAAAAATTTGAGAATTATTTTGATTAATTTCAGTCAAATACTCACGCAGTTTCTTTTCATTAGCTAAAAAGCTTTCTTTACTCTCCTCAAAGTCCCTATTCAATCCACCTAACTCTGGAATCTTTTCATCAGAGGTATAACCTTTCCAGCAAGCAATAAATGCAAATAAAATTCCAATTAAGAAAAGTAGTATTGCAATAAAATCGTTAATTGGAGGAGCCTGTAGTTTAAAAATTAAAAATGCATCACTAAAGAAAATTTTATTAATGGTTTCATTGTTAAAGAGATTAAACCCTGATGCCGCCCCTTGCACTGAAGCACTATTTAAAAATGATCTTAAAACAGAAACGCCCACATTAAGCCAAGTTATAAAGAAAAACCAAATTACAGCTAAGGCGACAGAAAGATATCTTGCGCTAAGGTTTTCAGAATTAAAATTTCTGAGGTAATTGCCTACAACTACGGCTGGCAAAATATTCAGTAAAGTAATGCCTACTGATACAGTAACCGCATCCGGACCACTCAAAGCCTCGTTGAATATAAACCAATTAACAATCGTTTCTAAAATTGAATATGCAACAATTATCATGTAATGCGCTTTTTGACTTTCGGGAGCGCTTGATCTGTTGATTGTTATGCCCTTTTCAATCAGAAAAGCATCTCTATTTTTTTCTGCTATCCAATAATCAACTTTTCTCTGAATGTATGTTGGCCCCTCCTGAGCAATTAAAGCCCGAATATTTCTCTCTGATTCAGCTCTGATATTACTAATGTCTGGGAGCGCAACCCCATTTCTGAGGGCGGCCTCATGACTCTCCCTCTGCTGGGAATACGTAGCAATCAATCCTTTAGTATCAGCAATTAAGTTTCTTATCACTTGCTGACATTTAAACTTAATTTCAAACTGATTTGCATCATACTTATCATCATGCGTTGCAGGCATCTCTTTTATACCCTCATCATTACCCGCAACCTTTACTTGTCCAAGCAATGCTTTCAAAGCGCTCAAAGATTCCGCATAATTAAATGACATTTGTTTCCTCGCATAAATTTTTCAGTTCTATTTGAATTTTCTCTAACACTTTATCTTTTGATCTGAACCAATCCGTAGACCAAATTCGCAGAATTTTCCAACCTCTAGATTCAAGAATTTCTTGCCTAATTCGATCTCTCTCCCTTGCTGATAAAGAACTATGATAGGTTGCGCCATCACACTCTACACCACACAAATAATCACCAGGTCTTTTTTTATCTCTAATGGCTAAATCCACCTTAAATCCAGCGCTTCCAACCTGACAATCGACTTCATAACCTAGATTTCTTAAAGCATTCGCTACTGATCTTTCAAACTCAGAATCGTAATCACCACCAGTAATTTGAGGAACATCTAACTCTCCAGTTTCTGCAAACTTTAAGAATGTCTTTAATTTATTAACACCTTGTGAGGTACCATTATCTGACTTAATGTCGTAGTAGTGAATACTTGAAAAAACTTTACAAAGATATTTTGCCCTACTAATTAATACATTTAATCTTTTGTCACCACCATTTTGATTAAGCGGTCCAAAATTTATTGAATCAGATGCTGAGGTCATTGATTTTCCATAACCTATACTAATAAAAATACAATCCCTCTCATCACCTTGAACTCTTTCTAAATTTTTAATGAAGAATTTTTCATTTGGGTGTAATTTATCGAATTCATCCAATAAAGAACGCTGCTCCTGCGTACGCAATAATCTCTCCTCAATTGCCTCTTTTTGTGCAACACTAAAAGTTGCAACTCCAAGAGATTTTTGAGGATTTTGTTTTATATGTTCAAAAATAGCATTAACAACCGCCTGCGCTTCATTAGTATTTTTTCTAGTTGTTGATCGCTCATAATTTCCATTATCAACAAAATGAAATCTGACACCTTCATCTGATTTTGGTGAACGAGAATCTGGAAATGTAATTAATGAATTTTCGTAAAACTCAGAATTACTCACTGCAATAAGCCCAGAGAACTTACTTCTATAGTGCCAATTTAATCTGAATGAAGGCATTCTCAAAGAGCTTGCTGAATCAAGGATGCTTCCAATGTCTTTCAATCCAAAATCAAAATTTTCAGAGTCTAAAGCATCGTACAAATATGAACTACTATCAACATCTGAGGAATCAGAATCAAATACTCGCGTTGGAGGCAATTGCATAGAATCACCAACAATAATTGATGATCGAGCTCTCAATATCGCTCCAAGAGCATCACTAGGTTTAATCTGACTGGCCTCATCGAATATCACATAATCAAAAAAATTAATTTTTCTAGGTATAAAAGAGGCAACGCTTAGTGGGCTCATCATAAAAACTGGTTTGATCGTACTTATTTCGTGAAACCATCCATGTAAAACTTTTCTGATCGTAGGAATATTTCTGCTTTTATTAAAAATTTTATTAAGTGAAACAAACCCTTCCGTTGGTTGATCAATCAGTTCTTTAATACCCCTTTTATGGGTTGAGAGTACAGATACTACCGAATGTCTTTTTTTAAAACTATCCAACTCTCTAAACTCTGAACGTAGCAATTCTAGCTTTTCACCATTCAATTCCGATAAATCTATCTTAGCCTTTATTGCAGCCATTAAATTTTTGTAGTAGGCATATTCATAAGCATATGAGGAAGGGCATACCTTTTGATTCAAGAATAAAGTTCCATGAAATCGACCAAGAGCCATCTTTAGATTAGCCACCCTCTCCCACTCATGTCTTTTTTGAATTGCCTGAGGTAAATTATTTAATGTTGACTTTAGTGCTTGCCTAGACATTGATAAAAAATCTTCAACATTAGCCCCTAACGCATCTGCCAACCTCAACAGCACATTCTGATACGATGTGGAAACCTCAGGCGGCTGATCAGCAATATCACAATAATCAATCAACTCGTTTATAGTTTTACTATTTAATCCATCAAAAAAATTTAATCTCTGCAATTTATAAAAATCATCTTTAAGTGATTTAATGACCACAAGTAAATCATTGACATTTAATGAAAAATTTGAAGTTTCCCTTAAATACCGAATCAAACTTTTTGGGCAATTCTGTTCAACAGCTTTAGCAACCGCCGACTGGTGAGAATCTATTACTCTACATAGCTCGACATACTTTGCATCGGAAAGTTTCCCGTAAAAATATGAATTCTTAATAGCTAAAAACTCCTGCTTCTTTTCTTTTGCAAAAAGATGCTGGAGTTTTGGCCTGCTTACCTCTAAATCTAATTTGATTTTATAAATAGGTGTAGACCATGCCAAATCAGTAACTTGATTCTTATAAATTAAGCGATGCTGAATAAGCTTGGCAACAATTTCTTCTAAATCACCAAGCTTGATGAAATCTGAAACAGAAACATTTTCACTTAAGATGTATTTAATTAAAGACTTTCCTACCTCATCAATATACTTCTTAAGTTTTTCTTTGGTATTAATGTCAATATTTTTCAAACCATTTGCTGGCTCGACATATTGGTCTACATCAGCTAAAGCTTCGCTAATTAACCTATTGATGTAAATAGTGTCTAGAACTTGATTAGGAGCAAAAGATATTTCATAGAGCATGCTAATACTCTCATCTTGAAACTCCTTTAGCAATAATTCTAATTCCCTAATCAATTTTAAATTTTCAAGAAATTCACTATGTGTTACTTCTCCAAACTTGTACTCCTTGATTACATCATCAAGTTCTGTAAATGAAATTTTATTTGCCTCAAAATAGCTATAAATATCTTTTAACTTCGTAAATATATGCTCCGGCAACAACCCACTTTGGATGATTGGGGTATTTAATAATTTTCTCACCTTCAACAAATGGGTTTTTAGGTAAAGATATCTCTCTGAATTGAATGAGCTAACAGGCTCTTCTAAAGCAGAATCTGTTGTCTCAGAAATATCTCTCAAAACACTTGTTTTTCTGGTATCAGAATCATGAAGATCCAGAACTATCTTACCCAACCCAATCGAATTAAGATTATTTTTAACAACATCTAATGCTGTTGATTTTTCAGAAACAAACAGCACCTTCTTGTTTCTCGAAACCAAATCAGAAATTAAATTTGTTATTGTTTGAGACTTTCCTGTGCCAGGGGGTCCTTGAACAATAAATGATTTTCCAGTTCGCGCACTATTAATTGCCAAAAACTGACTGAAATCCGCATCCTTAACCAATATAGGCTCGCTCTCAATTGATAACTGATCAACCTCTTCAGAAGTCATACTTTTAGACGGAGGGTCAAATAAATCTTTGTTTATTAGCTTATCAATAAACTCAGGCAGCTTTAGATTGGCTTCGTTTGCTTCATCTAACCAATTTATCGGATTTAAATCCTCGTACATAAAATATTTTTGAGTTTTAAAAATATCTATCACCGCACTGTTTAGGTCTATATTTTTTATTAACGGCAACTTATCAAGTTTATTAACTTCTGAAAAATAAGGCGCCAATTCTATTTCGGGCGACCACTTAGGCATTTGAATACCCAACCCTGATAGCTTCTCAAGTAGAGCAAAATTCTCTAAAACATCTTCATCTAATTTTGAAATTTTTAGTACAGACCCCCCATCATTAATTAGGCGAATTGGTATTAATAAAATTGGGGAGCGGTTACAAGATTCCGCACGCTCATCCTCAATCCAATTTATAAAGCCAAATGTTAAAAATAAAACATTTACCCCTTTTTCCTCTATAAAAAGCTTAGCCTCTGATGCGGTAAATTTCGCCCTCGCATCAAGCTCTGCATCAGATAAATCTATAGTGAAGTCAACACCATTTAGCAACTCTAACTCTGGGCAATTCTGCGAACAAATTTTTTGAAACAGCCCAAATGGATCCTTAAATTGAATTTGAAGGCCTCTTTTTTTTGACTGTTTACAGTTCAGTAATGGATTTGCGAATGAAAAGTCAATAAGCCCACTTCTAGCGTCGGATAGCAGATCTTTAAAGTGCATATGGAACTGTCTTTTTAACTTACTGGCTAAATTTAGTTAGTATTATTTATAGAAGTTATATTATTAATCTAAATATAAAAGTAATGTTATTTTTTTACACTCGATTTAAGTAAATTGTTTTGGATTGCAAGCACACCATTAAGTTCTCTGAATCTCAGGTCTATTCTTACAATTGAATCTAATAAACCAGATTATTGCTTTTCAAAATATCTAAAATTTCAACTGTCTTTGATAGCTCATTAAATGAGCCATTGATTTGCCATACTGCAGCACTAAATTTAAATTTACTTGAAAGAATCTTATGACAGCTCAAGCTATGGAGTCACTTGTTTTCAATGGTGAGCGTTTGCGGATGTGCACAACGCCTTTGGATATTTACTTGGCTCAAAGAGGTATCCAGTTTTACTCTGAAACTACTGCCAATTGGCGGGGATATATTGGCTCTTGGGAAATCAAAGGCTCTGAAGAGCTTGGTTATAGACTTTATGTAGTTGAACTCTCCGCCAGCATTGCATATCAAAAGCGAGTTGGACTTGACTATCTTTTCCCCGATTATCCAAATGGGATCTTTGCCCATTGGTTTACCGGTGAGATCAGGTGTCCTAGAGGAGATCGACTTCATTATGTTCATGGTGGTTATGCCAGCATATACGAAGAAGATCTCTTTTTAGAGTTTCAAGAAGGTGTTTTGAAAGGAACTAGGGTTGTCAAGAACCAAGCCCCTACTCCGATAGCCCAGGAAGACCTACCTCCGTTTTTAAGGAGAGGTGGTTAAGATGTTCGAAGCTTTATTAAGCAACAAGTTGGCTTTGGCATATTTCTCGGTCGGGCCAGTTATTTTGACTTACTTTGGCATCAAATCCTGGAATGAATACCGAGAAAGAAGTGACTTCATCAAGAGTATGC
>JACCDH010969654.1_pt1 | contig 16295 bp, 15 predicted proteins | sample 7442481 | NCBI WGS metagenome assembly JACCDH01 (sample SAMN15323433, study PRJNA562643) | freshwater metagenome | isolation source: river surface water | place: USA:Blue River Watershed | collected 2017-08-15
GGTCGACCATGCCTTCGCTGCGCAGCTGGTGCGCGTCGGACACCTCGCGCTGGCCGTACTGCATCAGCTGCGACTGCGTCGATACCGGCAGCGGCTCGGGCCTGCGGTCCATCTCGTCGAACATCAGTTCGGTTTCGGTGATCTGGTCGCCGTTGCACAGCACCAGCGCACGTTGCACGACGTTCTGCAGCTCGCGCACGTTGCCCGGCCAGCTGTACTGCTGCAGGCGGTCGATCGCGCCCTGTGTCAGTTGCACCTCGCGGTCCGCGGGCCCGAACTTCTTCAGGAACTGCATCGCCAGCGGCAGCACGTCGCCGGTACGCTCGCGCAGCGGAAGGATGGACAGCTTGAACGCACTGATGCGGAAGTACAGGTCTTCACGGAATTCGCGGTTCGCAATCGCTTCGCGCAAATCCTTGTTGGTCGCCGCGACGAGTCGCACGTCGAGGTCGACGGCGGCATGGCCGCCCAGGCGGGTGATCTTGCGTTCCTGCAGCACGCGCAACAGCTTGGTCTGCAGGTGGTAAGGCATCTCGGCGATCTCGTCGAGGAAGATGGTGCCGCCATGCGCCTGCTCGAACAGGCCGCGATGTTCTTTCAGTGCGCCGGTGAACGCGCCCTTCTCGTGGCCGAACAGCAGGTCTTCGATCAGGTGCTCCGGCAGCGCCGCGCAGTTCAGTGCGACGAAGGGGCCGTTGCGGCGCGGCGATGCGTCGTGCAGCACGCGCGCCAGCACTTCCTTGCCGGCGCCGGTGGGGCCGACGATCAGCGCCGACACCTCGGTCTGCGCGACACGCCGCGCCAGTTCCAGCAGGTGCTGGCTGTTCGGGTCGACGAACACGAATTTTTGCGGGCTGCCCTTCGCGACCTCGGCGCGGCGGGGCGCGATGGCCAGCGCATGGCGCCAGCTGTCGGCGGACCAGTCGTCGGCGGACACCACGTGGTAGGCGCCGCGGCGCATCGCCTCGATGCCCAGCGACAGTTCGCCGCCATTCACGCGGCACAGCACCGGCACGTCATGGCCGAAGGATTGCGTGAGCTTCTTGACCTCTTCCAGCAGGCCCACGTCGCCCATCAGGCGGATGACCACCAGACGCGCCTTGGCCAGGCCCTGGCGCAGGTCGTCGAGCGTGGCCACCGGCAGCAGCTGCAGGCCGGCAGCTTCCAGCTGCTCGCGCTCCATGCTGCCGATTGCCGCTTTCGGGTCGAGCCACAAAGCCGGATGAGTGTTTTCGAATTGAGCCGTCACGGTGATTGCCTATCAAAACAATGGACGGTTCCTTCATAGCAATCCGTGTGCCAGTCGTTTTCGCCAGGAAACATGCGGGTTCTCAGCCCGGGTGTCGGATCGGCAGGGCTTTGCCGGGGGGAGGAAAAAGTCGACCGGGCGGCAATCGACGAAAACTCGACAGCAAGAAATTGCCGGTCTGGCGGCAGGAATTTTCCGGTTTTCCGGGGAAGAACTTGATCGGAGTTATTTTTTTGTTAAATTTCGTGTCGCCGCTGCCACCTGAACCTGTCAAAGGCCGTCAGGATTAGCTAGGATTAGCTAATCCTGACGCGGAGGCCGCGATGAATCCGATAAATATCCACGAAGCGAAGACACAATTGTCCAAACTGATCGAAGCCGTAGAAGCCGGCGAAGAGGTAGTGATCGCTCGGGCCGGCAAGCCCGTTGCAAAGCTGGTCGCGTTCAAGCCAGTAAAGCCTGTCAGGAAGCCGGGTTTGCTGAAAGGGAAAATCCGGATCAGCGATGACTTCGACGATCCGCTGCCGGAGGATCTCCTTGAATATTTCGAGGGAAAGCACGATGAAGATCCTGCTTGATACCCACATCTTCATTTGGTGGCTTGCGCGCTCACCCCGCCTCAGCGACAGAGCGATCACGCAAATCGAAAACGCCGACGAGGTCCACGTCAGCGCAATATCGTTGTGGGAAGCCGCGATCAAGACAACAACCGGAAAACTGGACGCTGATATCGATGAACTCAGTTCGGCCATATCCGCCAGCCATTTCATCGCGCTTCCGGTGACGATGGAGCATGCCCTGTCGTTCGCCAGGCTACCTCAGCTGCACAAGGACCCGTTCGACAGAATGCTGGTGGCCCAGGCAGTGACGGAACCACTCCGGCTGCTGACTGCGGACAGAAAGCTGGTCGGGTACAGCAGCGTGGTGGATCTGGTGTAAATGTATCCGCCCTACTCCGGACAATCCCGGTAGCCGCTGTCCCTGCACAGCCGAGCCTGCTCGATGGCCAGCGCCTTCTGTCCGTCGCGCAGTTCGCGTCCGATCTTCGCCTGCAAACCGGCCGCTTGCGCGTCGCCGTTCATCCGGGCCAGTTCGGCCCACATCATCGCCTTGCTCAATTCGCGCCGCCAGCCTTCGCCGGTGGTGTAAATCGCCGCCGCCATCAGCTGCGCGCCTGCATGCCCGTCGCGCGCGGCCTTCAGGTACCACGACAGCGCGAGCGCGCCGTCGCGCCTGACCCCGAGGCCGCTGCGATAGCACTCGCCCAGCATGTAGGCCGCCTCGGTGTAGCCGGCCTTGGCTGCCGTTTCGTACCAGCGGAAAGCTGCCTGCGGATCGGCGGCCACGCCGCGCCCCTGCAGGGTCAGGGTAGCAAGGTTGTACTGCGCCGCCGGCAGGCCGCCGTCAGCGGCAAGGCTATACCAGCGCAAGGCCTCGGCATCGCTGCGCGCGACGCCCAGACCGTGTTCGTAGAGATACCCAAGATTGTTCTGCGCATGCAGGTCGCCGTCCTGCGCGGGTTTGCGCAGCGCGCGCGCGGCCGTGCCGTAATGCCCGCGCTCGATCGCCTTCATCGCCGCCGACAAGTCGGCGCGCGCGGGCAGCACGGCGAACAGGAAAACGAGAAATAGCAGCGCGCGGCTCATGCCAGCGTGCTGAAGGTCGAGTAAAGGCCTTTGGCCGCCGGCGTTGTCGTTGCCGCTTCCGGCGCAGGAGCGCCGCTCGCCTCTGCGGCGGCCGGTTTCTGCATGAAGCCCTGGCAGCGCTTTCCGTCGGCGCGCAGCACTTCGAGTGCCGGCGTGATACGGCTCTTGAAGCCCATCAGGCGACAGGCGTAAGGCAAGTTCGGATCCCAGCTGACCGAAAAATGCCGGCATTGCCAGCAGTTCGGCGCGCCTGTCTCGGTAGCGGGAGGGTTCATTTCTTTTCGCGTTTCTTTTTCTGATAGTCGAACCACGCGCGGGTGCCGACCGCCGCCAGCACCATCGCGAGGAACAGCGCGCCGAGCATGCCCTGGAGGAAGTCCCCCAGCGTCATGTCCGGCGGCAGGAAACGCTCCGGATGGAGCGCGACCATGCCGACCATCAGCAGCAGCACGATCAGGAAGACCCTGACCAGCCTGAACACCAGGCGCTTGCCCCGGTCATTCATCGTTTCCTCGCATGACAACGCATCATGCGGCTATTTTGTCACAACACTGCGCGGCGGGCGCTGCCCGGCCTGCGCGCTGTCTAACCTTAGCCGAGCAGCTTCAGCACGGTCTGCTGGCTCTGGTTCGCCTGCGCCAGCACTGCGGTCGCGGCCTGCTGCATGATCTGGTTCTTCGCCAGCTCGGTGCTCGCCTTGGCGTAGTCCGCATCCTGGATCTGGCTGCGCGATGCCGACATGTTGGTCGACGTGGTCTGCAGGTTGTCCATCGCGTACTGCAGGCGGTTCATCACGGCGCCCATGTTCGCGCGGTTCGCGTTCACGGCTTCCATCGCCTTGTCGAGCAGCACCAGCACATTGCTGGCGTTCTCGCGCGAACGGACGTTCACGTTCGACGGATACAGTACCTTCGCGTTGGCGAAGGTCACGGTCGCGCCCGGCTCGCCGGTCACGCCGTCGGCACCGCCGAGGCCGAATTCGGTCGCATCGGGCACCTTCAGCGTGTCGAACCAGACGGACAGGTTGCGGCCGTTCATCGTCTCGAGCTGGATGCCATTGGCGCCGGCTTTCGCCTTCACGCCAGTCTGCGTCTGCATGTCGTTCATCGCGGCGATGACTTTCGCGCGACGCTCGTCCAGCGTGTCATTGCCGAACAGGACCTTCACCTCGAAGCCGTTCACGTACAGGCTTTGCAGGCCCGACGTGACCTTGGTCGTGGTGACCTTGCCGCCGGTCGTGATCGTCAGCGGATCATCGAGGTCGCCGGTGATGCCGCTGGTGATCGGACCGCGCTTGCCAAAGTCGGCGAGGTCGATCGTGATCAGCTGTCCTGCGGTCGCGCCGACCTGGAAGGCCAGCCGGCCGGTACGCGGCGGCGACATCTTGCCGTCCGAGTCGCGCACCACGCCGCCATACGAGCCTTCGAGGAAGCCCAGCGCGTTGAAATTCGATTCTTCCTTGTAGCCGTTGACGCCGGGCTCCAGCTTGAACTCCTTGTCGGAGGTCAGGGTCACGCGGCCGTACACCGTGTCAGGTGCCGTCGTCCACGTCGCCGGCTCGGGGTCGGCCACGCCGGTGACGCCCGGCGCATTGCCGGTGCCGAGGCCGAGGCCGAAGTTCGCGGCCGTCAGCGCCGGGTTGCCGTCATTCTCATACCAGACCGACAGGTTGCGGCCGTCGATGGTCGTCAGTTTCAGCGCGCCCTTCTCGGTCTTTTCGGCGACGACGCCGTGCTGACCGGTCAGCAGGTTGACCTGCTTGACCACGTCATCGACACGCTCGCCGGTCGTCGAAGCGAGGCCGAAGTCGACCTGGACTTCGATGCCGTTCAGGTACAGGCTCTGCAGGCCGGAAGTGACGCCGGTGATCGTGGCCGTGTCGCCCTCGGTGACCGCGCCGTAGGCCGTCGCCTTCACGCCGGTGTCGCCGGAAATCTTGTTGATGGCCGCGGCGATCGCGATCGCGCTGGCCGAGCGGCTGCTGGTCGACTTGTCGTCCGGGTCGAACACATACGACACGCCATCGTCCTTGCTCAGGCTGCCCGGCACCGGGAAGCCATTGATGACCAGGTCGCCTTCCTTCAGGTATTTGACCTTTTCCGGATCGCTGACGACAGCACGAGTGTCAGTCACCTGGTTGGAGACGTTCTCCACATAGGTCGCTGCGGACAGTCGGGCACGGCTCAGTTTGCCGTCGGCCGACGTCGAGATCGTGAGCGTCTGTTCGACCTTCGACTCGAGCGCGTAGGTGCCGCCCTGCACGCCCTGGCGCAGGCCGGTGCGTGCGGCGAACTCCGTGGCGCTCGACGTGATGTCATCGTCGAACTGCACCTCGATGTTGCGGCCGTCCTGCGCGAACAGGCGCACGCCCTCGCCATCGCTCTCGGAGTCGATGGCGACGATGCCCGTCTTGTCGCTGATGAAGTTGATCGCCGCAACCACCGCAGCGCGGGATTCGCGGGTATTGTTGAGCACGCTCGTGATCGGCGGCGACTTGATGCCGTTGACGATCACGCTGCCGCTGACGACGGCCGTACCGGACATCGCAGAGCCGCGCATCGTGTTCGGATTGACCACGGCAGTCACGCCGGTCAGGCTGGTCTGGCGATTGATCGCCGCAGCGATAGCGATTGCCGAGCCGGCCGAGTTGTTCGTCGGCGACAGCAGGTCGTCGGTCGGATACGAGGCGCCGATGTTCACGCCATTGATCAGGATGTCGCCGGAACGCAGCGCCGGCAGGCTGCCGGACACGTCCACATCGATCGTGATGGCACGGTCGGTCGCGTCGATCGCGGTATCCGACGAGTCCAGCAGCGTATACGTGAGGTCATCGCCGAGGATCTTCGGATTGTCTTCCGCCTTCAGCACGATCTTGCCGGCCGTGATGTCGGTGTCCGTTGCGTCGACCACGAGATCTGTCGTATTGCCGTCATTGCCGAGGAAGGAGGCCGTGACATTGCCCGCGTCATCGATGGCGATCTTCAGCGCGCCGCTCTGCAGGAACGAGCCCAGGCCCTTGAGGAAAGACTCGTCCGCCTGCGCGACCGCTTCCTGGGTCACTTCAAAGCTGTCGACCACGGCGCCGGCCAGGTCGGTGTACTCGATGTCGTCGACATCGCCTTCGCTTGCGCCGTAGGTAATGGTCACGGTGCCGCTGGCCGAGTCGAGCACGACACTGCGGCCCGACTGGCCGCCGAAATCATCGCTGCCCTGGAGCGCGTACGCCACCTTCTCTGCGATATCGGACGCAGTGTCGGTCGCACCGATGCTGACGGTCAGGCCGGCGATCTCGAAATCGCCTGCGGCCGACGCATCCGCGAAAGTCAGCACCTGCGTCTCGCCGCCATTCGCGCCGCCGATAGTGCGGGACGTCGACGGATCGATGAAGACCGTGTCGAAGTCGCCATCCGAGGTGGCCTTGAACACCGGTCGGGCGCCGACGCGTTCGCCTGCGCTGCCGTTCAACACCTGGAAGCCGTTCCACTCGGTGGTATCCGACACGCGCTGGATTTCCTGCTTCAGCTGCTGGAATTCCAGGTCGAGGTAGCTGCGCTGCTCGTTCGCGTTGGTGTCGTTGACCGCCTGCACCGCGAGCTCTCGCATGCGCTGCATCATGTCCGTGATGGACTCGGTCGCGCCTTCAACGGTCTGTATCAGCGAGATCGCGTCGCCAGCGTTGCGGACGGATTGATCGAGCGCGCGGATCTGTTGCGTCATCCGCGTGGCGATCGCCATGCCGGCAGCATCATCCTTGGCCGAGTTGATCCGCTTGCCCGTGGACAGCTGCTGCATCGCGGTCTGCAATGAGCGCTCCGTCCCCTTCAGGGCGGCTTGGCTGTAGAGTGCCTTGTAGTTTGTATTGATGACTGCCATGCTAGGTTTCTCCTTCCGGCGTCTTAACCTTGCGAATTCATTCGCGGACCATTCCGCTTCTGTCGCTAGTTAAGCAATCCGTGTGCCAGACAAAAAACTCCAATTAATTCAACGAGTTATTGTTTATCTTTTGCTTGCCGCCTGCTTACTGGATCAGCAGGGGCAATTTCTGTCGGTTTTCCGGCAAGGGCTTGCCGCCCTTCTGCCGCCTCCCCGACCGCCCTGTCAGCGCTGGACAGCACCCAGGCCCATGGCCTCGGCAAGCGCGTCATATTCCTTCAGGATTTCCGGATGCTCCGGGAAGCGCGCCAGCGCCACGCCGGCCGCCTCGAACGCATCGGCGAGGTCGAGGTTGCAGCGCAGGGAGCGGATCAGCATCGAGTGCGTGAACACCGTCGCCACCTCGCCCTGCTGGTCGATCAGCTGGCGCAGCAGGTCAACTGCCTGCGGCCAGTCTTCGCGCACCACCGCCAGCAGGCTGGTGATCGCGATGATGTCCTCGCTATCCGGGTACAGCGCCAGCCCTGCATCACCCAGCGCATACGCGAGCGCATCGTGGTCTTCCGCCATCAGCGACTGGATCGCGACGCGGAATTCTTCCGGCGTAAAGCGCGACACCTGCATCGCATTGAAAGGACGGCCGGTTTCAGCGAGAGTGATCATGACTTCGGCGAGGTTGGGCATCTGTGACTCCTGTTTGATTACGTTGCTTGTGATTGCGCGGATGGCTGAAGCCTTCCGCAGTGGCGGAGTCATCTAAGCAATTCCGGTGCCAGATTTTTTTCGACGATTTCAGCGGCAATCACTGCACAATTTTTAGGCTCTGCATATCTGTGAAGCCCTGAATTTCCCTGGTGGCGGCAAACGATTGCCGAGGCTTTGCCGCTGCCTTCCTCCCTGCGGAAAAGCCTTGCCGCACGCTGCATTTCCACTCACCGCGACCCACGGCAGACGCATGCCTGTGCGCGCAGCGCATCGAGGCGTTTGCATGAAACGCGAAAAACCGACGCGAGCAATCGAGACTAATAAATATATGTATGCGCGGCGCGCAAGCGCAGCGCCTTCTCTTTAGCCACCCCTCTGATACGGCGATTGGCACGCAAACTGCTTTAACGCGTGCAACAGAACCAGGTGTCAGATTTATGGTGACCGCAAAACCCGCAGCCCTTCGCAATCAACGCGCAATCGCTTGCGTGCCTGTCGGCTTGTCGACAAGTGCGAACGGGCTTGCGCGCGTCCGTTGCCGGCCCAGCGACGCCGCCCTGCCCTTCACTCCGGCATTGAAAGAGACTCGTCCATGAAAATCGGGATCATCAAAGGCGCCTCGACCAACAACGTGCTGCGCACGTTCGCGGACCGGCTTGCCGCTGGCGTAGAAGTGAATGGCCATGAATCGACCGTGTTCGACATCACGCAGGAAAACATCCTTGCAGGACTGATCACGACGCTGCGCCGCGAGCGCTACGATGCCGTCGTGTCGTTCAATGCAATGACCGGCGAGCTGATGGGCCCGGAGCAGCGCGGCCTGCTGGAGCTGGCCGGCATCCCCTATATCGGCTGGCTGGTCGACCATCCCTGCTATCACTATCACCGGCTGACCACACCGAACGAATATCGCTGGACCTTGTGCCCGTCGACCGACCACATCGACTTCCTCGAGGGCGCGGGCGTCGGCGGCCTGTGGCAGCACATGCTGGGCGCTGCGGATCCGCAGCCGGAAGCAACGTGCGACTTCGCCCGGCGCAGCATCCCCGTGATGTTTGCCGCCACCTGGATGCGCGAGCCTGACAAATTCTGGGAACACATCACGTCCGAAACGACGCGCGCCATCGTCGAGGACGTGATAGAGCGCGCGATGGACGACGGCGACGTATCCGTCACGCGCGCTTTCGCGGACGCGATGGCCGCGTACGGGCAGCCGCTGCGCATCGACGCCGGCATCGCACGCATCACCGCCGCCATCCTGTATTTCATCCGCAAGCACGACCGCCTGAAACTGGTGGGCGAGCTCGCGAAGTCCGGGCTGCCGGTCACGCTGTACGGCAAGGGATGGAAAGAGAACCTGGCCCACCACGGCAATCTGGAGTTCGTCGATGACGTGCCGGCCGACGAGCTCAACCGCCGCTATGCCGCCGCGAAGTTCGTGCTCAACATCAATGCCGCCAATGGCGCCAGCGAGCGTGCGTTCGCGGCCATGCAGGCCGGTGCCTGCGTGCTGTCGGACCAGAACGAACTGCTGGCCGCGGCCGCCGAGCCCGGCAAGGAAATCGTTTTCTTCGACCGCCGCCGCCCGGACGTGCTCGCGCAAGCGCTGGGCGACCTGCTCGAGTCGGGACAAGGCGAAGACATCGCTGCCCGGGGCATGCGCAATGCGCAGGCCCGCCACACCTGGACACACCGCTCGGCGCAACTGCTGCAATGGATAGCAGAGAGCGCCGAAGAGACCCCACTGACCCTGGAGACCGCATGACCCTCACCGTCCAAGCCCGCCTCGACGGCAAGCCGTTCGAGTTCAACCAGCACCAGATCACCGACCTGTTCCACGTGATGTACTACGGCTCGCGCGTGTGGGAGAACACCTACTGGTTCGGCCACCAGATCCTGAAGTGCCCGATGGACATGTGGATCTACCAGGAGCTGATCTGGCGCATACGCCCGGATTACATCATCGAGACCGGCACCTTCCAGGGCGGCAGCGCGCTGTACTACTCGCACCTGTTCGACCTGATCGGGCATGGCGAGGTCATCACCATCGACATCCGCCGCCGCGAGAACCAGGCGCAGCACGAGCGCATTCACTACATGGTCGGATCGTCGACCGATGCGGACATCGTCGCACAAGTCAGGCAGAAGGTCGGCGAAGACAAGACCGTGATGGTGGTGCTCGATTCCGACCACTCGCACAAGCACGTGCTGGACGAAATGCGCGTGTGGAAAGACATCGTCAGCGTCGGCAGCTACATGATCGTCGAGGACTCGAACGTCAACGGCCACCCGGCCCGCCCCGACTTCGGCCCCGGCCCGATGGAAGCGATCAATGACTTCATGCGCGAGAACGACCAGTTCGCGATCGACATGAACCAGCAGAAGTTCTTCATGACCCAGAACCCGCGTGGCTACCTGCGCCGCATGCGCTGAGCACGAACGGGACACAGGAAAAACAACAAGGAACCCATCATGGACATGCGAACCCGGCAGCAAGACAGGGATATCTGCGACCGCTCTATCCTGATTACCGGCGGCACCGGCTCGTTCGGCAAGGCCTTCGTGCGCACCGTGCTCGACTATTGCCCGCGCGTCAAGCGCCTGGTGATCTTCAGCCGCGACGAGCTCAAGCAATTCGAGATGCAGCAGGAATTCCCGGCCGACCAGTACCCGGCGCTGCGCTTCTTCATCGGCGACGTGCGCGACGACCGTCGCCTGCGCCGCGCGCTCGAGGGCATCGACACGGTGGTGCACGCTGCGGCGCTGAAGCAGGTGCCGGCGGCCGAATACAACCCGTTCGAGTTCATCAAGACCAATATCATGGGCGCGCAGAACCTGATCGAGGCCTGCATGGACATGGGCGTGCGGCGCGTCGTCGCGCTGTCGACCGACAAGGCCGCCGCGCCGATCAACCTGTACGGCGCGACCAAGCTCTGCTCCGACAAGCTGTTCGTCGCCGCCAACAACTTCCGTGGCGACCGCGACCTGCGCTTCTCCGTCGTCCGCTACGGTAACGTGATGGGCTCGCGCGGCTCGGTGATCCCCTTCTTCATGAACAAGGCCAGGACCGGCGTGCTGCCGATCACGGACCCGAACATGACCCGTTTCAACATCTCGCTCGACGATGGCGTCGAGATGGTGCTGTGGGCGCTGGAACAGGCGCTCGGCGGCGAGATCTTCGTGCCGAAGATCCCGTCCTACCGCATCACCGACGTCGCCGAAGCGGTCGGCCCGCACTGCAGGCATGAGGTGATCGGCACGCGCCCGGGCGAGAAGCTGCACGAGGAAATGATCACGCCGAGCGACAGCCCGAACACGGTCGACCTTGGCCCCTACTACGCGATCCTGCAGGCCGGTGCGAAAGTGCAGGACTACCTGAACCGGCGCAAGGCGCTCGCGGTCGATCCCGGCTTTTCCTACAACTCCGGCAGCAACCCGGACTTCCTGTCGGTCGAGCAGATACGCGCGCTGATCCGCACGCACGTCGACCCGCAATTCGAACCGGTGTGAACAATGGATACGCGCGCCCCCCTGCCCTATGGCCGCCAGGCGATCAGCGATGAAGACATCGCCGCCGTCGTCGACGTGCTGCGCAGCGACTGGCTGACGCAGGGGCCGGCCGTGCCCGCATTCGAGCAGGCGCTGGCCGCAAGCTGCGGCGCGCGCCATGCGGTGGCAGTCAACAGCGCGACCTCCGCGCTGCATGTTGCCTGCCTCGCGCTCGGCGTGGGCCCGGGAGACCGCGTGTGGACCACCCCGAACACCTTCGTCGCCAGCGCCAACTGCGCGCGCTACTGCGGCGCCGAAGTAGGCTTCGTCGACATCGACCCAGCCACCATGAACCTGTCGGTGACCGACCTGTCGGCGCGACTGGCCGCCGCCAGCGCAAACGGAACGCTGCCGAAAGTGCTGATACCGGTGCATTTCGCCGGCCTGCCGTGCGACATGCAAGCGATACACGCGCTGGCCAGGGCCTACGGTGTGCGCATCATCGAAGACGCATCGCATGCGATCGGCGCGCGCCATCGCGGCGAAGCAGTCGGCAATGGCCGCTACAGCGACATCACCGTCTTCAGTTTCCATCCGGTCAAGATCATCACCACCGGTGAAGGCGGCGCGGCGCTGACCAACGACCCCGCACTCGCGGGGCGCATGGCGCAGCTGCGCAGCCACGGCATCACGCGCGATGCGGCCACCTTTCGCAACGACTACCTGGGCCCCTGGCAGTACGAGCAGCACGAGCTCGGCTACAACTACCGCATGACCGACCTGCAGGCCGCGCTGGGCATCAGCCAACTGCGCCGGCTCGACGGTTTCGTCGCTCGGCGCAACGCGCTGGCCGACCTGTACGACAGCCTGCTGGCCGGCCTGCCGCTGCAACGTCCGCAACGCGAGGCCGCGCACCTGTCGGCCTGCCACCTGTACGTGATCCGGCTCGACGAGCCGCGCGCGCACCGCGCCGTGTTCGAGCAGCTGCGCGCCGACGGCATCCACGTGAACCTGCACTACACGCCGGTCCACCTGCAACCCTATTACCGGCAGCTTGGCTTCGCGCCGGGCGACTTCCCGCACGCCGAGCGCCACGGCGCCTGTGCCATCAGCCTGCCCATGTATCCCGCGCTGTCGCGGGACGACATCGAACGTGTCGCGCAGGCGCTGGCGCGGGCGATCAACCTTCAACAGCCTGAAAAGGAAACCGAAGATGCACTCATATCCTGAACTGACCGCCGCGCAGAACGACTTGCAGGCGCAGGACGCGCTGTTCCGCCCGACCTCGTTCTGGGAGCAGGCATCGCTGCGCATCGCCGATGAGCTGCGCGCCGAGGGCGTGGAAAACTTCCGCCGCCTCGCGACGCCGCTGAGCTACTTCGTGCCGACCTACGGCCCGCCGACGCTGGGCCTGTCGCGCGAGCAGGTCGAGCGCCTGTCGACGGTGCTGGGCGAGGAATACCCGACCGGCAAGAAGGCGCAGCTGGCGCTGCACGCCTACCTGAGCGGCCACCTGAACGCGCTGGCGGACTATCGCGTGCTGCTGGCGGCCGACGATGCATCGCGCCTGCCGCACCTGCATGCGTTTTCCGAGAGCGCTGCAGGCAACCCGGTTGAACAATTCGAGTTCGACGGCCGTCGCTTCAGCCGCTCGTCGCTGAACTACCTGCTCGGCCTGTCGCTGCTGAAGAAGCACCTCGGCAATGACTGCATCCGCACCGTGCTCGAGATCGGCGGCGGCTTCGGCACGCTGGGCGAGATACTCGCGCAGTCCGATATTCCGGACGTGCGCTACATCGACATCGACATCCCGCCGACGCAGTTCGTCGCCGAACGCTACCTGGCCGACGTACTCGGCAGCGAGAACGTCGCGTCGTACACCGGCACCGCGGCCCGCGACGCGATCGCCATCGATTCGCTGCCGACCGCGTCGGTGCTGTGCTCGTGGCAGATCGAGCGCCTGCAGGGCGAGATCGACCTGTTCGTCAATTTCATCTCTTTCCAGGAGATGGAGCCGCCGGTGGTCGAGAACTACCTGAAGCACGTCAAACGGCTCGGCGCGCGCTGGGTCCTGCTGCGCAACATGCGCGAGGGCAAGCAGAAGAAGACCGCGCACAGCGGCGGCGTCGAAGTGCCGATCAAGCGCGACGACTACCTCGCGATGCTGTCCGACTACGAGCTGGTCGAGGCCAACGTGCACCCCTTTGGCTACCAGACCGTCGACGGCTTCCATTCGGAGCTGCTGCTGCTGAAGCGGCGCTGAGCGACGATGCGACTGGCGATCATTCCGGCCCGTGGCGGGAGCAAGCGCATCCCGCACAAGAACGTCCGCGATTTCTGCGGCAGGCCGATGCTCGCCTGGCCGATCGAGGCGGCGCTGGCTTCCGGACTGTTCGACCATGTGATCGTGTCCACCGACGACGATGCGATCGCGCGCTGCGCGATCGACTGCGGCGCCGAAGTGCCGTTCCGCCGCCCGCCCGAGCTGGCCGATGATTTCACGCCCACGCGCGACGTGGTCAACCATGCGATCGGAGAATTTGCCGCACGCGAGGGCATGCCTGACCAGGTCTGCTGCATCTACGCGACCGCGCCCTTCCTGCGCAGCGAGGACCTGAAGGCCGCGCTGGCGCTGCTCGAGCGCGGCAATGCGAACTTCGTCTTCTCCGCCACCGAATACCCGTTCCCCATACAGCGCGCGTTCCGCCGCCTCGCTGACGGCAGCCTCGAGATGTTCCAGCCGGAACACCGATTGACGCGCTCGCAGGACCTGGAGCCCGCGTATCACGACGCCGCGCAGTTCTACTGGGGGTCGGCACAGGCCTTCCTCGACCGGCTGCCGATGTTCTCCGGAGCCTCGCTGCCCTTCCTGCTGCCGCGCCGCCGCGTGATCGACATCGACACACCGGAAGACTGGGCGATGGCAGAGCTGATGTGGCAGGCAATGCATCGCGCGCAAGACGCTTGCGAGGCCGCGCCATGATCCTGTTCCGCTGCGACGCCACGCCCCGTCTCGGCTTCGGCCACCTGACGCGCTGCCGCGCGCTGGCCGCTGCGCTGCATGAGCTCGACCAGCCCTGCATGATGGTCGGCCCTTCCGAAGCCTGCCGCCAGCACGGCGACGAGCAACTGTTCGCGCACTGGATCGCGCTGCCCTGGCAGGGTGACGGCGCGGCGGATGCCATCGAACTCGCGCGCATTGCAAAAATTCATCAGGCAAGCGCGGTGGTGCTGGACGACATGCGCGTCGACGAACGCTACCAGCAAGTGCTGCTGCAGGCCGGCCTGCGCTGGCTGCAGTTTGACGGCGCACGCAGCCAGCCCGTGTGGGCCGACCTGATCGTCAATGCGAACCCGGCCGCCGACGCGAATTACTACCGCAGCCATGCGCGCAAGCCGCAGCCGACGCTGCTGCTCGGCCCCGCGCATGCGGTGCTGCGCCCGGAATTCATCGCGCAGGCCGCAATGCACGATAACGTCACCGACAGGCGCGTGCTGCTGATGTTTGGCGGCGGCGACGATCGCGGCGCGATCCGCTTCGCGATCGAGGCCTTGCATCCGGCGCTGCCAGACGACATCGCCTTCGACGTCGTCGCCGGCCGCCAGAACCCGAACCATGACGCGCACCGCGCGCTGCTGGCGACGCTGCCGCCTGCGCGTGCCGTTTATCACGTCAACCCGCCGGCGCTGCCGGCGCTGATGCAGCGCTGCACACTGGCCGTGATGGCCGGCGGCACCGCCACCTACGAAGCCAACCTGTTCGGCCTGCCGATGGTGCTGCTGGCCATCGCCGACAACCAGGTCGCGCAGTCACAGGCGTGGGATGCGCGCGGCCAGGCCATTTACATCGGCGAGCTCGAATCTCTCGTCCCGCAGCGCCTCGCGCAGGCGGCACTGGCGCAACTGGCGCTGACAGGCCGCCCGCAGCGGCTGGTCGATGGCCTCGGCGCGACGCGCGTCGCGACCGCGCTGCTGTCGGTGCTGAACACTGAAACCGCCCTCGCATGACAAGGACAAGCCCATGCAAGCCAGCCAGACACAGAATAAATTGCAAGCTGCTACCGCTATAACGCGCAGCGAGTTCGGCTATTACGAGCTTGGCGACAAGCCGACGCCGGACGAACTGGGCGACTACTACGCGAAAAAATATTACCAGCAGCAGATCCGCACGCACGAGTCGCGCTACAGCGACGAGGAGCTCGCGTTCCGCCGCAACAAGCTCGACCAGAAATTGCGCGTGATCCGCAGCCTGCGCAGCCAGCCGCTGCCGGCCTCGCCGGCCTTCCTCGACGTGGGCGCAGGCGAAGGCTTCGCGATGGCCTTCTTTGCCGGCGAAGGCTGGGACGTGACTGGTCTCGATTACAGTTCGCACGGCTGCAGCACGCACCATCCGCAACTGCTCGAGCGGCTCGTGACCGGCGACCTGCAGGCGTCGGTGGAAGCGCTGGCCGCCGAAGGCCGCCGTTTCGACGCGATCCTGCTCGACAATGTGCTCGAGCACCTGCTCGACCCGGCGCAGCTGCTGCGCAGCCTCGCGCCGCTGATGGCTGACGGCGCAGTGCTGGTGATCGAAGTGCCGAACGACTTTTCCGCCTTCCAGCAGCACCTGCTCGAACACAAAAAAATCGACCGCCCGTTCTGGGTGGTCGCGCCTGACCATATCTCTTACTTCAACCGCGACGGGCTCGCACGCCTCGCGCAGGCCTGCGGCTTCGCCGAGCGCAGCGTGTCGGCCGACTTTCCGATCGACCTGTTCCTGTTCAATGAAAACACGAACTACGTGAGCAACGGCGCTGTCGGCAAGTCCTGCCACGCGGCGCGCGTGGAAGTCGAGAACCTGCTGCACGCGCTGTCGCCGGAAGCCACGATCAGGATGTACCAGGCCATGGCCGAGCTCGGCATCGGCCGCCAGGTCACGGGCTATTACCAGTTGCAATCCGAACCGAACCCACAGGGAGAATCGCGATGAACGCCATTTTCGACCAGCTCGACCTTCGCCGCCGTCCGGGCAAGCCGCGCACGACCGGCCTGACGATGGTACTCGACAAGCATCTCGGCCTTGCCGCCACGCGCGACCTGATCGAGACTGCCGGCCAGTACATCGATGTCGTCAAGCTCGGCTGGGGATCGTGCACGCTGTATCCCGAAGACGTGCTGCGCGAGAAGATCGCGCTGCTGAAGGCGGCCGACATCCGCGTCTGCCCCGGTGGCACCTTCCTCGAGTCCGCGTTCGAGCGCTCCGACATACCGACCACGCTGCGCCTGCTGAAGGCGACCGGCTTCGATGCGATCGAGGTGTCGGACGGCATCCACCCGACGATGACGCGCCAGCA
>JACCDH011248548.1_pt1 | contig 16292 bp, 11 predicted proteins | sample 7442481 | NCBI WGS metagenome assembly JACCDH01 (sample SAMN15323433, study PRJNA562643) | freshwater metagenome | isolation source: river surface water | place: USA:Blue River Watershed | collected 2017-08-15
CAACGTGCGCAGTATTGATCGTGATGCCGCGTGCCTTTTCTTCCGGCGCTGCATCGATCTCGTCATACTTCTTCGCCTCGCCGCCAAACTTCGCCGACAGCACGGTCGCAATCGCCGCCGTCAGCGTCGTCTTGCCATGGTCGACGTGGCCAATCGTGCCCACATTCACGTGCGGCTTGGTCCGCTCAAACTTGCCTTTTGCCATGATGATTCTTCCTTCAAAAAGAACGATTTACTTGCCTGTTTGCGGCATCACTGAGGATGCCGCACCCTGACTGCTTACTTCGCCTTGGCGCTGATGATCGCGTCGGTGACGTTCTTCGGAGCTTCCGAGTAATGCTTGAACTCCATCGTGTACGTCGCACGACCCTGAGTCGCTGAACGCAACGACGTCGAGTAACCGAACATCTCCGACAACGGCACCTCGGCGCGAATGATCTTGCCGCCGCCGCCCGGGATTTCATCCATGCCCTGCACCATGCCGCGACGGGACGACAGATCACCCATCACGGTACCGGCGTAGTCTTCCGGGGTCTCGACTTCCACCGCCATCATCGGCTCCAGCAGGACCGGCTGGGCCTTGCGGCAACCGTCCTTGAACGCCATCGAACCAGCCATGCGGAATGCGTTTTCGTTCGAGTCCACGTCATGGTAAGAACCGAAAGTCAGCGTCACCTTCACGTCCACCACCGGGTAGCCCGCCAGCACACCGGTCGGCAGCGTGTCGACAATACCTTTTTCGACTGCCGGAATGTATTCGCGCGGAACCACACCACCCTTGATCGCGTCGACAAACTCGAAGCCCTTGCCCGGCTCCTGCGGCTCGATCTTCAGCACGACGTGGCCGTACTGGCCGCGTCCACCCGACTGCTTGACGAACTTGCCTTCGATCTCGTCGCAGATCTTGCGAATGGTCTCGCGGTAGGCCACCTGCGGCTTACCGACCGTTGCTTCGACGTTGAATTCGCGTTTCATCCGATCAACCAGAATCTCGAGGTGCAGCTCACCCATACCCGAGATGATGGTCTGGCCAGACTCTTCATCGGTCTTCACGCGGAACGACGGATCTTCCTGCGCCAGACGATTCAGCGCGAGGCCCATCTTTTCCTGGTCAGCCTTGGTCTTCGGCTCAACCGCCTGCGAGATCACCGGCTCCGGGAACACCATGCGCTCGAGCGTGATGACTGCCGACGGGTCGCACAGCGTATCGCCGGTGGTCGCTTCTTTCAGGCCGACCGCTGCGGCGATGTCGCCGGCACGGACTTCCTTGATCTCTTCACGCTGGTTCGCGTGCATCTGCAGAATACGACCGAGACGCTCTTTCTTGCCCTTGACCGGGTTGAAGATCGTATCGCCCGAATTCACGACACCCGAGTACACCCGGAAGAAGATCAGTTGGCCGACGAACGGGTCGGTCATGATCTTGAACGCCAGCGCAGAGAATTTCTCGCTGTCGTCGGCCTTGCGGCTGGACGTCTGCTCGCTCTCGTCCGTACCGGTGACCGGCGGAATGTCGATCGGCGACGGCAGGTACTCGATCACTGCATCCAGCATCGCCTGCACGCCCTTGTTCTTGAACGCGGTGCCGCAGAGCATAGGCACGATTTCACCAGCGATCGTACGGTCACGCAGCGCCTTCTTGATTTCTGCCTCGGAGAGCTCGCCCTCTTCGAGGTACTTGTTCATCAGCTCTTCGTTGGCCTCGGCAGCGGCCTCGACCATCTTCTCGCGCCACTCATTGGCGAGATCAGTCAGGTTCGCCGGGATGTCTTCGTAGTTGAATTTCATGCCCTGCGATGCGTCGTCCCAGATGATGGCTTTCATCTTCACGAGATCGATCACGCCGGTGAAGCTGTCTTCAGCACCGATCGGCACCTGCACCGGGATCGGGTTCGCCTTCAGGCGCGTACGCATCTGTTCGTACACCTTGAAGAAATTTGCGCCGGTACGGTCCATCTTGTTGACGAAGGCCAGACGTGGCACACCGTACTTGTTCGCCTGACGCCAGACGGTTTCCGATTGTGGCTGCACACCACCGACTGCGCAGTAAACCATGCACGCGCCATCGAGCACACGCATCGAGCGCTCAACTTCAATCGTGAAGTCGACGTGACCCGGGGTGTCGATGATGTTGATGTGGTGCTCGGGGAAGTTGTTCGCCATGCCCTTCCAGAAGCAGGTGGTCGCAGCGGACGTGATGGTGATGCCGCGCTCTTGTTCCTGCTCCATCCAGTCCATGGTCGCCGCACCGTCGTGCACTTCACCGATTTTGTGATTCACGCCGGTGTAGAACAGGATGCGCTCGGTCGTGGTGGTCTTGCCGGCGTCGATGTGAGCGGAAATACCGATGTTGCGGTAACGCTCAATGGGAGTCTTGCGAGCCATGATAAATCCTAAGCTTTCTTAATGGTCGAAACCGGGCGGCAGAAACACTGGCCGACCCGGCGTTGCCTTCAGGGTGGGGCGAGGACTGGTCCCGACGCCCCGGGGTATCAGAAGCGGAAGTGCGAGAACGCCTTGTTCGCTTCAGCCATACGGTGCACTTCGTCACGCTTCTTCATCGCGCCGCCACGACCTTCGGCGGCATCCTGCAGCTCGCCAGCCAGGCGCAGCGCCATCGATTTCTCGCTGCGCTTATTGGCCGCCTCACGCAGCCAGCGCATCGACAGCGCCATACGGCGAACCGGACGCACTTCAACCGGCACCTGATAGTTTGCGCCGCCGACACGACGGGATTTGACCTCGACCATCGGCTTGCAGTTGCTGATCGCTGCCGCAAAAACTTCCAGCGGATCCTTGCCCGACTTGGTCTGAATCTGTTCGAACGCGCCATAGATGATGTTCTCGGCGACCGATTTCTTACCGGACAGCATCAGGACGTTCACGAACTTCGCGACATCGACATTACCGAATTTCGGATCCGGCAGGATTTCGCGTTTGGGGACTTCACGACGACGTGGCATTTCGATTCCTTTCAATCTTCAGCCGGCAGCACTTTCGCACCGCCACGAACGGGCATCAGGCCCGCTCACTTACTCAGCCATTCGGCCGACTCACTCCGTGGCATGGCCACGGAAACTCGTTTTACATTGCGCGAATGACCGCGCGATTACTTCGCAGCGGCTTTCGCGCGCTTCGCGCCGTACTTCGAGCGCGCCTGCTTACGATCCTTGACGCCCTGGGTATCCAGCGAGCCGCGGACCATGTGATAACGCACACCCGGCAGATCCTTCACACGGCCGCCGCGAATCAGCACGACGCTGTGTTCCTGCAGGTTGTGGCCCTCACCGCCGATGTACGAAATCACTTCGAAACCGTTGGTGAGGCGAACTTTGGCGACCTTACGCAGCGCCGAGTTCGGCTTCTTCGGGGTCGTCGTGTAAACACGGGTGCAAACGCCACGCTTTTGCGGGCTGTTCTGCAGCGCGGGCGATTTGCTCTTCACGCGCAGCGAAGTGCGTGGTTTGCGAATCAGTTGGCTAATGGTTGGCATCGGTCTTTAAACCCAACAAAAATGAAAATGCTTTATAAACCCGGAGAACCGGGGACCTGACTCATCGGAGGAAACCAGAATGGCTTTCGCTGCCGCTGACAGCCGGCACGGAATAAAGCGTCGGGGGACTGGAAATACAGACCAAAGAGCGCTTAAGCCCGGGCGAGCTTAAATTCGAGAACTCGCGAGTATAAACGGCTCACCAGCCACCGTCAACCGCACGCAAGCTTGCCGATCTGTTACCGAATCGGCTGAAAAAAACGGCCCCGGATTCCGGGGCCGTTTCAATGATTACAACAAAGCTCAGGCTTCGCCGTCGCCATCGTCGACGGTCGGTGTGGCCGTTGCAGCTTCGGCTTCCTGCAGCGCGCGGGCGGCCTCGGCCTCCAGCATCGCCGCACGCTCCTCGGCCTCCCAGCTTTCCTTGTCCTTGCGCGCGCGATGGAACGCCAGACCGGTACCCGCCGGAATCAGGCGGCCGACAATCACGTTTTCCTTCAGACCGCGCAGGGTATCCTTCTTGCCCATGATCGCTGCCTCGGTCAGGACCCGCGTGGTTTCCTGGAACGAAGCGGCCGAGATGAACGAGTCGGTCGACAGCGATGCCTTGGTAATACCGAGCAGCACGTTCTCGTGCGTCGCCGGGCGCTTACCTTCGGCGATCACGCGATCGTTCTCGTCCAGCAGCTCCGAGCGCTCGACCTGCTCGCCCGGGATGTAGCCGGTATCACCCGCATCGACCACCTGCACGCGACGCAGCATCTGACGCACGATCACTTCGATGTGCTTGTCGTTGATCTTCACGCCCTGCAGACGATAAACGTCCTGCACTTCGTCGACGATGTAGCGCGCCAGTGCCTCGGCACCCAGCAGACGCAGGATGTCCTGCGGGTCGGCCGGACCATCGACAATCATCTCGCCCTTGTTCACCACCTGACCATCGTGGACCAGCACCTGCTTGTCCTTGGTGATCAGGAACTCATGCTTCTCGCCGTCCATGTCGGTGATTTCGAGACGCTGCTTGCCCTTGGTCTCTTTGCCGAATGCAACGGTACCGGTAACTTCGGCCAGCATGCCGGCGTCCTTCGGCGAGCGCGCTTCGAACAGCTCTGCCACACGCGGCAGACCACCGGTAATATCTCGCGTCTTCTGCGACTCGGTCGGGATACGTGCGAGCACTTCACCCACCGACACCTGCTGACCGTCTTTCACGGTAATCAGCGCGCCGACCTGGAAGCCGATCGTCACTGCGTGCTCGGTGCCGGCAATCTTCACTTCCGCGCCCTGCTCGTTGAGCAGTTTCACCTGCGGACGCACAGTGCGACCGGCGCTGCTGCGACGCTTCGCATCGATCACGACCAGCGTAGACAGGCCAGTCACTTCATCCACCTGCTTCGCAACGGTCGAACCTTCCTCGACGTTCTCGAACTTCACCGTGCCTGCGTATTCGGTGATGATCGGACGGGTCATCGGATCCCAGTTCGCCAGCGCGGTGCCGGCCTTGATGACCTGACCATCCTTGACGATCAGGGTCGCACCGTACGGCACCTTGTGACGCTCACGCTCACGGCCGAGGTCGTCAGTGATCAGCACTTCGCCAGAACGCGAAATCACGATCTGGTCGCCCTTGCCATTGGTCACGTAGCGCATCGTTGCGGTGAAACGAACGGTACCGTTCGACTTCGCCTCGACGGACGACGCCACTGCGGCGCGCGATGCCGCGCCACCGATGTGGAAGGTACGCATGGTCAGCTGGGTGCCCGGTTCGCCGATCGACTGCGCAGCGATGACACCGACGGCTTCGCCGGAGTTCACCATCGTGCCGCGGCCGAGGTCACGGCCGTAGCACATCGCGCACAGGCCATAACGTGTATCGCAAGTCAGCGGTGTGCGGACCTTGACCTCGTCAATACCCAGACGCTCGATCTCTTCGACCGCATCTTCGTCCAGCAGCATACCGGCTTCGAACACGGTTTCCTGCGACTCGGGGTTGACGACATCGGACGCGGTTACGCGGCCGAGGATACGGTCACGCAGTGCCTCGATGACTTCACCGCCTTCGACCAGCGCCTTCATCGATGCGCCGTTGACCGTGCCGCAATCATCTTCGATCACGACCAGATCCTGCGTCACGTCGACCAGACGACGAGTCAGATAACCGGAGTTCGCGGTCTTCAGCGCGGTATCGGCCAGACCCTTACGGGCGCCGTGCGTCGAGATGAAGTACTGCAGAACGTTCAGGCCTTCACGGAAGTTCGCGGTAATCGGCGTCTCGATGATCGAGCCGTCCGGCTTGGCCATCAGACCGCGCATACCAGCCAGCTGACGAATCTGCGCTGCCGAGCCACGCGCACCCGAGTCGGCCATCATGTAAATCGCGTTGAACGATTCCTGCGTGCCCTTCGAGCCATCGCGCTTAACGACGTCTTCGACCTTCAACTGCTCCATCATTGCCTTGCCGACTTCGTCGCCGGCCTTGCCCCAGATGTCGACCACCTTGTTATACCGCTCACCGGAAGTCACCAGACCGGACGAATACTGCTGTTCGATCTGCTTCACTTCATGCTCGGCCTGCGCAATGATGGTCGCCTTTTGCGGCGGCACCAGCATGTCGTCCACGCAGATCGAAATGCCGGCGCGGGTTGCGAGGCGGAAGCCCGACTGCATCAGCTGATCCGCGAACACGGCGGTTGCACGTAGTCCGCACTTGCGGAACGACGTGTTGATCAGCTTCGAGATTTCTTTCTTCTTCAGCGCGCGGTTCAGCACCGAGAAAGGCAGGCCTTTCGGCAGAATCTCGGACAGGATCGCGCGACCGACCGTGGTTTCGACACGGATGATCTTCTTCTCGAACTCGTCCGTGTCCGGCACGCGGACATATTCCGCCACCCGCACGGTGACGCGCGACGTCAGTTCGACTTCCTTGTTGTCGTAAGCGCGAATGACTTCCGACACGTCCGGGAACATCATGCCTTCGTTCTTGCCGTTGGTCTTCTCGCGGGTCGCGTAGTACAGACCGAGCACGATATCCTGCGACGGTACGATCGATGGCTCGCCATTCGACGGGAACAAGACGTTGTTCGACGCCAGCATCAGCGTACGCGCTTCCATCTGCGCTTCGATCGACAGCGGCACGTGGACGGCCATCTGGTCACCGTCGAAGTCGGCGTTGAACGCGGCACAGACCAGCGGATGCAGCTGGATTGCTTTGCCTTCGATCAGCACCGGCTCGAAAGCCTGAATGCCGAGGCGGTGCAGCGTCGGCGCGCGGTTCAGCATCACCGGGTGCTCGCGGATCACCTCTTCGAGAATGTCCCACACCACCGGCTCCTGCATCTCGACCAGCTTCTTCGCCGCCTTGATCGTGGTCGCCAGACCCATCAGTTCCAGCTTGTTGAAGATGAAGGGTTTGAACAGTTCCAGCGCCATCAGCTTTGGCAGACCGCACTGGTGCAGCTTCAGCTGCGGACCCACCACGATCACCGAGCGACCCGAGTAGTCGACACGCTTGCCCAGCAGGTTCTGACGGAAGCGACCGCCCTTGCCCTTGATCATTTCGGCCAGCGACTTCAGCGGACGCTTGTTCGCACCGGTCATCGCTTTACCGCGACGGCCGTTATCCAGCAGCGAATCCACCGCTTCCTGCAACATCCGCTTTTCGTTGCGCGTGATGATTTCCGGAGCACGCAGCTCCATCAGGCGCTTCAGACGGTTGTTTCGGTTGATGACGCGGCGATACAGATCGTTCAGGTCGGACGTTGCAAAACGGCCGCCGTCCAGCGGGACCAGCGGACGCAATTCCGGCGGCAGCACCGGCAGCACTTCCATGATCATCCATTCCGGCTTGATGCCCGAACGCTGGAATGCCTCGAGTACCTTCAGGCGCTTCGCATACTTCTTGATCTTCGCTTCCGACTTCGACTCGCGCAGGTCGGTGCGCAGCTGCTCGGCTTCGCGATCGATGTCGATCGTGCGCAGCAGCTCGCGAACGCCCTCGGCGCCCATGTGCGCAACGAAGTCATCGCCGAACTCTTCGTACTTGGCCGCGTAATCGTCTTCCGACATGATCTGGCACTTCTTCAGCGGCGTCATGCCCGGATCGGTCACGACGTAGGCTTCGAAGTACAGCACGCGTTCGATATCGCGCAGCGTCATGTCGAGCACCATGCCCAGACGCGACGGCAGCGACTTCAGGAACCAGATATGCGCGACCGGCGACGCCAGCTCAATGTGGCCCATGCGCTCGCGGCGCACTTTGGCCAGCGTGACTTCAACGCCGCACTTCTCGCAGATTACGCCACGATGCTTCAGGCGCTTGTACTTGCCGCACAGGCACTCGTAGTCCTTGATCGGGCCAAAGATCTTTGCGCAGAACAAACCATCACGCTCGGGTTTGAACGTACGGTAGTTAATGGTTTCAGGCTTCTTGACTTCGCCAAACGACCAGGAGCGGATTTTGTCCGGCGACGCGAGACCAATCTTAATCGCGTCAAACTGTTCGTTTTGCTGTACTTGCTTGAATAGATCCAGCAGTGCTTTCATGTATCACTCCACAGTGGCGTGAAAAATATATCTTTGCTGCAGGCCGCCCCTTGCGGGACGGCCGGTGGCCAGACGGCTTGTTAGTCGCGTTCGAGGTCGATGTCGATACCGAGCGAGCGGATTTCCTTCACCAGAACGTTGAAGGACTCCGGCATGCCGGCATCGATCACGTGATCGCCCTTGACCAGGTTCTCGTACACCTTGGTCCGGCCATTCACGTCGTCCGACTTCACGGTCAGCATCTCCTGCAGCACATACGACGCGCCGTAGGCCTCGAGTGCCCACACTTCCATCTCGCCGAAGCGCTGGCCGCCGAACTGCGCCTTGCCGCCCAGCGGCTGCTGGGTCACGAGCGAGTACGGGCCGGTGGAACGCGCGTGCATCTTGTCGTCGACCAGGTGGTGCAGCTTGAGCACGTGCATGTAGCCGACGGTGACGGTGCGCTCGAACGCCTCGCCGGTACGGCCGTCATACATCGTGACCTGATTCTTCGACGGCGTCATGCCGAGCTGCTTGGCAATATCGTCCGGATACGCGAGATCGAGCATGCGATGGATCTCGCCCTCATGCGCACCATCGAAGACTGGCGTCGCAAATGGCACACCTTCCTTCAGGTTGTCGGCCAGTTCCAGCACTTCCGCGTCAGAGAACTTGTCGAGATCCTCGGTGCGGCCGGACTCGTTGTAAATCTTCTTCAGGAAGCCACGCACTTCAGTCGCTTTCGACTGCGCCTTCAGCATCTCGCCGATACGCAGGCCCAGACCCTTCGCTGCCCAGCCGAGGTGAACCTCCAGCACCTGACCCACGTTCATACGTGACGGAACGCCCAGCGGGTTCAGCACGATGTCGGCCGGTGTGCCGTCAGCCATGTAGGGCATGTCTTCGACCGGAACGATGCGCGACACCACACCCTTGTTACCGTGACGACCCGCCATCTTGTCACCCGGCTGCAGGCGACGCTTCACCGCCAGATAGACCTTGACCATCTTCTGCACGCCCGGCGGCAGTTCGTCGCCCTGCGTGAGTTTCTTGCGCTTTTCTTCAAAGGCCAGATCGAACTGGTGGCGCTTCTCGGCGATCGATTCCTTGATCGCCTCCAGCGCTGCCGCCGCATCTTCATCGGCCGGACGAATGTCGAACCAGTGATACTTCTCGAGATCGTCGAGGTATTCCTTGCTGATCTTCACGCCCTTTGCGAGCTTCTTCGGGCCGCCGTTGGCAACTTTACCGATCAGCATTTTTTCCAGACGCTGGAAGGCATCGCCTTCGACGATACGCAGCTGGTCATTCAGGTCCAGACGATAACGCTTCAGCTCATCGTCGATGATCTGTTGCGCGCGCTTGTCGCGCTGGATGCCTTCGCGAGTAAAGACTTGCACGTCGATCACGGTGCCGACCATGCCTGACGGCACGCGCAGCGAGGTGTCTTTCACATCGGACGCTTTTTCACCGAAAATCGCGCGCAGCAGCTTCTCTTCCGGCGTCAGCTGAGTCTCGCCCTTCGGCGTGACCTTACCGACCAGCACATCACCGGCTTCGACTTCCGCGCCGATATAGACGATGCCCGATTCATCCAGACGCGCCAGCTGGTTCTCTGCAAGATTCGAGATATCGCGGGTGATTTCTTCCGGTCCGAGCTTGGTGTCACGGGCAACCACCGACAGCTCTTCGATGTGGATCGAGGTGTAACGATCGTCCGCAACCACTTTCTCCGAGATCAGGATCGAATCTTCGAAGTTGTAGCCATTCCACGGCATGAACGCGACCAGCATGTTCTGACCGAGTGCCAGTTCGCCGAGGTCAGTCGATGCGCCGTCGGCGATCACGTCATGGCGCGCGACACGGTCGCCGACTTTCGCGATCGGACGCTGGTTGATGTTGGTGTTCTGGTTCGAACGGGTGTATTTGATCAGGTTGTAGATATCGACGCCGACTTCGCCTGCCTGCGCTTCATCATCGTTCACACGAATCACGATACGGCCCGCGTCGACATAGTCGACAACGCCGCCACGCAGTGCCTGCACGGTGGTGCCCGAGTCCACGGCCACGGTACGCTCAACACCGGTACCGACGAAAGCTTTTTCCGGACGCAGGCAAGGCACGGCCTGACGCTGCATGTTGGCGCCCATCAGCGCGCGGTTTGCATCGTCATGCTCGAGGAACGGGATCAGCGATGCCGCGACCGACACGATCTGACCCGGCGCCACGTCCATATACTGCACGCGCTCCGGCGACACCAGAATGGTTTCACCCGCTTCACGTGCCGACACCAGCTCGTCGGACAGACCGCCCTTCGCATCGATGGTCGCGTTCGCCTGAGCGATGATGTAGCGGCCTTCTTCAATCGCCGACAGGTAATCGATCTGATCGGTGACCTTGCCGTCCTTGACCTTGCGGTAAGGCGTTTCGAGGAAACCGTATTCGTTCAGGCGCGCGTACAGCGCCAGCGAGTTGATCAGACCAATGTTCGGACCTTCCGGCGTTTCGATCGGGCACACGCGACCATAGTGGGTCGGATGCACGTCGCGCACTTCGAAGCCAGCGCGCTCGCGGGTCAGACCGCCCGGGCCCAACGCAGACACGCGACGCTTGTGCGTGATCTCCGACAGCGGGTTGGTCTGGTCCATGAACTGCGACAGCTGCGACGAACCGAAGAACTCACGGATCGCGGCCGAAATCGGTTTCGAGTTGATCAGGTCATGCGGCATCAGGTTGTCTGCCTCGGCCTGACCGAGACGCTCCTTGACCGCGCGCTCGACGCGAACCAGACCAGCACGGAACTGGTTTTCTGCCAGTTCGCCAACGCAACGCACACGACGGTTACCGAGGTGATCAATGTCGTCGACTTCACCGCGGCCATTGCGCAGCTCAACCAGGATCTTGATGACTGCGAGGATATCCTCGTTCGACAGCGTCATCGTGCCGGTCAACTCATCGCGGCCAATGCGGCGGTTGAATTTCATGCGGCCGACTGCGGACAGATCGTAGCGGTCTTCGCTATAGAACAGACCGTTGAACAGCGCTTCGACCGAGTCTTCGGTCGGCGGCTCGCCGGGACGCATCATGCGATAGATCGCGACCCGTGCGGCCATCTGATCGGCGGTGTCGTCGGTGCGCAGCGTCTGCGAGATATACGCGCCCTGGTCGAGGTCGTTGGTGTACAGCGTTTGGATGCTGCTGACGTTCGCATCGCGCAGATGTCCGAGCAATTCTTCGGTCAGCTCATCGTTCGCGTTCGCAATCACTTCGCCGGTTTCCGGATCAACGATATTGGTCGCCAGCACGCGGCCCAGCAAATAGTCTTCTGGCACCGAAATATGCTTCAGGCCGGCGGTCTCGATATCACGCACATGCTTGGCGTTGATTCGCTTGTCTTTGGCGACCAGCACCGTGCCTGACTTGTCGGCGATGTCGAAGCGCGCGACTTCACCACGCAGACGCTCGGCGACGAATTCCATCTCGGCACCTTCCGACCGCAGAGCGAAATTATCGAAAACGAAGAAATTCGCAAGAATCTGCTCGGCGCTCATGCCGATAGCCTTCAGCAGGATCGTTACCGGCATCTTACGGCGCCGGTCGACACGGAAGTACAGAATATCTTTCGGATCGAATTCGAAGTCCAGCCACGAGCCGCGGTAAGGAATGATGCGCGCGGAGAACAGCAGCTTGCCCGATGAGTGGGTCTTGCCGCGGTCGTGCTCAAAGAACACGCCCGGCGAACGGTGCAGCTGCGACACAATCACGCGCTCGGTGCCGTTGATCACGAACGAGCCGTTGACGGTCATCAGCGGCAATTCGCCCATGTAGACCTCCTGCTCCTTCATCTCCTTCACGACCGGCTTCGTCGGTGATTCCTTATCAAGAATCACCAGACGAACCTTGGCGCGCAAAGGCGAGGCATAGGTCAGGCCGCGCTGCTGGCACTCCTTCACATCGAACGGCGGGATGCCGAGCGAATACGACAGGAATTCTAGGCGAGCGAAGCCATTGTGCGAGACGATCGGGAAGATCGAATTGAAAGCCGACTGCAGGCCCTCATTCTTTCGCGCAGCAACGACAACGCCTTCCTGCAGGAAGTCCATGTACGAATCGAGCTGAGTTGCCAGCAGATAAGGAACATCGTGAACGTTGGCGCGCTTCGCGAAGGACTTGCGGATACGCTTCTTCTCAGTAAATGAGTAGTGCATGAACACTCCGTGAGTGACGGTAAGGATAGAGAATTCAGGATTCAACGAAGGTCAATGCCTTCCTCTGCGAATCCTCAAGTCTTTGCCCTTCTGCTACGAGGCTACGACCACCGCTGATCACAATTGTTGCAATCCACGCGTCAGCCGACATTTTTCTGCGTTACGACAATACCCAGACTGATCAGGTCCTGTGCGCATGAAACGCCGGAAGAGCCAAAAGCAGGACCCTTCCTCGCGGACGGGCCCTGCACTTTGACTCGGCAGCGGCAAGCGCTGAAACCGGCTTACTTGAGCTCCGCTTTCGCGCCAGCTTCTTCCAGCTTCTTCTTTGCAGCTTCGGCGTCCGCCTTCGACACACCTTCCTTGACAGGCTTCGGTGCACCGTCGACCAGATCCTTGGCTTCCTTCAGGCCCAGGCCGGTGATTTCACGGACGGCCTTGATGACGCCGACCTTGTTCGCGCCGACATCAGCCAGCACAACGGTGAACTCGGTCTGCTCTTCAGCAGCCGCGCCACCACCAGCACCGCCGCCTGCCGGGCCAGCGACCGCCATTGCTGCTGCGGAAACGCCGAATTTTTCTTCGAAAGCCTTGACCAGATCGTTCAGGTCCATCACGGACATTTGACCGACGGCTTCCAGAATGTCGTCTTTAGAGATTGCCATGTAAAACTCCTAAATATTGGAATGTATTGGGTTGGGGCCTGACGGAGCCGGCAGGTAATTCGCTGGGCGAATTACGCTGCTTCGGCTTCCTTCTTCGCTGCCAGTGCGGCCAGCGCGCGCGCAAAACCAGAGACCGGAGCCTGCATCACACCCAGCAACTGGGAGATGAGGACTTCTTTGCTCGGGATGCTTGCCAGCGCGGTGACGGCTGCCTTGTCCAGCGATTTACCTGCGTAATTGCCTGCCTTGACGACCAGTTTGTCGTTGGTTTTGGCGAAGTCGTTGAGGACTTTTGCCGCAGCCACCGCGTCTTCCGAGATCGCATAGATCAACGGACCGGTCATGTCGGATGCGAGAGGCGCAAACGCAGTGCCTTCCACAGCCCGGCGAGCGAGCGTGTTTTTCAACACGCGAAGGTAAACCTTCTGCTTACGGGCGTCGGCACGCAGTTTCGTCAGGGACCCAACCTCAATGCCACGATACTCGGCCAGCACGATGGTCTGCGCCGTTGCAACCTGGGCGGAGACTTCGGCAACGACGGCCTTTTTGTCATTCAGATTGAGACTCACGTTCAACCTCCAAAAGTGATGATCGGCGACTGCACGGCCGGAGGGCCGCCTGCCTTACATCGTTTCGAACACGGCGTCCGAAGTCAGGAGTTCATGTCACGCGTCTTGCTGACGCGAGGCATAGAGACTGCAAAACTTGATCGGGCTCGCCATCTGCGTTGGGGAGTTCCGGATTGCTCTTTCGCTCTTTAACCTTCCGCCGCCACCTGCCAGCATCGGGCCCAACGGTCTTTGATTGCCTGAACCTTCCGCATCACTGCTTCCGGTCCAGCCCAAAGAACTGCCCTGCGCATTACTGCGCAGGGACTTGATTCTTGCTTACGCTGCCAGCGTTGCCTGATCGACGCGCACACCAGCGCCCATCGTCGACGACAGCGATACTTTGCGCAGGTACACGCCTTTGCTGGTCGCCGGTTTCGCCTTGTTCAGCGCTTCCAGCAGGGCCAGCAGATTGGTCTTCAGATCAGCATCAGCGAACGACTTGCGACCGATGGTCGCGTGCACGATGCCAGCCTTGTCGGTGCGGTACTGCACCTGACCTGCTTTTGCATTTTTGACTGCAGTCGCGACGTCCGGCGTCACGGTGCCGACTTTCGGGTTCGGCATCAGGCCGCGCGGACCGAGCACCTGACCGAGCGTACCAACGATACGCATGGTATCCGGCGATGCGATCACAACATCGAACGGCATGTTGCCGGCCTTGATCGATTCCGCCAGATCTTCCATGCCCACGATATCGGCGCCGGCGGCTTTCGCCTGCTCAGCCTTTTCGCCGGACGCGAACACGGCCACGCGGACCGACTTTCCGGTACCGGCGGGCAGCACGACGGAACCACGAACGACCTGGTCCGACTTCTTCGCATCGATACCGAGCTGGACAGCGACGTCGATCGACTCATTGAATTTTGCCGTCGCGAGCTCTTTGATGAGCGCAATCGCGTTATCGAACGGATACGGCTTGGTGCGATCAACTTTCGCCTTGATCGCTTGTGCGCGCTTGGACAACTTAGCCATTACAGACCCTCCACCGTGATGCCCATCGAACGAGCGGAACCTGCGATTGTGCGCACGGCTGCCTCAAGGTCAGCGGCGGTCAGGTCCGGTTGCTTCTGGGTTGCGATTTCTTCTGCCTGCTTGCGGGTGATCTTGCCGACCTTGTCGGTATGCGGCTTGGCCGAACCCTTCTGGATACCAGCCGCCTTTTTGATCAGGATCGATGCCGGCGGGGTCTTCATCACAAAAGTGAAAGACTTGTCCGCAAACGCAGTGATCACGACCGGAATCGGCAGGCCCGGCTCGACGCCTTGGGTCTGGGCGTTGAACGCCTTACAGAATTCCATGATGTTCAGGCCGCGCTGACCCAGTGCCGGGCCAATCGGAGGGGACGGGTTTGCTTTACCAGCCGGCACCTGCAGCTTGATAAAGCCAATGATCTTCTTTGCCATGTGGGCTCCTAGTGGTGAGTGATAGCGCCGGTTCGTCTTGGACTACTTGGGCTCCTCGTTTGCCGTGTGACGCCCTTGCGGGCGCCGCGCCACGGCGGGCGCTTGAAAACTCAGGCGAATCAGGCCTTCTCGACCTGACCGAATTCCAGCTCGACCGGCGTTGCGCGACCAAAAATCGTGACCGAAACGCGAACGCGGGATTTTTCGTAATTCACTTCTTCGACATTGCCGTTGAAGTCGGTGAACGGGCCATCCTTGATACGCACCAGCTCGCCCACTTCGTACAGCACTTTCGGACGCGGCTTTTCGACGCCTTCCTGCATCTGATGCATGATCTTGTCGACTTCATGCGGCGGAATCGGCGTCGGCTTGTTCGACTTGCCGCCGATGAAACCAGTGACCTTGTTGGTGTTCTTGACGAGGTGCCAGGTATCGTCGGTCATTTCCATCTCGACCAGCACATAGCCCGGGAAGAAACGACGCTCGGTCACGGACTTGTGACCATTCTTCATTTCGACCACTTCCTCAGTCGGCACCAGAATCTGGCCGAACTTGTCCTGCATGCCGGCGCGCGTGATGCGCTCCACCAGCGCGCGCTGCACGCTCTTCTCCATACCGGAGTACGCGTGCACCACATACCAACGCTTGTTGCCTGCGCTGGCCGAAGCCGACACGGCGATATCTTGCGTGTTGTCAGTCATGCTTATCTCCAGCCAAGGATCAGGCTGTACAGCACGAACTCGAGTACCTTGTCCGTGCCCCACAAAAAGATCGCCATCATCACCACAAAGCCGAACACCACGCCCGTGATCTGCATCGCTTCCTTGCGGGACGGCCAGACCACCTTCTTCGTCTCGCGCACGGATTCGCGCGCGAAATTCACGAAGTCATGACCCAGCTGCGATGTCCAGGCAAACACGATCGCCAACAGCAGACCGGCAACCAGCGCCGAAGCACGGATGATGGTCGTCTGCCCTGCCAATGCATAAAACCCGGCCAGGCCCGCAATCAGAGCGAGAGCTGCCAGCGCCAGCTTCGCCTTGTCGGCCGAAGTGGTCACGGTCTGCACGGGATGATTAGACATTTGCTTTGCTTTCGGTGTCAGACACCAGAGTTCGGTGGCAGGGGCGGAGGGCCTCGAACCCCCAACCTACGGTTTTGGAGACCGTCACTCTGCCAATTGAGCTACGCCCCTGCGGTAAAACATGAACGGATGAAAGTCGCGAGCGCAGGATTGGCTCCGCGCTCGCGACCGGAACAGCTATTACTCGATGATCTTCGCGACCACGCCGGCGCCGACGGTACGGCCACCTTCGCGGATCGCAAAGCGCAGACCTTCTTCCATCGCAATCGGGTTGATCAGCTTGACCGTGATCGACACGTTGTCGCCC
>JACCDH010603648.1_pt1 | contig 16283 bp, 13 predicted proteins | sample 7442481 | NCBI WGS metagenome assembly JACCDH01 (sample SAMN15323433, study PRJNA562643) | freshwater metagenome | isolation source: river surface water | place: USA:Blue River Watershed | collected 2017-08-15
AGAAAATAATTTTGGTCCTGATTTAGCACTAGGTGTTCGCTATAAATTTGATTAATTCATTTTTATAAAAAATGGCTCCCTAAACAGGAGCCTTTTTTTATTCTTCAATGAATATATTTTTTGCCTTTGGAATTATAGTAATACAATACGGATTTGTTAATGCCATTGTAACTGGTTTTCCAGCTTGAGGAATGGTCTCATTTTTTTTAATCCATAAAACATCTTTTTCCCAATGTATTGCAGCAACATCAATTGAATATCCTCTTGTATTTTTTTGTCCTTGATATAGGATGATAATATCATTTTCTTTGAAATTGACAGTAACTAATTTATTAAATTCAGATTCATCAATTTTTAACGATTCTATCAATTTGATATATTCTTCATTATTAGTAACGTGAAGATAACCTGACTTTTCACTTCCGCCATATGAATTTTTATAAATTGTAGAAAATGTTGGCGGTAATACATTCACTTTTGGAGCTATGCACGAAGTGAAAAATAAAAATAGTAGTGAAAGTGCTTTAATCATTTTTAGATTGAATTGCTTGATAATAAACTTGTTCATATAAAGGCATAATTTGCTGAATGTCAAATAATTTAGCAGTTTCTAATGCATTAACTTTAAATTGTTTAAGGAGTTCCTCATTCGTTAAAAGTGAAATGGCATCTCGACTCATTTTTTTCACATCTCCTACATCACTTAAATACCCCGAATAACCGTCTTTATTTACTTCAGGTAAACCTCCTGAATTACTTGAAATAACGGGTACTCCACAAGCCATAGCTTCTAATGCCGCTAACCCAAAACTTTCGGTTTCAGAAGGGAGTAAAAATAAATCTGAAAAACATAAAATTTTATCGATTTCATTACTATTTCCAAAGAAGATTACTTTATGTTGAATACCTAATTGCTGGCATAAATTCTCTGCTTGTTCTTTTTCTGGACCTTCACCAACCATCATTAACTTTGAAGGCACTTCTTTCTGAATTTCATAAAAAATCTGAACTACATCTTCTATTCGCTTAACTTTTCTAAAATTAGAAATATGGGTTACAATTTTTTCATTTTCTGTTGCCATCAAAGCACGATGACACGGATTATTTCCTTGCGAATATTCTTTAGATAATTCAATAAAATTTGGAATAACAACTATCTCATTTGTAACATCAAATAAACGATACGTATCGTCTTTCAAACTTTGTGAAACACTCGTAACTACATCTGATTTATTGATGCTAAAACTCACTGCAGGCTTATAAAAAGGATGATTTCCTACTAATGTAATATCGGTTCCGTGCAATGTTGTTACCATTGGTATATGAATTCCTTCGTCAGCTAACATTTGTTTTGCCATATAACCTGCATAAGCATGAGGAATAGCATAGTGCACGTGCAAAACATCAATTTTATATAACTTAACCATGTCTACCAACTTGCTCGAAAGCGCTAATTCATAGGGTTGATAATGAAAAAGTGGATATTCAGGAACATGTACCTCATGATAGTGCACATTTGGACTCAACAAGGCTAAACGCACTGGCTGACTGTAAGTAATGAAATGGATTTCGTGTCCTCTTTTAGCTAATTCTAAGCCAAGTTCCGTAGCAACTACACCACTTCCGCCAAAGGTAGGATAACAAACTATTGCAATTTTCATTTGTTTATAATTTGAATTAAAATTACCACTTCTATATTGGGTAATAACAAAACATATGTTAATTTATTTATTGAAAGCCGCTTCGTAGGTTTTAATCCATTCGGCAACCGACATTTTTTTTACTAATTCCCCAATTAATTCGAAGGGAATATTTTCTGGTTTTTTTATTCGAAAACAGCTTTTCCCAATATCTAATTTTTGTTTGGAATGTTTTGGATATTCTGCTACAAACCAATCATACAATTCAGGTTTTGCATAAATTCCCATATGATAAAAATTGATGCTATTTTTTTGACTTGCAAATGACATAAAAGGTAAAGGCAATTCAGGTGTGCAATGATACCCTTTTGGATAAATAGAATGCGGTACAACATATCCAATCATACCATAACTCATTTCTTCTTGAAAACCTTCGGGAAGATTATTTAAAATTATAGCTCTTAGTTGCTGTAACGCTTTTCTTCTGTCCTCGGGAGCTTCGTTGATGTATTGATCTACTGATGTTGCTTTTGAAGTCATATTAATGAATTATTGATTCATAAATTACTTTTTGAATATTTTCTCTGATATTTTCTTTTGATAACTTGTTTGATGCATTTGAATCAGGATAAGTTCTGTTGGATAAAAATACATACACAATTTCTTGTTCTGGATCGGCCCATGTCATGGTTCCAGTAAAGCCCGTGTGACCAAAGCTTGTTAACGAAACGCAACCACATGTAGGCCCTTCAGAACCTAATTGCGGTTTATCAAAACCAACTCCTCTTCTATTCCCATCTTTACAAAAATAACAGGTGTTAAATTTTTGCAAGGTTGCTGCTGTAATAAATTGCTTCCCTCCATAGCTTCCTTTTTGCAAGTACATTTGCATCACTTTAGCAATATCTAAAGCATTGGAAAACAATCCTGCGTGACCCGAAATTCCGCCCTGCATGGCAGCAGCCATATCGTGAACGTATCCATGAATAAGTTGGTGTCTAAAATAATTGTCGTTTTCAGTAGGAATAACAACACTCTTATCAAATTGATGCAACGGATTGTAAGTTATTGAAGTGGCACCTAACTCAGTATAGAAATTGTTTTTTGCTAAATACTCAAGCGTTTTTTCATTTTTTCGCTCTAAATATTCTTTAAATAAAATAAATGAAAAATCGCTGTATTTGTATTGCTTTTTCAAAAGTAACGGACTGTCTGCAATAGCCTTAATAATGGTATCATTATAGTCGCTTCTTAAATATAAATCTTCGGCAACTTTTAATTGAAACTCAACTGTGGGAAGTGTTCTATAATATTTTTCGCTTGGTTTATTCAAACTATCTAATGTTGCTTTGTAAAACGGAATCCAGGGTTGAAAACGCGCTTGATGCGTTAACATATCTAAAACAGTTGCATCTTCTTTATTTGAACCTTTAAAAACTGGCAACATTGATTTTAATTTGGTTTCCAAAGTTAAATTGCCATTATCAAACTCTAACATTACATTAGGTAAGGTTCCAATAATTTTTGTTAAAGAAGCAATGTCATACAAATCAGTATTTTTTACTTTTGCTGCACCATCCTCATAAGTATGATTCCCAAATGATTTCTGATAGATTACTTTACCTTTTCTAGCAACAACTACCTGCAAACCAGGCGTCATTTTTTTATCAATGGCATAAGCAGCAATTGAATCTATTTTGGTTAAAATTTTAGAATTCATTCCAACATTCTCAGGTACTTCAAAACCTAATCGTTGAAGAGCTATTGTTTCAATTCCTTCATTTACTTTAAAATGTTCTTCTATTGAAACAGGTAATTTTCCTTTTGCACCAAGAGCACCAAAAATAACTTGAGGTACAACCGTTTGTGAAATAGCATTATTTTGAAAGCCAACAATAATGGTTTCTATAGATTCAAAATTTTTAATATTTAATAACGAATAAGGTTTTGTGAAAAATGATAAAATAACATCGTTTTGCTTTGCAATTTGGTTAATCCAAAGTAATTCTCTAAACGTTAAATTATGATTTCTCCAAGCGCCATCTGATTTATGATATCCAATGATAACCTTTGTGTAATCTTGTAATTCAACAAGAACAGAATCTAAATTCTTTGATGAGATTTCAGTAATATTTGCATAACTTTTAAGTTTTGTCAAAAATACATCTGAAGAATCATTTCCTAATTTAACATAGGCAATTTTTTCTTTATCTAATTGTGCTAAAGGAATCGATTTGGTTTCATTTTTAATGACCGTTACGGCGTTTTCATACAACTGATAATTTAATGCTTCATATTCTATAGCATTTAAATCTTGGTACAAATTCTCTAATACAATCGGTTGATAGTTCTGTAAATTAGCCTTGTATTTATAGGCTAAAATTTTCTTTACCGAATAAGCCAAACGTTCTTCGGTTAATCTTCCATCAGCTTTTGCTTCATTAAACTTTTTTATTGCAACCGGTACATTTTCAGCAAAAAGCAATACATCATTTCCGGCTAAAAAAGCTTCTAAATCAATATCACCGGGTTTTTTGAAATTACTTGCACCTTTCATATTGAGTGCATCTGTAAAAATTAAGCCATTAAACTGTAGCTCGTTTTTAAGAATATTGGTAACCACATTGTAAGAAATCGATGTTGGAAAATTTTCTCTCGGTTCAATACTTAGCACATTTAAATGCGCAACCATTATGCTTGTTAATCCATTTTTAATCAATTCTTTGTATGGATACAATTCGACTTCATCTAATCTATTTTTGTCAAAGGAAACAATAGGCAATGTATGATGTGAATCGGTAGAAGTATCACCATGTCCGGGAAAATGTTTTGCAGTTGCATAAACGCCTTCATCTTGTAAACCTTTCATTAAAGCCAATGCTCTAAGGGTGACAATTTCTTTGGTTTCGCCAAAAGAACGGTTGCCAATTATAGGATTTTTCGGATTAGTGTTAATATCTACAACAGGAGCAAAATTAAACTGAATTCCCATTCGTTTAGATTGTTTTGCCATTTGATTTCCTGCTTTTTCAATCAAATTCATATCTTGAACGGCGCCAAGCGTCATATTCCACGGATAGCGATAGGTAGAATCTAACCGCATACTCAAACCCCATTCTGCATCAATTCCAATAAACAAAGGCACTTTTGATTTTGCTTGATAACGATTCGTAAGTTTTGCTTGGCGCATTGGTCCTCCTTGAAAAAAGATTAATCCTCCAATTTTATTTTCTTCAATTAATTTATCAATTGATTTATTGTGAGCTTCATCTTTATTTGAATAAGCTGCTACCATAAACAATTGTCCTACTTTTTCATCAAATGAGAGTTGGTTATAAACACTATCAACCCAAATTTCACGAGAAAGGTTTGATTTTTTTTGTCCAAATGAAACAATTGTAATAAATAAAAAAACGAATATATATCGCATGTAATCAATGTTTTTGTAATAAAAAAATCATCATTAAAGTTCAACTAATGATGATTTTCAAATATAGTGTAAATATTCTTTTTAGAAAAATCTATTGTGCCAACTTTCACTAGCAGGAACTTCCCAAAAATCTTGCCATTCTCCTACTGTATTGACTAAATTATTAAAAACAACAGTATTTGCAGAAACCGCTTTTTCTTTTGCTAATTTTTTAAAATCTAATAAAGTCTTGAAAGCAACGTGTTCACCCATTTTAAAAGTCACATTCATTTTGTCTAATAAATCAACGGAATATTTTTGTTCTAATTGTTGAATGAACTGAACCGATGCATCTATAGAGCATCCAGTGGCGGCTTGAACTTCTTGATTAACAGCAATAATAATAAATCGATTGTATTTTGTAACAAAAGATGATTCCAATGAATGACCATGAGCACTCCAGTTTTCTAAAAAAGAAGTCAAATCAAGTTCAATTGATTGAATTTCTTCATCAGAAAATTTTCTGTTGGATTGATAAATCCAAACTTTAGATTCTTCGGGTAAGGTATCAAAGGGTACGTACATATTTATAAATCTTGTGCATTCGCAATTAACTCAGCAATATCATAGATTTTAACATCACTTTCTTTCTCTTTATTCTTGATCCCATCGGTCAACATGGTATTACAAAAAGGACATCCAGCAGCAATAATTTCGGGTTGCGTTGCTAGGGCATCTTCTGTTCTTTCAATATTGATGTCTTTGTTTCCTTTTTCGGGTTCTTTAAACATTTGAGCTCCACCAGCTCCACAACATAAACCATTTGCACGAGATCGTTTCATTTCAACCAATTCGGCATCTAATTTTTGAATTAAATCGCGAGGAGCTTCATAAATATTGTTGGCTCGACCTAAATAACAAGGATCATGAAATGTAATGCGTTTTCCTTTAAATTGACCGCCTTCAATTGTTATTTTACCTTCGTTTAATAATAATTTGATGAATTCGGTATGGTGTAAAACTTCATAGTTTCCTCCTAATTCTGGATATTCATTTTTTAACGTATTGAAACAATGAGGACAAGCCGAAACAATACGCTTTACTTCATAGGCATTCATTACCTCAATATTGGTCATCGCTTGCATTTGAAACAAGAATTCATTACCTGCTCTTTTTGCTGGATCACCGGTACAACTTTCTTCGGTTCCTAAAACTGCGAATGAAACATTAGCACTGTTTAAAATCTTAACAAAAGCCTTTGTAATTTTTTTTGCTCTATCATCAAAACTTCCAGCACATCCTACCCAAAATAAAACATCAGGCTGTTTGCCTTGCGCCATCATTTCGGCCATAGTAGGAACTAATAAATTTTCTGACATAATTATTGTTTATAAGATTAAAAGTAATGGATGTTTAGTAAATTCAACATCAATTACTTATTTATTATTGATTTCCGTCATCAAATACTTGAATGGTTACTTCTTTATCAATCAAATCTGTAAATTTACCATTATAGCGAGTAGCTTTAACTAAATGATTATCAATCCAATGGTAATTTCCTCCTCTAGGCTTACCCATTACCATGCCGTGGTATTTGAATCCGTGCGATTTCAACCAAGCTTCTGTTACTTCTCTATGCGCTTCGGTACGTGAAGTAAAAAAGAAAATAATATGACCTTCATCATACCATTTATTAAGAGTAACTAATGCATCGGGATAAACCGCAGCGGTAACCATTCTTTCTGGCTCTTCATTTGGAATATCATCACAAATAGTTCCATCAATATCGATTAAATAATTCTTAATTCCTTCGGGTAAAATTGGACTTAATTGTTCCCCATTTACAGATAATGCCTGTAATTTCCCTTCGATTTCTTCTTGTTTCATTATATAAAAATTGTTGTGTGTTTATGCTTCGGTAGACCAATTTAATCGATCCATTTGATTGTATTGCCATGGTGCGCCATTATTTTCAATATTGGTCATCACATTATTTAATTCGTTTGGAGCAGCGCTTTGTTCCATTACTAAATAACGTCGCATGTCTATAATAATTGAAAGCGGACTAATATTTATTGGACATTCTTCTACACAGGCATTACAGGAAGTACAAGCCCATAGTTCTTCGGTTGAGATGTAATCATTCAACAACGATTTACCATCATCAACAAAAACGCCTTTATTTAAATCAATATTTTTTCCTACTTCTTCTAAACGGTCTCTTGTATCCATCATTATTTTTCTTGGAGACAATTTCTTACCTGTTTGATTAGCTGGGCAAGATGACGTACAACGTCCACACTCTGTACAGCTGTAGGCATTTAATAATTGCACCCAATTTAAATCTTGCACATCGGAAGCACCAAATTTTGCAGGAACTGCAGTAGCATCTGCAGGCGCTGCAAAAGGATCGGCCGAAGGATCCATCATTAATTTTACTTCATTAGTAACACTTTCTAAATTATCTAGTTTACCTTTTGCATTTAAATCGGCATAAAAAGTATTAGGAAAAGCCAATAAAATATGAAGATGTTTAGAAAAATATAAATAGTTCAAGAAGATTAATATACCAACAATGTGTAACCACCAAGCGGCACGTTCAATAGCTACAACAAAGCCTTCGCTCTTACCGTTGAATAAAGGAGCAATAAATTGCGATATTGGAAAACTTCCTACTTTATCATAATGTCCTATACCTAAATTTTGCAAATGAAAATCAGCAGCATTCATCAATAAAAACAAAGACATTAATACTACTTCAAAATATAAAATATAATTAGCATCATTTTTTGGCTTGCCTGTTAAATCAGAACTTGCAAAACGAGATAGTTTAATAATATTTCTTCTGATCCAGAATATAAAAACGGCTAGTAACACTAATACTGCTAAAATTTCAAATGATGCAATTAATACGTCGTAAAAACTCCCCATAAATGACAATACTCGATGGGTGCCAAAAAGACCATCAATAATAATTTCAATTACTTCAATATTAATAATAACGAATCCTGCATAAACGATAATGTGTAATATACCAGCAATGGGACGTTTTACCATTTTTGATTGTCCTAAAGCAACCATAGCCATGTTTTTCCATCGCTTTGAGGAATTGTCTTTACGGTTGATATCTCTTCCAAGATTGATATTTCTAATTAGCTTTTTTACATTCATCGTAAAATAACCAACACCAATAGCTAAAACTAATGCGAATAAAATATTATCTAAAAAACTCATAAAACGGATAGTTTATTTTTTAATTGTATCATTAACAGGAGCTACGTAAGGTTTATTTTTCTTACCAAATAAAGAAACGTTTACATAGCGTGTTGGGTTTAGTCTTACGTCTTGTAACAATAATTCTAATTCTTTTGATGTTTTAGCAAAATTAGTGTACATGGTTTCATCTTTTATCAATTTTCCCATTGTTCCTTTACCTTGCTCTAAATCAGCCATAATTTTATCAACCTTAGCTAAAGTTTTTTCTAAATTTTTTACTGTTTGTCCCAAATTAGCTTTTGCCAAAGAATCTGATATTATTGCAAAATTTCCAGATACTTTATCAGCGTTTTTGAGTGTGTTATTTAAATGAGATTTGTTATCAGCAAGCATTTCATTTACATTCTTTGAAGCAACACTAAATTCAGAAAGTGTAGCATTTAAAGAAGCAATACTACTTTTAAGATTTTGCCTTGTTTGGGTATCTAAAACATCATTAACATTTGTAAAAAGTACATCGGCATTTTCTAGTAATTCTTGAATTTTTGCTTGCAAAGGTTCAAGTTGTTGCGCTAGTGCATCGGTTAAGCCTAATTTACTTGATGCTTGCAAATAATCGCCAGATACCGTGTAATTTTTATCTAAAAGATTTGGTTTAATTGCAATTTGTCTTCCGCCTACTAATCCAGAATCATAAATTTCAGCAATACTTGATTTTGAGATTGGAAAATCTGTAGTAATGTGAAGTTCTACAAGTAATTTCCCATCTGGATTAATTGAAATTGAATTTACTTTTCCAATGGTTAATCCGTTAAGTGTTACGGGTGCAGAAGGTGCTAATCCTGCTACATTTTCATAGACTACAAACAATTTATTGCTGTTGTCAAATAAATTTTTCCCTTTCAAAAAACTGTATCCCCAAATAAATAATACAATGGATATGATGACTAATACTGCGGTTTTAATTTCTCTAGATACTTTCAAAGTAATATAATTTTTAACAAAATTAATCTTTTATTTTATTTTAATCGCCTCTGATAGACTTATTTTTATTCCATCTTTATATGCAACTAGGTAAGCCGATTCAAATCCTTTTTTCTTTGCTTCTTCTAATCTTTTTTGAGCCACTTCATATTTTTTTTCTTGACTAAAATAGTATTTAAACAATTTACCTGCGGGTTCTTTAAAAATGGGTGATAATCCCTTAAAATCAACAGCTGTTGGATCAAGATCATTAGGACTTGCAGAAATTTGTACTTTAAAAACAATACCTTTAGAACTAATTATTGTTGGTTTCGCTTGTTCTTTAGGCTCCGTTTTTTCTTTCACCTTTTCATTAACAACCGATACAACGGGTTTAGATTCTTTTGTAGCAGCAAAAAATTCTTTTTTATATTGCATAATAGCACCTGCGATTGCTTCGGCTAATTTATCTTGTCCTGCTTCAGAATTTAAAAAAGCACCTTCTTGTTTATTAGAAACAAATCCCATCTCTATCAAGACTCTAGGCATGGTTATTTGACGTAATACTAGAAAACCAGCTTGTTTCACACCTCGATTTTTGTTCTTTGTTTTTTTAGTAAAGAAGGATTGAACGTTATCGGCTAATTCGATGCTTTGATCTAAATATTCTTCTTGTAATATATTTATTCCGATAACCGATTCAGGCGATTTTGGATCAAAACCATCATACTTAATTTTATAATCAGACTCTAAAGTTACTACTTGATTTTCATGTTTAGCCACTTCCAAATTTGATGCATTTCTAGTAATCCCCATAACATAGGTTTCATTTCCAGAAGCAACTTCACTTTTATTAGCGTTGCAATGCATCGATACAAAAATACTTCCTTTAGACTTATTTGCAATAGTAGCTCTTTGTTGGAGCTCAATAAAAACATCAGATTTTCTTGTATAAACCACTTCAATTTGTGAATCATTTTCTAAAAGTGCTCCTACTTTTAATGCCGTTTTTAGAGCAATATTTTTTTCTATATATCCATGATAAACTGCTCCATAATCTTTTCCACCATGACCAGCATCTAATACTACTTTAAATTTAGGAGCTTGCCCATATCCTAAAAGCCCATAAAAAAACAAAAGAAAACAAGCTATTCTTTTAACCATAATTAGTTTATTTATTATCAAAAGTTACAATATAAGCCGATTTATATCCTTTACTTTTTGCCTCAGCCAAACGCTTTTTACAAGTTTCATAATCTGTTTCATCGCCATAAAAATATTTGTATAATTTATTTTCATGAGTGAAAGAAATTGGCTCTAGTCCTTTAAAATTGGATGGTTTAGTATCTATTTTTTTAGTTCCAGCCTCTAATTGTACTTTGTAATGAATTCCTTTTACTTCCTGAGTTGTCTCGTTATTATTTTTAGGATCACTTTCAATATGTGGAGCAGATTCTATGGGAGCTACTACAGAATCCGAATTATCTACAGGAGTAAAAAAAGTATTCTTATAAGTAATAATTGCATTATAAATGGATTGTGCCATTTCATCTTTCCCAGCATCTGAACTAATGTAAAGTCCTTCTTCTGGATGAGAAACAAATCCTAATTCAATTAAAACTCCAGGCATAACTGTTGCATCTAATACCCAAATAGGTTGCTGTTTTACACCTCGAGAAAAACGATTACCCTGAACAAAGTTCTTTTCAATTTCTGAAGCCAATTCAATACTTTGTCCTAAAAATTCTTCTTGTAATATTTTTAAGCCTAATAATGTTTCAGGATTGTTTGGATCAAATCCTTTGTATTTTTGGTTATAATTATCTTCAAGAAAGATAACTCCATTTTCCTTTTTTGCAATGTCTAAGTTGGTATCGGTTCTAGACATTCCCATTACAAAAGTTTCTGTTCCTTTAGCAGCAGTACTTTTAACACCATTGCAGTGCACTGATATGAATAAATTAGCTTTTGCTTTATTTGCGATATTTGCTCGCTCTCTAAGCTCAATAAAAACATCTGTTTTTCGGGTATAAAAAACTTTAACCCCATTATGTTGTTCTAACAACTTTCCAAGTCGCAAAACCACATCTAATACAATGTCTTTTTCTCTAATATTTCCTCTCATTGTTCCTGGATCTTTTCCTCCATGACCAGCATCTAAAACAACTTTAAACGAATTAGATTGTTGAGCTAAAAGTGTGCTCGGTACAAATAAAATGAACGAAAGCAACACAAATTTTATAGCGTTTTTAACTAACATAGAATAATTAAAAAGTATTATAAGTTATAATTTTATTAAAACATTATTTTTGCAAAAAAATATATGTAAGTTTGACACTTCAAAAAGTAAGCCAAATTTTTACAAAAATAGCATTAAAAGCATTGTATACAAAGTTAAGTCATATCGTTTTATTAGTAATTTTACTAACAATTGGAAATACCTCCGTATTTTGTCAGGAAATTATAGCAGTTGATACACTTAAATTAAAAAATTCAAGCTTAGATACATCTAAAAACAATACTAAAAACGATTCCGTAAAGAAGAAAAAAAATGTTTTAGAAGGTATTGTTAAAATGAATGCCAAGGATTACGAAAAAATAGACCAAAAAAAGAAACAACTTACCTTATATAATGAGGCTTCAATAAAATATACTGATTTTGATATCAAAGCTGGAATTATAGTATATGATTATGAAAAAAAACAAGTATATGCAGGAAGATTAAAAGATACAGCGGGTAATTATATCCAAAGACCTGTATTTACTCAAGGATCTAATATTGTAGAACCTGATTCTCTTGTTTATAATAATACCACCGGAAAAGCATTGATTTGGAATTCAAGAACCAAGCAAGGTGAAATGAATATCAAAGCAGAAATTTCGAAGCGAGAAAATGATTCTGTTGTTTTTATGAAATCGGCTCGGTTAACAACAGCAAAAGATATTGATGATCCTGAATATTATTTCTATGTTACAAAAGTAAAATTTGTTCCAAAAAAGAAAGTTGTTGTAGGTCCTACTAATTTGGTTATTGCCGATGTTCCTACCCCATTGTTTTTACCCTTTGCTTATTTTCCGATGAGTGAAAAAAGCACTTCTGGTTTCATTATTCCAACACCTGGGCAAAATAATCGTCAAGGATATTTTCTTCAAAATGGTGGTTACTATTTTGCGTTAAGTGAATACTACGATTTAGCCATTTTAGGAGATTATTATACAAATGGAAGCTATGGCCTAAGAGCCGAAAGTAGCTATGCAAAACGCTATAAATTCAACGGACGTTTCAATTTTAGATTTGAAAATAACATACAAAGTGAAAAAGGTTTTCTCGATTATGTGAAATCTAAACAATATAATATTCAATGGTCGCATAGTCAAGATGCTAAAGCAGCAGCAAATTCTCGATTTTCAGCTTCAGTTAATCTAGGAAGTAGTCAATATTTCAGACAATCTGTTAATATGAATAATGTAGGATCAACATTGAATAATAACTTGAGTTCTTCTGTATCCTATTCTAAAACATTTCAAACAGTACCTCAAGTGAATATGTCGCTATCGGCAACTCATTCTCAAAATACAAATACCGAGCAAATTGACATGACCCTACCTACGTTTCAAGCTAGTGTAGATCGTATATTTCCATTTGCACCAAAAGACGGAATAAAAAAAGGATTTATCAAAAATATCAATATTCAATATAATATTAGAGGAGAAAATCGAATTAGAACAGCAGATTCTTTATTCTTTAAACCTCAAATGTTTAGAGATGCCAAAACAGGTTTTCAACACAGTATACCAATTAATACCAACTTTAAAATACTAAAATACTTTAGTGTTACAGTGGGTGCAGCTTATAATGAAGTTTGGGCTTTTAATACCATTCAAAAATATTTTAGTTCGATCGAAAATAAAGTTGTGACAGAAGAGCAAAAAGGATTTGAAACGTTTAGAACTTATAATTTTTCTGCCGGAATAGGAACAACTATTTATGGAACTTTTAATTTTGGAGAAGACAAAAAAATTCAAGCAATTAGACACGTAATGAGACCCAATATTTCATACGGCTACACTCCTAGTTTTGAAAAATATTATGACACTTATGCCATTGATGCAACGGGTTTAACAACTGCTGAATATACAAAATTTGATGGTGGATTATTTGGATCTCCTGGAAAAAGCTATTCGAATAATGTTGGAATTTCCTTGAGTAATACCTTTGAAGCAAAAATGATTGATAAGGAAAGTAAAAAAGGAGAAACAAAAAAAGTAATGCTTTTAAATAATTTAAACTTTTCCACAAGTTATGATTTCACAGCAGATTCATTAGCATGGACTCCAATGCGAGTAAGTGGTGGAACCCAATTTTTTAAAGATAAATTAAATTTAAATTTTGGAGCTACATTGGATCCTTATGCAATTGACAGCGCTGGAAGGAGAATCAATACCTTTAATATTGAGAATGGTGGTAGTTTATTTAGAATGACAAGTGCCAATATGACCATGAATTATGCCTTTTCAAGTTCAGATGGTGAAAAGAAATCAAATCAACAAAATCAAAACAACGGTGGAACTGGTGATGATTTATTTGGAAGAAACACTGATTTAAGTGATACAAGACAAAGTTTGTTTGATAAAGACGATACTAAAAAAGAAGATAAAAATGTTGAATGGTACAATACAAAACTACCTTGGGATTTGCGCCTAGCCTATTCAGTAACCTACAATAATGCTAATCGACAAAAAGAAATATCTTCTCATTCTGTAATGGCCTCTGGAAATATTGAATTAGCTCCAAGATGGAAAGTTGGATTTTCTTCTGGATACGATTTTAAACAAAAAGGTGTAACGTTTACTCAATTGCGTTTTGAAAGAGATTTAGAGAGTTGGCGCATGAGTTTTAATTGGGTTCCCTTCGGTACAAATACCTATTGGGGATTCTTCATCGGAATTTCATCTTCTGTTTTAAGTGATATTAAATACGATAAACGTCAATTACCAGATCGCGTATTCCAATAGCAATTAATCTTATTTTTAAAAAACTTATTTACCCTAATTATGAAAAAAATAATTTATGCCGAAAATGCACCTGCTCCAATTGGCCCCTATAATCAAGCAGTTCTTGTAGGAAATACACTTTATACTTCTGGACAAATTGCGCTTAATCCACAAACAATGGAATTGGTTTTAGATGATATTGAAACCGAAACCAAACAGGTAATGGAAAATATGAAAGCGGTTTTAGCGGCTGCAGAAATGACTTTTGAAAACGTTGTAAAAACATCTATTTTTATTATGAATATGGAAGATTTTAGTCGAATTAATGCAGTATACGGAGCCTATTTCAATGAAGCAACTGCTCCAGCTAGAGAAACCGTTCAAGTAGCGTGTTTGCCAAAAAACGTAAACATAGAAATTTCAATGATTGCAATAAAATAAAGCAACATTATTACAATAAAAAAAATCCGTTACAAATTCATGTAACGGATTTTTTAGTTTTAAATAACTTCTTATTTTCTTAAATCAAAACGATCTAAATTCATAACTTTTGTCCAAGCAGCTACAAAATCATTAACAAATTTTTCTTTGTTATCCGTTTGTGCATATACTTCAGCCAAAGCTCTTAATTCTGAGTTTGACCCAAAAATTAAATCAGCACGAGTTGCAGTATATTTTGTTGCTCCAGAAGTTCTATCTTTTCCTTCAAAAACTTCTTTCTTATCATCTATTGCACTCCAAGCCGTACTCATGTCTAATAAATTTACGAAGAAATCATTCGTCAATTTATCTTTTTGATCAGTAAAAATACCGTGTTTAGATGCATCGTAATTCGCACCTAAAGCACGCATACCTCCTACTAAAACGGTCATTTCTGGAGCAGTTAATGTTAATAATTGTGCTTTGTCAACTAATAATGCTTCAGTTGGAACTGTATATTGTGTTTTTAAATAGTTGCGAAAACCATCAGCCATAGGTTCTAAAACAGCCATTCCTTGAACATCTGTTTGCTCTTGTGTTGCATCCATTCTTCCTGGTGAAAAAGGAACTTCAACCGTCATACCTGCATTTTTAGCTGCAGTTTCGATACCTACATTTCCAGCTAATACAATTAAATCCGCTAAAGAAACTTTTTTATCTTTAGATTTCGCATTGAAATTAGCTTGGATTTTTTCTAAAATTGGTAATACTTTATTTAATTGAGCAGGATTATTTACTTCCCAATTACGTTGTGGTTCTAATCTAATTCTTGCTCCATTTGCGCCTCCTCTTCTATCTGAACCTCTATATGTTGAAGCCGAAGCCCAGGCAGTTGTAACCATTTCTTGAATAGTTAGTCCTGAAGCAGCAATTTCAGCTTTTAAAGCCGTAATTTCTTTTGCAGAAACTACTTTATGATTTAAAACTGGAATTGGATCTTGCCAAATTAAATCTTCTTTAGGCGCTTCTGGCCCTAAATAAGACGATCTCGGACCCATATCTCTATGTGTTAATTTAAACCACGCTTTTGCGAAAGCCAATTCAAATTCTTTTGGATTGTCATAAAAACGTTTTGAAATTTTAGCATATTCTGGATCAAATCTAAATGATAAATCCGTAGTTAACATTGTTGGAATATGTCTAATTGATTTATCAAACGCATCAGGAATAATAGCTTGTCCGTTTTTCGCAATCCATTGATGTGCACCTGCAGGACTTTTTGTTAATTCCCATTCATTATCGTATAATATTTTGAAGAAACCATAGTTCCATTCTGTTGGTTTTGGCGTCCAAGTTACTTCTAATCCAGATGAAATTGCATCTGTACCTTTACCTGATTTGTAAGTACTTTTCCATCCAAATCCTTGTTGCTCAATTCCTGCAGCTTCAGGATCAGCGCCTACATTTGAAGCAGGACCTTTACCATGCGTTTTTCCAAAAGTGTGCCCTCCTGCGTTTAATGCGGTAGTTTCCTCATCGTTCATTCCCATTCTTCCGAATGTTTCTCTAATATCTTTTGCAGCTAATAGCGGATCTGGATTTCCAGCAGGCCCTTCTGGATTTACATAAATTAATCCCAT
>JACCDH011319700.1_pt1 | contig 16273 bp, 16 predicted proteins | sample 7442481 | NCBI WGS metagenome assembly JACCDH01 (sample SAMN15323433, study PRJNA562643) | freshwater metagenome | isolation source: river surface water | place: USA:Blue River Watershed | collected 2017-08-15
CAGGAACTGGAATTCCGGGTGATCGGTGGACCACTGGCGCAAAAGCTCGGCCACGGGGCGCGGATCTTCGATTTCATCCGCAGCGGCGCCGGCGAAATGATCGGCGGTCACGTTACGCACGCAGTTGCCCGAGGTCTGGATGGCATGCATCCCGACATCGGCCAAAGCGTCCAGCATCTTCGGCACGTCTTCCAGCTTGGGCCAGTTGAACTGGATGTTCTGGCGCGTGGTGAAGTGGCCGTAGCCCTTGTCCCAGGTATCCGCGATATAGGCCAGCTGCCGCATCTGGCGCGGGTTGATCGTGCCATAGGGGATGGCCACGCGCAGCATGTAGGCGTGCAATTGCAGGTATAGCCCGTTCATCAGGCGCAGCGGACGGAACTCATCCTCGGTCAGCGACCCATCAAGGCGGCGTTCCACCTGTTGGGTGAACTGGGCGACACGTTCACGAACGAAGGCTTCGTCGAATTCGGAATAGCTGTACATCTGGCTGCCTCAGTTCGCGTAATCGGCCTGCTTGCCGTGCTTGTAGTTCGACGGGCCGCGGGTGCGGAATTCCTCGCGGAAATGGGTGGGTTCGGGGCCGTTGGCGCCGGGCTTGGCTTCGGCCAGATAGGCGCCCACGACCACCAGCTTCTGCGCGGCGGCATGCAGAAGGCGCATCTGGGCATGCGCCTCGTCCTCGATCAGTTCGGCCTCGTGATGCAGGCGCGACCAGCGGTCATCGGCGGTCAGATAGACCACATCGCCTTCGCGCAGGCGGTTGGCGGTGACGACTTTGGGGGTAAAGCGGCTCATGCGGTGGCCTCGTTCAAAGCAGGGATGGCAAGCACGGCGGCGCGCGGGGCGAGGCCGTAAAGGATGATCGCGGGGCCGTCACATAGTGCGGCGGTGTCGGGCAGGGCAGAGAGGGTGGTCGCCAGCACGCGCTGATCGGCACGGCTGACGTTTTCCACCAGCGTCACCGGGGTGTCGCCCGCCGCGCCATGCATCATCAGCCGGCCCTGAATGAAGCGGGCCGACTTCTTGCCCATGTAGATCGCGGCCACTTCGCCCGCGCGGGCCAGGCCGCGCCAGTCCTGTTCGGCAAAACCGGCCATGTCATGCCCGGTGACGATGCGGAGCGCGGCGTTGCGGCCGCGCTTGGTCAGGCTTTGGCCGATCGAGGCCGCCGCCACTGTGGCAGAGGTCAGGCCGGGCAGAATGTCATAGGGCAGGGCGTTCGCCTCCAGCGCGTCAATCTCTTCATCCAGCCGCCCGAAAATGCCCGGATCGCCGCCCTTCAGGCGCACGACCCGCGCCCCGGTCAGCGCATGCGCCACCAAAATGGCGTTGATTTCGACCTGTTTGGTTGAGGGGCCAAAGCCCTCTTTGCCCACATCCACAAGACGCGCAGTGGCCGGGATCAGCGCCATGATCTCGGGGCCGACAAGGCGGTCGTGGATCACCACATCGGCCGCTTGCAGCGCCTGAAAGGCACCCAGCGTCAGATGGCGCGCGGCACCGGGGCCGGCGCCGACGAAGAGAACGGGCGAGAGGGGCTGTGGGGCGGTCATGGCATCCTCGGGGTTTGCCCCTGGAATATAGGATATTTTCCCGTATTTCCGCCAGTGACCCTTGCCAATAAGGACATTTGTTCCGATATTGCGGCGCAATGGAACGGGGTTCCGCAAAAATGGGGTTCGCGCGAATGTCTGACCGGATCGACGATCTTGACCGGAAAATCCTTGCCGAGTTGCAGGCCGATGCCAGCCAGTCGCTGGACGAGATCGCCCGCAAGGTGGGGTCGTCCAAAACCCCGGTCTGGAACCGCATCCGGCGGATGAAGGAGACCGGCGTCATCACCCGCCAGACCGCCATTCTGGACGCCGAGGCGCTGGGGCTTGAGGCCTGTTTCTTTGTCTTGGTGCGCACATCCGAGCATGAGGCCGATTGGCAGCGCCGGTTTCTGGATGTGCTGAAACGCCGTCCCGAAGTCTTGGAGGCGCATCGGCTGGCCGGGGACATCGACTATATCCTGAAGGTGCGGGTGAAGAATGCCCGCGCCTATGACACGTTTTATCAGGCGCTGATTTCAGAGGTGAAGATCCACAACGTGACGGCGCTTCTGAGCATGGAAGAGATCAAGTCGACCACGGTTCTGCCGCTGTAATCCTTCGGCTCCTCGAGCATTTCATGCACTCGTCGTGCGATCTCCGACGAGTGCACGAAGTGCTCGAGGAGGCAGCGGTCAGGCCCGCACCATCAGCCGCGTCAGGCCGTGGAAATGATAGACATCGCCATATTGCGGCTTGCCCACCAGTTTCAGCCCCGGCAGGCGGGTGAACAGGATGGGCAGGGCGGTGGCCAGTTCCAGCCGCGCAAGCGGCGCGCCGACGCAGAAATGCAATCCCGCGCCAAAGCTGGCATTGGGCTTGACCGTTCGAAGGGGCTCGAAACGGCCCGGGTTGTCCCATTGCCCCGGATCGCGGTTGGCGGCGGCAAGGAGGAGCCCCACCTGATCGCCGCGATGGAAGCTATGGCCCATCACCTCGACATCCTCATAGGCCCATCGGGTGAACATGTGGAGGGCAGGGTCAAAGCGCAGGATTTCCTCGACCGTGGTTTCGGCATTCGCCTCGGTGATGGCATGGCCGGTCTGCAACAGGGTTTTCACCCCGTTGCCGATCGTATGCACCGTCGCCTCGTGCCCGGCGTTCAAGAGCAGGATGCAGGTGGTGATCAGCTCATCCGTTGTCAGCTTTTCGCCGCCCTCTTCGGCAGCGATCAGCTCGGTGATCAGGTCGTCGCGCGGGTCGTGGCGGCGGGCCTCGACATATGAGCGCATGAAGGCGACAAAAGCCTCGGTCGCAGCGACGGCGCGGTCCTCGGTCTCGCGGGTGCGGCCGGCCATATACATGCCCACCATGGCATTGGACCAGCGCAAGAGGTCGTCCGACATGGTTTCCGGCACGCCCAGGAGCCGGGCGATGATGATGACGGGCAGGCGCTGGCCAAAATGCTTCAGCAGGTCGAATTCACCGGCCGGGAAGCCGTCGATCAGCCTGTGGCTGAGCGCGGCGATTTCGGGTTGCAGGGCGTTGATACGCCGGGTGGTAAAGGCGCGCAGCACCAAGGACCGCAGCCGGGTGTGGCGCGGTGGTTCAAGTTCCAGCATCGAATGGGCTTCGACCGCGTAGAAGGGGCGCAGATGATCGGGGATCACGGGCGCGCGTTCGGCAGGCACCTCGCGGCCAAAGCGGCGGTCGCGGAAGATGGCATTCACGGCCGCCCAATTGCCGGTGCAGGTCAGCCCGTAATCGGCCCAGTGAAAGAAGGGGCCCGCCTTGCGGGCGGTTTCATAGAAGGGATAGGGGTTCTGGACAAAGGCCGGATCGGTCGGCGATTGGTGCAGGCTTTGCATCAGCGCTTTCCGAAGGGCAGGGGCAGGATGCCTTGGGCGATCAGGACGCCAAGGCCCACCAGCGCGGCGGCAAAGGCCTGCGGCCAGTTCCACAGCCCGCCAAGCGCAATCAGGATCAACATGACATAGAAGGGGGCGGCGTTGATGTGCAGGGCCGACAGGCCGATGCCAAGCCGTTCGACCGACATGATCCACATGACCTGGCTGATGCCGAGGGCGCCGACGGAAAACAGGAGGATCGCTCCGATTTCCTTCCAGCCCCAGGCAGCGAAAGAGGGCAGATCGCCCCCCAGCCCAACCTGGCCGCCCGCCACGACCAGCGCCGCAATCGCCGCGCCGGTCAGCGTGACGGCGGTGCGCCCAAGCGGGGTTTCGCGGGGAAAGGCCGTGACGGTCAGCCGCGAGCCGATGGCAAAGCTGACGACCGAGCCAAAGCACAAAAACGCCCCCCAAGCGAGCGACAGGCCACCGCCCGCACCCCCGGCGCCCAGGTCCAGCGCCATGATCCCGCCTAGAAGCGACAGGATCAGCCCCAGGACCAAAGCCAGCGTCACCTTGCGCCCATCCAGCACCACTTCAAGCGCGATGCCGACGACAGGCAGGGTTGACGAAATCACCGCCGCCGTCACCGCCCCGCCAATCGTCTGCCCCTTTATGAGAAACCAGGCGCCAAGCCCGATAAGGCTGCCCACGGCAATGCCCTTGAGCCAGTTGGTGGCGCGCAAGGGGCCAAGCCCTTCCAAAAGCGCCCAGACCAGCACCAGAAAGCCCCCTGCCATGGCCATGCGCAGGGCATTCAGCTGTTCAGGGATCAGAAGCGGGATCAGATGATCGGCTGCAGGCAGACCCGCCGCCCAGATCAGCATGGAGCCCATGCAGATCAGATTGGCGGTCAGAAGGCTGGATTGGCGGCTTTGCGGCAGATCGGTCATGGGGGCAGTCTTTCAGCGCCGGACCTTGCCTGCGCGGCTGTTTGCGACAGGATTTCCGCTCAGGCGGCGGAAAGGGCGGCCACGATGGGGGCGAAATCGGCGGCCTTCAGGCTGGCCCCGCCGACCAAGGCTCCATCGACATCGGGCAGGGCGAAGATCTCGGCGGCATTCGATGGCTTGACCGAGCCGCCGTAGAGGAGGCGCACCTGTGCCGCCTGCGCGCCGACATGGTCAGCCAGACGGGCGCGCAGGAAGGCATGCACCTCGGCGATTTGCGAAAGCGTGGGGGTCCGACCGGTGCCGATGGCCCAGACCGGCTCATAAGCAATGACCAGATGGGCGGCTGTCGAGGTGGTGGGAACCGACCCGTCAATCTGCGCCCCGATCACCGCCAGCGTCTCGCCCGCGTCGCGCTGCGCCTCGGTCTCTCCCACGCAGACAATGGCCACAAGTCCCGCCGCCTGCGCCGCCTCGGCCTTGGCACGCACCTCGGCATCGGTCTCGCCATGGTCGGCGCGGCGTTCGGAATGGCCAAGAATGACATGGCTTGCCCCGGCATCCGCCAGCATCGGGGCCGAGAGATCGCCGGTATGGGCGCCCGAAGGCCTGGCGTGGCAATCCTGTGCGCCCACCATCAGCGCCGAGCCGCGCGCGGCCGTCGCCATGGCGGAAATCAGCGTGGCGGGCGGGCACAGGAGCATCTCGCAGGCCGGGGCGGGCTGGGCCGCGATCAGCGCCTGAACCTCGGCCAGTGAGGCGGCGGTGCCGTTCATCTTCCAGTTGCCTGCCGCAAGTTTGCGCATGTTGTCCCCCCTGCCTTTGGCCAAGGGGTAACCTGTTCGGGGAAAGGGGAAAAGGGGGGCGCGATATTTCGTCGAAAAATCGGGCTCAGGCGGCGGGCGCGTCCTTGAACTTGATCGACTCGCCACAGCCGCAGGCCTCGGCCACATTCGGATTGCGGAACTTGAACCCGGCCTGCAACAGATCCATCTCGTAGTCGATCTCGGTGCCGATCAGGAACATCTGTGCCATCGGGGCGATGAACACCCGTGCGCCATCCTGTTCGACCACCTCATCCAGCGGGTTTTGTTCTGCCACATAGTCCATGGTGTATTCCATGCCCGCGCAGCCGCCCTTTTTGACGCCGATGCGCAGGCCCGCCGAGCCCTGTTTGGCCATAAGCCGAGCAATCTGCCGGGATGCGGCAGGGGTCAGGGTCACAGCGGCCTTGCCGGGAATGCCGAACATCATGAACCTCATTGCTTTGGCCTGAATATAGGTTTTCAGGCCGCCATTCTCAAGCCTTGCGGGCAGGGCCTACATGAAGCCGAGTTCCAGCCGCGCCTCATCCGACATCATGTCCATGCCCCAGGGCGGATCAAAGGTCATGCCGACCTCGGCCTGCTGGACGCCCGGAACCAGTTCGACCGCGTCCTTGACCCAGCCGGGCATTTCGCCGGCGACAGGACAGCCGGGCGCTGTCAGGGTCATCAGGATCTGGACCTCGTTCGCAGGGCTGATCTCGATGGTATAGACGAGCCCCAGATCAAAGATATTGACCGGGATTTCCGGGTCAAAGACCGTGCGGCAGGCACCCACCACCTGGTCATACAAGGGGTGGTCGGTGGTCGAAGGGCGGATCAGGGGCGCGCCTTCCATCTGGTCCTGCGGCTGGTTCATTCCGGTCTCATTCGGTTAGTTGACCAAATATATAGGGAATATGGCGCCAAGGTCCAGTGCCCAGAACGCGAAAGCGGGCCCGCAGGCCCGCCTTGAAGATCGGATGATCGGTGTGGCCCCACCCCCAGGAAGGGCAGGCCGGTGCCAACCACAGGTTCAGAACGGAATCTCGTCGTCCAGATCGGGGCGCCCGCCGCCCCCGCCGCCGCCTGCACCGCTGCGACCGCCGCCATAGCTGCCACCCGAAGCGCCGCCGCCCTGATAATCGTCATAGCCGCCCGATCCGCGATCATCGCCCATGCCGCCGCCCATGCCACCGCCGCCGTCACGGCCTCCCAGAAGCGTCAACTCGCCGCGATACTGGCGCAGCACGATCTCGGTTGTATAGCGGTCGGCACCCGACTGGTCCTGCCATTTGCGGGTTTCCAGCTGCCCCTCGATATAGACGGTCGACCCTTTGCGCAGATATTGTTCGGCAATCTTGCCCAGCGCCTCGTTGAAGATGGCGACCGAATGCCATTCGGTGCGCTCCTTGCGCTCACCGCTTTGCTTGTCACGCCAGGTTTCCGAGGTGGCGATGCGCAGGTTCACCACCTTGCCGCCGTTGGGAAAGGACCGCACCTCGGGATCGCGCCCAAGATTGCCGACCAGAATGACCTTGTTCACCGACCCTGCCATGAAACACTCCCTGATTCCCGTTATGCCCGGCAGAGTGCCGGAAGCTGGTTAACGAAATCTATAAGGCCCTAGCCCCCCCCCTGCAACCAAGCCTGCGGGCGGGAAATTGCCCGTAGCCGACCACAGGCTCTGGCCATTGCCCGCCGATCTCGGCTAAAGTGCCGCGAAACTCAGGACCCGACCACCGAATGTTGCCTTTGCGCGTGATCTTTCCCCTGACGCTGACCGCCAGCTTCGTCCTGGCCGGTCTGGCCGAGGCCGAAGGTTTGAAGCTTTCGGGGTCGAAAAAGAATCGCTCGGCGCTTTTTGCCTCGCAGACCGCGCTTCTGGATGGGCGGCTGTCCAAGCAATACGATTTCTCCCACCGCCTGAAGCCCAATGCGCCCAAGGACGGTGCCAAGGTCGAAACCACGGCGCTGCCGCGCTACAAGGGCAATTACAAGGGCGCCTATCTTGAAGTGGCCAAGGCCGCAGCGCGCAAGCATGGCATCCCCGAGGACCTGTTCCTGCGCCTGGTGCAACAGGAATCCGGCTGGAACCCGCATGCGGTCAGCCATGCCGGTGCGCAGGGGCTGGCACAGCTCATGCCGGGCACGGCGGCCAAACTGGGGGTCGATCCAAAGGACCCGCATCAGAACCTTGACGGCGGTGCGCGCTATCTGGCGATGATGTATGCCAAATTCGGCAGCTGGCGGCTGGCACTTGCGGCCTATAACGCCGGCCCCGGAGCGGTCGAAAAGCACGGGGGAATTCCGCCCTTCCCCGAGACCCGCAACTACGTCAAGGCGATTCTCGGCTAGGCGCTGCCGCGCCATCGCCCGCCTTCATCAGCCCCCCTTCATGCTAGGCCGGAGCCAAAGACGAGGGCGAGGACCTCACCTGCGCCGGGGCGGTGACGCACCGGTGCGCCGCCTGTCACGCCGCCTGTGACGCCGCCTATCACTCGGCGGCGATCTTGATGACCGGTTCCATCTTGGCCAGAACATCTGCCGAGAGGTGGCACTTGATCTGGTGGCCGCCCTCCAGAACCTGAACCGGCGGCATCTCGCGGTCGCACAGCCCGCCCGGCACCTGGGACTTCCAGCGGCAGCGGGTCTGGAACGGGCAGCCCGGTGGCGGGTTCACCGCCGAGGGGATGTCGCCTTCCAGCACGATGCGCTGGCGCGTCACCTTGGTATCGGCGATCGGCACCGCCGACAAAAGCGCCTCGGTATAGGGGTGATAGGGCGGTTGGAACACCTGATCGGTCGTGCCCATTTCCACCACATGGCCCAGATACATCACCATCACCCGGTCGCTCAGATAGCGCACGATGCTGAGGTCATGGCTGATGAAGAGAAGCGTCGTCTTGTTCTCGCGTTGGATGTCCATCAGAAGATCGGTCACCGCTGCCTGCACCGAGACGTCAAGCGCCGAGACCGGCTCATCGGCCACCACCACCTTGGCCCCACCGGCAAAGGCGCGGGCGATGCCGACGCGCTGTTTCTGGCCACCAGACAACTGGCGCGGCATCCGTTCGGCAAAGGCGCGGGGCAGTTTCACCAGATCCAAAAGCTCCAGCATGCGCTGGTGGCGTTCGGCGTCCGAATTGCCCTGCTTGAAGATTTCAAGCGCGCGGATGATCTGGCGGCCGACGGTCATCGAGGGGTTCAGCGTATCGAAGGGGTTCTGGAACACCATCTGCAAGGACGAGACCGTATCGGTGCTGCGTCTGGTGATCGGCGTCGACTGCACGTTTTCATCAAACAGCATGATCTGGCCCGAGGTCGCGGTTTCCAGCCCCATCAAGACCTTGGCGAAGGTGGATTTGCCGCAGCCGCTTTCGCCGACAATCGCCAGCGTCTCGCCCTCATGCGCTTCAAAGGTCAGCGTCTCGTTGGCCTTGACCACCTTTTTCATGCCGCCGCCAAAGGCGCTGCCCGACACCGAGTAATACTTCTTCAGATCCTCCATCTTCAGGACCACCCGCCCGATCTCGGCGCGTTCCTTTTGCACGCGCGCCTTCAGGGGCGCGTCCCAGTCGATCTCGGCCCATTTCAGGCAGCGCGAGCCGTGGCGGTCGCCTTCGGGGACGGTGGACATCTCGATATCGCGGGCATCGCAGCGGCCCTTTTCGAAATATTCGCAGCGCGGCCCGAAGTTGCAGCCATTGGGGCGTTCGTGGGGCAGGGGGAAGTTGCCGGGAATGGCGACAAGGGGGCGAGAGTTCTTGTCGGCCCCAGGGAGCGGGATCGAGCGGAAGAGCGCCTGGGTATAGGGGTGGCGCATCTTGTCAAAGACTTCGGTCACATTGCCGGTTTCCACCGCCTCGCCCGAATACATCACGCAAAGCCGGTCGCAGACATCCATCACCAGCCCAAGGTTGTGGCTGATGAACAGCATCGAAGTGCCGTATTTCTCGCCTAGATCCTTGACCAGATCGACGATCCCGGCCTCCACCGTCACGTCAAGCGCGGTGGTGGGTTCATCGAGGATCAGAAGCGCAGGCTTGGACATCAGCGCCATCGCGATGACGATGCGCTGCTGCTGGCCGCCCGACAATTGGTGCGGGTAGGCGTTCAAGATGCGGTCGGGGTCGGGCAGGCGGACGTCGGCCACGATCTGGCGGGCGAGTTTCCAGGCCTCTTCTTTCGACATGCCCTGATGGATCATCGGCACTTCGGCCAATTGCGCGCCGATCTTCATGGCCGGGTTCAGCGACGCCATGGGTTCTTGATAGATCATGGCGATTTCCGAGCCGCGGATATGGCGCAGCTCTTCGTCGTTCATGGTTGTCAGATCGCGGCCCTTGAACTTGATCGAGCCGCCGACGATGCGGCCGTTCTTGCCCAGGTCGCGCATGACGGCAAGCGCCACGGTCGACTTGCCGCAACCGCTTTCGCCCACCAGCCCCATCGCCTCACCCGCCATGACGGTGCAGGAAAAATCCATCACCGCCGGGATTTCGCGCAGGCGCGTGAAGAAGCTGATCGAGAGGTTCTCGATTTCAAGGATGGGTTTGGATGGGTCCCAGTCAGACATGGTGGCCTCGCTTTGGTGGAGAGGTCGGACCGGGGGCCAGCCCCCGGACCCCCGGGATATTTATGAACAGATGAAGGCCATCAATCCTTCAGGCTTTCTTCGCGCAAGCCGTCGGCCAGAAGGTTGAGGCCGAGGACAAGGCTCATCAGGGCAAAGGCCGGCACCAGGGCGGGGTGGGGGACGATCGACAACAGTTTGCGCCCGTCGTCGATGGTCGAGCCCCAGTCCGGGCTTTCAGGCGAGACGCCAAGGCCGAAGAAGCCAAGCGTGCCCAGAAGGATGGTGGTGTAGCCGATGCGCAGGCAGAAATCGACGATCAAGGGGCCGCGCGCATTGGGCAGGATTTCCCACAGCATGATATACCACGCACCCTCGCCCCGGGTCTGGCCCGCTGCCACATAGTCGCGCGTCTTGATGTCCATCACCATGCCCCGCACGATGCGGAACACGCCGGGCGAGTTCACGAAGACGACCGAGACAAAGACGTTGAGCATGTTCGGGCCCATGGACCAGACGCCAAGCGGGTCCATGTTGAAGGCAAGGCCCGAATAGGCCCAGACCCCGACCAAGAGGACACCGCCCACATAGAGGTTGCGCTGCATCGGGTTGGTGAAGAAGCGCGAGTTGATGAGCAGGACCAGAAACACGATCGGGAACAGGAACAGGAAGGCGGCGAAATAGGTCGGAATGCCGGTCTGCACGATTTCGGGTGTGACAAGCAGGTAGAAGAGCAGGATCACCGGGAAGGCCAGCACGAGGTTGGCCAGGAAGGACAGGCCGGTATCAAGCTTGCCGCCAAGATAGCCCGCAGGAAGGCCCAGCGTGATACCGACCATGAAGGCAAAGAGCGTGGCGGCGGGGGCGATCTTCAGCACCTCGCGCGCGCCCATGACCATGCGGCTGAACACGTCCCGTGCCACATGGTCGGCGCCGAGCAGAAGATGGGTATAGGCCCCCTCGACCGGGGTTTTCAGGGGGGACCCTGGCACGGCGTTCTTGGAGCCCGAGAACTGTGCCAAGGGGTCCATGGTGACGATCAGGTCGGCAAAGATGGCCGTAAAGACCCAGAACATCACGATGCCAAAGCCGATCATGCCGACAGGGCTGTCAAAGAGCTTGCCGTAAAGCCCCAGCCGGCGTTTGAAGGTCAGCGACAGGGCGAAGGTGACGACCAGCGCCACCCAGACCGGCAGGAAGCGACCGGCCATGGCGGCAAGGATTTCAAGCCAGGAGAGCGGTTCCATGAGGCGTTCTCCTTAGGACAAACGAATGCGGGGATTGAGGAACACATAGCCGATATCGGAAATCAGCTGTGTGATGAGCACGAGCACAACCGCCACCACCGAACAGCCCAGCAACAGTTCGATGTCGTTGTTGGTCGCGGCCTGCACCAGTGTCCAGCCAAAGCCCTTGTAGTTGAACAGCGTCTCGACAATCACGACGCCGTTCAAGAGCCAGGGGAATTGCAGCATGATGACGGTGAAGGGCGCGATCAGCGCGTTTCTCAGCGCGTGGCGGATCACCACCTGGGGGAAGCTGACGCCCTTGAGCCGGGCGGTCCGGATATATTGGGCGGTCATCACCTCGGTCATCGAGGCCCGCGTCATGCGGGCGATATAGCCGATGCCGTAAAGGGCGATGGTCATCACCGGCAGGGCAAAGTTCCAGAAGGTGATGTTGTCCATGGCGCTGGTGGCGGTGCCCATGAACAGCGTCTTGCCGTCGATCCAGCCCCATTCGGCCAGCAGCGGAGAAATCCCCCCGGTGGCCGAGGCCAGAAGCGCGATGAAGATGACGCCCGAGACATATTCCGGTGTGGCCGTCGTCACGATGGCGGCGGTCGACAGCACCCGGTCGGTGCGTGAGCCTTCGCGCATGCCCGAAAGGATACCAAGGATGAGCGAGCTGGGCACCATCACCACCATCACCCACAGCATCAGCCAGCCGGTCTGGTTCAAGGAGCGCGCCAGCACCTCGGTGACGGGGATCTTGAACACGGTCGAGTTGCCCCAGTCGCCCTGCAAGAGCCCGCAGAAGCTTTCGGCCTCGGCCGGGTCCTGGCCCTTGGCGATGCAGCGACCACGCACCTCGCCGCTTTCCAGCGTCTTGACCCAGCCAGGAAGCACGCCAAGCCACTGGCCGTAGCGCGACAAGACCGGCGTTCCGTAACCGTTGTTGTCGATCCACTTCAGCACATCCTCGTCGCTCATCCGGACCGAGGCCTCGGACTTGGCGAGCTTTTCAAGGTTGGGCGGCAGGTTGGTCAGGTAAAAGACGATGAAGGTCAGCGCAAAAGCCGTCAGCAGCATGACTGCAAGGCGGCGAAGGATGAAGATCAACATGGGCGCGGTTCCGTCCGGCTGGCAACAACAGACGACCGGACCATACCGGTCGCCCGCAGGGCGGTTTGGCTCAGAAGAAAGGGCGCGCGAGGGGTCTCCCGCGCGCCCGGATCATGATGCGATAGCGCGCCTTAGGCGGCGGCGATCGACCACTTGTAGTGATGATGCTCGAAGGTGGCGTGCATGTCGACGCCCTTCACCTTCGGGTCGAAGTGACGGTAGATCGAGCGCCAGTAGGGCTGGATCATCACGCCTTCGTCCTGCATGATCCGCTCGACTTTTTCCATCACCACCTTGCGCTTTTCAGCGTCAGCGATCGACAGGGCTTCGGCCAGCGCGGCATCGAACTCGGCGTTTGCAAAGGCGCTTTCGTTCCAGGCTTCGCCCGAACGATAGGCCAGTGCCAGAACCTGCACGCCCAGCGGGCGCATGTTCCATTCGGTGGCCGAGAACGGATACTTCGTCCAGTCGTTCCAGAAGGTCGAGCCGGGCAGAACCGTCCGCTTGATGTTGATACCGGCGTCGCGGATCTGGGCGGCAACGGCGTCGCAGGTCGGGGCCTGCCAGCCGTCGTCGAGCGAGATCAGTTCGAACTCGGTCGCGCCGTGGCCGGCGGCTTCCAGTTCGGCCTTGGCGGCGGCGGGGTCAACGACCAGCGGCGGCAGGGCGAAATACTCGGGGTGGATCGGGCAGACGTGGTGGTTTTCCGCCACGGTGCCGCGGTTCGAATAGCCGAGTTCCAGCACGACGGCGTTGTTCACGGCCTTGATCAGGGCGCGGCGCACGTCGCGGTTGGTGTAGGGCTCTTGCTGCTGGTTGAAACGCACGGCCAGCGTGGCCGAGGTGACGGCTTCCGAACGGGTCCAGCCCAGCGCATCGAGCTGGTCGATGTATTCGCCGGTCGAGGCATAGACCGCGTCGATCTCGCCCGAACCTGCGGCGGCCACAACGGCGGCCGGGTCGGTGCCGAAGTCGATGTATTCGATACGGTCCACATAGGGGCCGCCATAAACCTCGGTGCCCCACCAGGTGTGGTCGGTGTTCTTGACCAGAACCTGCTTGACGCCGACTTCGTTGGTTTCCGGCTTGTAGGGGCCGGTGCCGACCGGATTGGCAGCCGGATCACCGCCATCATAGGCGCGGTGCACGACGGCGGCCGGATAGTCGGCCATGCCGACGATGATGGTGATGTCGGGCGACTGGGTGGTCAGCTTGACAGTGTGGCTGTCGACGACGGTGATCGCGCCATCGCGGGCCAGCTTGGTGGCCGGATCCTGCAGCGACGCCATACGACCGGCCATCGAGTTGCCTTCCACGTTGCCATCGCACCAACGGGTGATGTTGAAGGCCACGTCCTCGGCGGTGAAGTCATCGCCATTCGACCACTTCACGCCCTTGCGGACGTTCAGGGTGAATTCGGTGGCGCTGTCGTTCACGGTCCAGCCTTCAAGCAACATGCCGCGCAGGCTGCCGTCATTGTTGTATTCGACCATGTATTCCAGCCAGCCACGGGCGAAGTTCGCCAGTTCCGACCAGTCCCAGGTGCGCGGATCTTTCAGCGCCTTGGTTTCCATGTTCATGCGAATCGTGCCGCCCATGGCAGGCGCGTCCTGCGCCATGGCCGGCGCATCAAGACCCAGAAGGCCATAGGCTGCAGCCGCCGACACGCCAAGCGCGGTCGAGCGCACGAGGAATTCGCGGCGGCTCAGCTGGCCGCTACGGACTTCCTCGGCATACATCTTGGCTGCGGGATGCAGCGCATGGGTTTCATAGGTGTCTTTCATCTTCGTCTCCCTGTCAGGCTTGGCCTTGTTTTTCAAATTGGCTGCAATCTTCATGACACGCTCTGTCCCGGCCTCGGGCGCCCTCAGGCGGCGTCCTGACCGATGTGGCGGTGCTACGATCGTCACTCCGGTATTCGGCATGTTTTGCGACCATCCGTCAACGACAAGATTCGGCGATTGAAGGTCTGTTCACGACATAATGACGACGAATCTGCAACCGACAGAAGTGTCAGGTTTTTCGACACGATTTCCGCCTTCATGGACGCCCGTCCATCAGGCCGGAAATTGCGGATTGATTCTTGGTGCAGAGCTTGCCGTTCAGGCTGCACGTCTGCCGAAGAGGCGACGAGCTTGCGGCCGGCAGGAAAAGCTTTGCCGCAGGCTTCGCGATCACAATGACCTGCGGAATGCTGTCGGCGACAGGCCGGTGAGGTTCTGGAAGGCGCGGGTGAAATAGGCAGGCGAGTTGAAGCCCAGGCTTTCTCCGATCCGCCCAACCGGCGTCTTGGTTTCCGACAAAAGCCGCAGCGCCTCGAAGATCCGGCGGTCCTGCAAGAGATCAATCGCCGAACGCCCGCAGGTTTCACGGCAGCAGCGCGTCAGATGGGTGGGCGTCACGCCCAGTTTCGCGGCCATCTCGCCCACGCCCAGCCCCTTGCGGAACTCACGCTCCATCAATTGGGTAAAGCGCGCCACCAGACGGCGCGCGGCATCGGGCGGCGCCAGTGTCTCGGGGGCGGCCCGCACCACCTGACGCTCCAGCCAGACCCCGAGAAGCCCAAGGTAATGCCGCGTGGCGCGCTCATGCGCCGGGGTGGTGCTGTCCATCTCGCGGTGGATCATGTCGAGAATGACATTCACCTCCTGCTGGGCATGCACCTCGCGGATGCGCAGATGCTGGGGCTGATCGGGCAGCGTCACGGTGTTGTCGCGGCCAAAGAAAACAGCCGTGCCAAAGACTTGCGGCCCGACCTCAAAGCCATGCATGACGCCGGGCGGGATGTAGATCGCGTTGTGGGCGGTATAGCCGCGTGTCACCCCGGCGACAGTGATCCGCCCCTGGCCCTTGGTGAACCACAGGAAGCAGGGCTCGCTCAGGGTCCGCATGGCCTCCACCCGCCAGCGGCCCGCCGCAGCAAGGCGGGGCAGGGCGACGAGTCGCATCTGAGAGGCTTCGATCGGGGCGTTCATGGATCTTCTCGGGGGTCTTGCGTGTGGGTGCGTCTTGGGTGGCCCCCACAGTGGCAGGGCTTGCCGCCCGACCCAAGCGAAAAGATTGCTTGATTTTTGCCGAATCATCTGTCGGCAAGGATTGGCTGTGGACAAAGCTGTGGATGGCGGAAATCCGCCCTATCCGCAGGGAACGCTCCGCCAGTCCCCCATGCGTGAGCGGAACCAGGTGCGCTGACGCTTGGCATAGCGGCGGCTGGCCAGGATGGCCGCCTCGGTTGCCTCGGAAAGCGTTGTTTTTCCTTGCAGATATCCAATCAGCTCGGGCGCGCCGATGGCGCGGGACGACGGCAGGCGCGGCTGCCAGTCGGGCAGGGCGGCGCGGGCCTCTTCCAAGGCACCGGCTGCAAGCATCGCGGCAAAGCGCCGGGCGATTCGCGCGTCCAGCCAGCCCACCTCGGGGCGCAGCACCAGCGCCTCGGCCCGGTCGATCGGCAGGGCCGGGGCCGGGGTCTCGTCCTGCCAGGCGGCCAGCCCGCGCCCGGTGCTGCGCAAGACCTCCCAGGCGCGCTGGATGCGCGCGCCGTTCTGCCGGTCGATCCGCGCGGCGGTGGCAGCGTCCAACTCGGCCAGAAGCCCGTCAAAGCCTTCGGCCGCCACCCGCGCATCGGCCTCGGCCCGCACCGCAGGCGCGATCGGCGGAATATCGGCCAGCCCCTCGGTCAAGGCGGTGAAATTCAGGCCCGTGCCACCCACGATCACCACGGGGCGCGCCAGAAGCGGCACCACCTCGCGCAGCCAGCGCCCGGTGGAATAGCTTTCCGCCCTACCGACATGCCCATAAAGCGCATGGGGCAGGGCGGCCTCTTCCTCGGGCGTCGGCCGCGCCGTCAGCACGCGCCAGCCGTCATAGACCTGCAAGGCATCGGCATTGACGATCATCCGGCCATCGCGCGCCGCGATCTCCATCGCCAGCGCCGACTTGCCGCTGGCCGTCGGCCCGGCCAGCAGCACGGGCGCCTCGCGCGAAATGCCCCGGATGTCGTTCATCTTGGCAAAAATACCCCACGGGGGTGTGGGGGTGTGAAACCCCCACTCCGGCCGTTTCCACGGTTGATCCTTCTGGCGTTTTGCGACATTTTGCGTCCCAATCCAAGATCACACCAACATGCAGGGAATCCCCATGTCCGACACCGCCCCCCCGACCGGCGCCAAATACACACGCGTCATGCTGAAGATCTCGGGCGAGGCGCTGATGGGCGA
>JACCDH011669447.1_pt1 | contig 16269 bp, 16 predicted proteins | sample 7442481 | NCBI WGS metagenome assembly JACCDH01 (sample SAMN15323433, study PRJNA562643) | freshwater metagenome | isolation source: river surface water | place: USA:Blue River Watershed | collected 2017-08-15
CAACTAAAACCATCTACTTCACTTACTCTTTATTTAGAGCTGTTGATGAGAATTGAACTCACGACCTCTTCCTTACCAAGGAAGTGCTCTACCCCTGAGCTACAACAGCTTGTTTAAGTTTTGAGGTGATTAGTTTTTAATTAACCACCTCAACTTAAATTCGAGCGGGAGACGAGGCTCGAACCCGCTACCTACAGCTTGGAAGGCTGTCGCTCTACCAAATGAGCTACTCCCGCAGGTTTAATAAATTTTAAAAGATTACACGCCTCTTCACTGATCTTTGTTCACTCATCTTTTAGCCTTGTGATGGTGGTGGGGAGAGAAGGATTCGAACCTTCGAAGCCGAAGCAACGGATTTACAGTCCGTCCCATTTGACCGCTCTGGAATCTCCCCATACCTATCTAGGTGAGCCACTTGCCGGAATCGAACCAGCGACCTACTGATTACAAATCAGTTGCTCTACCAGCTGAGCTAAAGTGGCCTGTTATTGAGTTAACCTTTACAGGTTATATTCAGTATTTTCAGTATTTAAAGAACAATCTTGTGCACATATCATCCCTAAAAAGGGACTGCAAATGTAGCATTTTGCAAGATGTTTGCAAATTTTTTTTGGAAGCAATTTATTTAAAACGCTTTTATGAGGCGTTGTGCGTGTAACAGCGGGTGCAAAAGTGTGGTATTGGAAATTATTTTGCAATACTTTTTTTTGTTTTAATTGATAATCAACAGAAATAAAATCAAAAAAGGCCGACAATTCGCTTGCCGGCCTTTAGCTGAGATGTGTTTTTGGGTAATTAAACCGCTTTTGCTACAATCTTTTCTTTGTGCTTTTTAACCTGTGCCACCAATTTGTCCATCACCATATCGGTTGCAGCTTCAAAGGTGTTTGCGTGTTCTTTAGCGAAAATGGGGTTTCCACTGATGTTCAATTTGATCTCTACTGTTTTATTCTCCTTTTCGGCATCTTTCTCTACGCGCAGGTAAACATCTGCACTCTTTATGCCATCAAAAAAGGTATTTACTTTCTCTACTTTTTTGGTAATAAACTCCAAAAGTCTGTAATCTGCTGTAAAGTGGATAGATTGAATGTCTACTTTCATATCGCTGTGTGTTTTTGTTGAACTTTCTCTGCGCCTGCCCGCAGAGTAAAATTCGGGGTGGTTGTTGGTGCAGGAATATTATGCTCGCGGATGCCGCGTTTTGTGAATGTTCTTCAGTCGTTCTATGCTGTTGTGGGTATAAACCTGTGTAGCCGCTAAACTGGCATGTCCTAAAAGTTCTTTGATGGCATTCAAATCAGCGCCTTTATTCAATAGGTGTGTTGCAAAGGTATGCCTTAGCACGTGAGGGCTTCTCTTTTCAATAGATGTAACCATGCTCAAGTAAGATTTTACCACGTTGTACACCAATTTGGGATACATTTTTTGGTTGGATGAAAGTACAAATAAAAATTCATTTTCCAAACCTTCTTGCGCTTTTATTTTCAGGTATTCTTGTAACTCAGTACTCAACTCTTTGGTTATTGGAATAATACGTTCTTTATTCCGTTTTCCAAGTACTTTGATGGTTTGTCGGCTGAAGTTTACATCATAGGTTTTTAACCCAATTAGTTCTGATAAACGAATACCGCACGTATAGAATAGTAGCAGCATTAATCGGTTTCGTTGCCCTTCGTATGTTTCAGGAAAAACTTTGCTGCCATCCTCCAAGGTATCTAAGTCGAATAGGCGATTTAAATGAGTTTCTTCCACAAATGAGGGGAGTTTTTTGGAAACTTTTGGGGCTTGAACTTTGGCTACTGGATTTTGTTTCACTCGTCCCTCTTTCAATAAGAATTTAAAGAAGCTTCTAAGTGCAGATAGTTTTCGTGCAATAGATCTGGGATCAAGGTTATTTCCCATTAAGGCTACAATCCAACTACGTATTTGCTGATGTGTGATTTGTGGAGGAGCACTCACCTCAAATTGCTCTTTTACATAGCTGTTAAATTCAGATAAGTCGTGCTCGTACCCTTTTTGCGTATGCGCAGAAAAGTGTTTTTCGTATTGTAGGTAATGAATAAATTCCTCAATCTCTTTTTCCATAACTAAAAACTCAATCGAAGAGCAACATATGCGTTACGTCCGGGGGCACTTATTCCACTCGCAAATAAGCGGTAGTGGATGTCCATGATATTTTCTAACCCCACTTGCAAACTTAGTAACGCTCCTCGGGTAACTTTGTTGTACTGAAATTTGGCGTTAAGTGTATACCAAGCAGGTAACCCATTGGTTGTGGCGTAGTTTAAATTATCTTCTCCATTTGGGTTGTAATCGGCTAACCGTTTTGCACCGCAATAGTTCATGAATATATCGGCTTGGAAGCTTTTTAACTTTAAGGAAGTTCCTGCTCTGCCATACACCGGAGGAATATGATCGAGAGGAGTGTTTGGCGTATTGTTGATTACACCTTTAGTGTAGGTGTATGAACCGTAAAAACTCAATGCTTTATACGTGTATATTAATGAAGAACTGATGCCGTAAACTGTTGCTTCCATGGCGTTTGTTAGTGTATTAGCTTTGGCTTGTTTTCCATCATACAGAATGCTGTCTTGCCCACTTACTTGAACGTTTCCTAGAACTATCGCATCATAAAGCTTCGTAAAAAATATACTGCTGTTAATTTGTAAATTCTTAGCTAATGTAATGTTGGTTCCTACCTCTGTGGTGATGCTTTGTTCCGGTTTTAACTTTGCATTGGGGAGTATAACACTACTGGCTTGGCTATCGAATATTTTATTGAGGTCGTCAATATTTGGAGCACGAAAAGCGTTACCTAAATTCCAATAAAAGCGTACTTGGTTCATAGGTTGATAAATGACACCCAGATTAGCTGTTAGCGATTGATTTTGCTGAGTGGTACTGGTGGGTAAGAACGAGAAGAAGTCTTTGCTGGCACCAAATTGTGCATCGCTTTGTGTGTGTGTAATACGGATACCATCTATTACTAACCATTTCTGATTAGGTTGATAGCGGTGAGTAACAAATGCCGCTATACTTGTTAAAGTGCTCCCTCCGGCAGGATAACGTGTGCTAAGTGGCTTGGTAGAACCATTTAAGATGTGAGTTTGAACAGCCGAAGAATTCACTTGGTTGTACTGACCATCTATTCCGTAATGAAGTTGATGCTTGTTTATGCTTTTGAAGAAATCAATATTTAAGCTGGCCACACTTACTTTTTCTGTTCTGGTTCGCAAAAATAAATTAGGTGTACTAGCGCTGTAGGCTCTGTCATTCCTACTTTCTTCAATGTATTGGTAAGCCGGCAAAATGCTGTACTTATCAAACCATTTTGTGCTTCTTGCATTGGTGAATTGGTAGGAAACCATGCTGCGTAATTCCGGGCCGTAATACCATTGAGCACTGCGTAAAACACCAGAACTATTTACATCTGTTAACCTATCATAACGAGGTACGTTGCTTGTATTGCTGTATTGAATATTAATGATGTGTTGCGTGAATATATTGGGCTTTACAATAAACTTTTGAATAACATCTGTTTGTTTGTAGTTTGATTCTACTTGCTCACGTGGGTTGGGATTAGTAACCACCTGATCAACGCCATTTATGTTTTTAATAAATGTAGGACGTAGCCCTACATTTTGCCAGGCAGCATCTCTGTTTCCTCCTGATATTACGTTGCCAAAATCGCTGTGTGTGATAGAGGTAAATGAAGCCCATTTTTTAAAGCCAAAGTTTACATCATAGTGATAAGTAAGTTCACTATTGGCACTTGAATACCTGGTGAAAAAGTTATTCTTAAAAAGCAATGCTTTATTGCCGGTATTTAGTTCTGCTTGTTTGGTTTGTAGACTAATTACTCCACCTATCGCATCGCTACCGTAAAGTAAACTTCCCGGGCCATAAATTACCTCCACTTGCGCCAAACTATTTTGGTCAATTCGTAATACATTTTGAAGATGGCCGCCACGGAAAATAGCATTGTTTAATCTAACACCATCTACTACAAGTAACACTCTGTTGGCCTCAAACCCTCTTAGTATTGGACTACCACCGCCTTGCTGACTTTTTTGTATGTACACATTAGATTGATTAAATAGTAAATCAGCCGTGTTTTGCTGATTGGCATAGGCAATTTGTTGTTTGGTAATTACCTCTACTTGTCTGGGCACATTTCGTACACTAGTTTCTGTGCGTTCGCTGCTTACCACAAACTCATCTAGTGTTTTGATATGATTGGCTAAGTATATTTTGTAGCGTTGCTCAAGCAAATAAGCGGTACTAAAAGAAGTACTGCCAATATTAGGGTGAGAGACGGTGAATACGGCTAAGTTTTTAATAGCCTCTTCTTCAATCTCACATGTCCCGGTTTTATCAGTAAGGGCTAAACGAATGTTTTTATTGGATGTTTTTTCATTCTTCCACTCGTACTTTACCTCGGCACCAACTAATGGTAAGGTGGTAAGTTGATCAAATACTTGAAGGTTAAATTGCGCATGACTCTTCAAGCAGCCAACAAGAAATAGGAAGCAAAAAAAAAGTCTATTCATACGAGGTAAAAATAGACTTTTTTTAATATTTAGATATGGTGTTATTTCACAAATGTTTTATCAAAGCGTATTGGAGAAAACAAGTGGAGCATTAACATGCGCGAATACCTGAAAACCCAAGGCAAAGTTACCACTACCGCCACAATAATGGTGGCAACGTAAACCCAAAAATCAGGGTCGTTAAATACTAACAGAAGCGTGCCGCAGCTGATGAGCATAAGTGCAGTAGTAAGCGCATAACTTACATACATAGCTCCCCAAAAAAATCCCGGTTCTATTTCAAAACGAAGTCCGCAATTTTCGCATACTTCGTTCATTTCCATAAATCGTTTTAAATTGGTTGCAGGGGCTTTAAACATGTTTCCTGTTTGGCATCTGGCACATTTGCATTGCAACATGGCCAAGCCTTTACCGGATACGTATTGATTTGTTGTGGGCATCTTATTTTATTATTGAAGCTTTAGCTTTTTTAGCTTTTGCATTTCTGTACCATATCACACCAAAGGCTGCCGCTACCAAATAGGGTAGAGCCAACAAATACAGAATACCATTATTGAGTGTATTACCAACCATAGAGCCGTTTTTACGGGCTTCTTCTAAAGATGTTTTACACATAGGGCAACCCTGTGCCATGCCTTCCATAGCAAGTGCGCTTAGGATAACAATGATGAAAGTAAAAGCTAATTTTCTCTTCATGTGAAAACAAAGATAAGTAGTTAACCAGAGTGTGAGATATGATATTACTCAATCATAAGTAATGCCTTATACTGTTGTTTAGAAAGTATAATATGGAGATATCATTACGTAAACAATCACCCCACTAACCGTTACAAACAACCAAATTGGGTAGGCGAAACGTACCAATTTACGATGTTTGGCTACATTCATTTTTAACCCATGATAGAAGGATAATAAAATGAGAGGAAGCACCAGTGCTGCCAATACGATATGTGGAATAAGAATGCTCAGGTAAAGTGGTCTTAATGAATTGTCGCTTGGGAATTCGGTGCTATCTACGAAGTAGTGAAACAATACATACGAAACCAAGAAAACACTAGATAGCAAGAAGGTTACAATGTTGATGTTTTTATGAGCATCAATATTCTTTTGCTTGATAAAGTAAAGCGATACCAATAGCAATACACTACATGTTGCGTTGATGAGTGCATTTAAGCCGGGCAGTAAATAAACAAATTCGGGGGTAACATCAGGACGAGGAATAAACTTTCTATTCAATGCCACTACGGCTATAAAAACCACAATGGAAACCGCCATTACAATGCGGAAATACAGTTTATCCTGTGCGTTGTTAGTTGTTGGTGTATTCATATAAAAGTACTTTAATTTCTCCTTGCAAACGTTTCATATCCGCATCATCTAACGTATTGTACATACCTCTGATACGGTTTTGTTTATCAATCAATAAAATTTGTTGGCTGTGATCAATCGTTCTGTCCTCTATGGACACAGGAAGTAAAAATCCTTGTCCAACTTTAAAAATAGCTTCTTTACCTGCAGTTACAAAGTGCCAGTTATTATCGGTTACGTTAAATCGCTTTGCATAAGCAGAAAGTAATGGTACGCTGTCTGTTTCCGGATCAACGGTGAATGAGATAAACTTAACAGGAGTTGAGGTATTCGCTACGTTATTCTTTTTAGCTATTGCCTCATTTTTTGCCGCCAATTCCATCATTTCATCATAAATGCGTTTAACCCTACGGTTCATACTTGGGCACACATCTTTGCATGAGGTAAAAAAGAAATTAGCCAAATAAATACCTTCATTTAAGTTGCGCTGAGTGATGGTATCACCATATTGATTAACCACTTTAAAATCGGGAACTTGATAATAGATAGTATCTTTTACATCCGTTCCATTTGGTTCTATTTTCTCACCAAAAATGGGAAGTTTAGCGTATTGTGGTTTTCCGGTGTTAAGCAGGTAAAAAATGATTATTGGGAAAACAAGGATACCTGTGCCCAGAAAGAAATGCTTCTTTTTCATGTATTGAACTTATAACAAAACAAAAGAGGTAGTGTTTTCATGCACTACCTCTTCGGCTTATAGAGAATAATATTTATTAGTGACCACCGTGAGATTCGTTGTGTTGCTCGGTAGCAGGAGCAGCACCATCTTGGTGAACATTTCTACTGTTGTCTGTAAAACGACCTTCAATAATCATTAATGTTACTAAGTAAATAACGAATGACATTGGAAGGATAATCATCATGCGTAAGAATTTACGTTCAAATTTCATGTGCATGAAAATTGATACAATGAAGAAAGCTTTAACAACTCCAAGTATAATGAAAACCCAGTTACGCATCATGCTAGGAGGAATAATGAAGTACAAAGCGATATCCACTAATGTGAAAGCTAATAGAATCCAGAATGTTTTCCAGATTTGAGATTTCATATCTGCTGGTGAATCGGTGTGCTCTAAATGTTCTGTATGTGCTGACATAATCAAATTTTTGCTTTAAGGTGAATACTATTAAGGTTAAAGATCAGATTAGGTAATAGAAAGTGAATACGAATACCCAAACTAAATCTACAAAGTGCCAATAAAGACCAACTTTCTCAACCATTTCGTAATGTCCGCGTTTTTCAAACGTTCCGTTTAATGCTTGCAGCATGATAACGATGTTTAATACTACACCACTAAATACGTGGAAACCGTGGAAACCTGTTACGATGAAGAACAAATCGGCAAAAGCAACCGGGCCGTACTCGTTAACTGAAAGGTTAGCACCATGAATGATAGTACCATCAGCTAATGTACGTCCTGCTTCTGAACCAACGATAAATTGTGTCCATTCCCAAGCTTGGCAACCTAAGAATGCCGCACCACCAATAATGGTCAAAATCATATATTTCACTACCTCATTTTTAGCCATACGATGGCCGGCTTCTACTGCCAATACCATAGTAACTGAAGAGAAAATAAGGATGAAGGTCATTAAACTCACGAACATCAATGGTAAATGCATACCATGTAAGAACGGGAAGTGATTAAACACGTGATCTGGTGAAGGCCATGGAGTTTCTACGTTACCTGAAAAACTGTAACGAATGAATCCGTATGCAATCAAAAGGGTAGAGAATGAGAATGCATCTGATAATAAGAAGATCCACATCATTAATTTTCCATAGCTTACGCTAAACGGAGACTTACCGCCTCCCCATTGTGTTCTAGTGTCTGTTAATGTAGCTGAATTTGCCATATGTATGTTAATCTGTTTTGCGTGGGAATTAACGGTTCAACAATAAGAAAAAGTAAAGATAAATCCATGTGGCGCCTAAAAAATGCCAGTAGGTTGTGCACAAGTTAATGGGCAACAGATTCTTTTTGTGAACTTGAAATTTAAATGCTTTGAAAATGATTACTAAAAGGAAAATCATGCCACCAATCATGTGTAGCACGTGAAGTCCTGATATGATGTAAAAAAACGATTCTGAAGGGTTACCAACCATGTGAATATTGTTGGCTACTAATTCATTCCAACCCAACCACTGGTTCACACAAAATGCAACACCTAAAAGTAGTGTTAAGAATAAACCGATTTTTACTTGTCCTAATTCGTCTCTTTTTGCTTTCCAATAAGCCCATTGCATGGTAATACTGCTCAATACGGCAATTCCAACGCTTACAGCAAATTGGGTTGGTATATCAAATTGCAACCAATTTCCTTCACCACGCCTTACAATGTAAGCACTAGTGAAACTGGCAAAAAGCATAACACTGGCTACAATAATTAACCAAGTGGTGAATTTAACCGGATGAATGCCCGGTTGTTGAATTTCTTCGTTGTTTTTAATACTAGCCATCATAATGTCTATATTTTATCAAACAAGTATGCTAATTGAACAATGGGAAGGTATAAGAATGAACCAAACATTAAGCGCTTGGCGTCTTTGTTATCACAAGTAACGTATAAGCGGTAAGAGAAATAAGTAAGCATTAAGCCACCTGCTATAGCAATTACTGCTGAGATGATACCTGTAAATCCTTCAAAAGTGGGCATCATGCCAATTGGCAATAAGCAAATGGTGAATGCCAATGTTATTAATGCCGATGTTTTATCTTTCGAATACGTTGGCAACATTTTAAATCCTGCACGTTTGTAGTCATCATCTAAAATCCAAGCAATGCTCCAGAAGTGTGGGAATTGCCAAAAGAATTGAACACCGAACAAGATTAACGCCTCGTATGAAAGTTGACCGGAGAATGCGGTATAACCAATTAATACGGGTAATGCACCCGGAAACGCGCCCACAAATACAGAGATAGGGGAGATGCGCTTCATTGGTGTGTAGATAAATGCGTAGAGGAAAAGGGAAATAAAAGCTACTGTTCCTGCAAGGGGATTTAAGAATTTACCGATTAACAAGACACCTGCAATTCCCATTATGGTGCTTGCAATAGCTGCTTCTGTTACAGTCATTCTATTAGTTGCTACCGGGCGGTTAGCAGTGCGCACCATTAATTTATCGAAATTCTTTTCAATGATTTGATTGATACCGTTGGCCGAACCTGTTACCAATGTTCCTCCAATAATTAGGATTACTAAATCAAACCAATTAATTCCTTGATTAAACGCAGCCGTAGCATATGTGATAGCAGCCGAAAGCACAACCAAGAAGGTGAGTCTTGTCTTCACCAACTGGTTATAATCGGTTACCTTTTGCTTAAAGGTACTTACCGCTACAAGTTGTTGTTGTCCTACGTTTTCCAATTTTTAGATATTATGCCGATGCCAAAGCATCAGAAATTTTTACTCGGGTATAAAGTATGATGGTTATAAAGAGTTGAAGTCCGCAAATCAAACTGCCCACAAACAAATGCAAGCTTTGCACCTGTTTAGGGAATCCTAGGTTATCGAGTACTTTACCGCTTAATACTTGCGTAGCGATTAGTAACATCAACGACAAGGTTGATTTGTAGATAATGCTGTTACGTTGGAAAGATGCTCTGAATTTGTAAACCATGAGTACAGTAAGCACTACACTAATGGCCGAAAATGAGCGATGAAATTTGAACATAGCACCCAATAAACTCGACCATTGAGCTCGATTAGCTTCTCCGGCCATTATGGCTACTGCGTCCACATTTTCTCTAACCTGCGTTCCGCTAATGGTTTGAATAAATGAAACCACTAACACAGCAATCATCATCAACTTTAAAGAACGATCTTGATTGATTTGTAACACTTCAAATTGTTGGGACTCGGTGATGGTATAAATCAATAAGCCTACAATAATCAATGCGATAATCATGTGTATGGTAACCATCCAATCAGCTAAGTTGGTGGATACCACTTTTGCACCTATCCATCCTTGAAAGCCGGTAAGCAACAAGGCCAAAAAACTTAACCAAAATATTTTAGGTTGTTTTTTGAGGTATGGAAGTGCGAAAAGAACGGTAAGGAAAACAAATAAACCGGTGGCTACACCTATCAATCTGTTAACATATTCTGTCCAAGTTTTGAAGGTATCAAAATCAGCGATTTCGTGCCCTGCAACTCTGAACCGTTCTTTATAATCAGGTGGAAGTTGGCTAACATGCGTGGGAGGAACCCATTGTCCGAAACATTTCGGCCAATCCGGGCAACCCATTCCGCTACCTGTACTTCTAACTAAACCACCTATAAAAATCAGAAAGAAAACTGATGCTATTGTTAAGATACCAAAGCGTCTGAATCTTCTTTCTGATTTTGAATTGCTATTCATATTTGATTAGCAGTGTTTTTATTAAGCGTGATGAGCTGTTGCTTTCGGAGCGGCAACATATTCAGTCGGATTTGGTTCATCTAACTCGTTAGTTTGACCAGGATCCGGAACGTTTTGAGGTATGAAATCTTGCTCTGCACCCGGTTTGCTGTAATCATAAGCCCAACGGTATACGTGAGGAATTTCACCCGGCCAGTTACCGTGCATATGTTCAACAGGAGCAGTCCACTCTAATGTGTTTGAACTCCATGGATTTTGAGGAGCACGTTTTCCTTTGAAAATGCTGTAAAAGAAGTTGAATAAGAACAACAATTGAGCAGCACCGCCAATCATAGCAGCGATAGTGATGAATTGGTTCATATCAACGAATACGTTGAATTGATCGTAAGCTGTGTTAGCATAGTATCTACGTGGTACACCAGCCAAGCCCATAAAGTGCATAGGGAAGAATACGCAGTATGCAGCAGCTAATGTAATCCAGAAGTGAATGTAACCTAACGTTTTGTTCATCATTCTGCCATACATACGTGGGAACCAATGGTAGATACCACTGAACATACCAAATATGGCAGCACTACCCATTACCAAGTGGAAGTGAGCAACTACGAAATACGTATCGTGTAAGTTGATGTCTAATGCTGCATTACCTAAGTAAATACCGGTTAAACCACCTGAGATGAATAAAGAAACTAAACCGATTGCAAACAACATGGCAGGTGTTAATACTAAGTTACCTTTCCATAATGTAGCTAAATAGTTGAATGTTTTAACCGCTGAAGGAACCGCAATGATTAATGTACCTAACATGAACACCGAACCTAAGAACGGATTCATACCGGTAACGAACATGTGGTGACCCCAAACGATAAATGATAAGAATGCGATAGCTAAGATTGAACCAATCATGGCACGGTAACCAAAGATTGGCTTACGTGAGTTGGTTGCAATAACCTCAGATGTGATACCTAATGCAGGTAACAAAATGATGTATACTTCAGGGTGACCTAAGAACCAGAATAAATGTTGGTATAGAATTGGGCTACCACCAACGCGCTCGATACCGCCTGCAAATTCTGCAACGATTTCGTTCAAGTAGAAACTAGTACCAAAGCTACGGTCGAAAATTAACAATAAACCTGCACCTAATAATACCGGGAATGATAACAAACCTAAAACGGCTGTAATCAAGAACGCCCAGATTGTAAGAGGAAGGCGAGTCATTTTCATACCTTTTGTACGCATGTTTAACACGGTTGAGATGTAGTTAATACCACCTAACAACGATGAAACGATAAACAATACGATAGCAACTAACCACAATGTCATACCTGTTCCTGAACCAGGGATTGCTTTTGGCAATGCCGATAGAGGAGGATATACTGTCCAACCGGCAGCAGCAGGTCCACCATCAACAAATAGTGAGCAAGTTAATACCACTGACGACATGAAGAAGAACCAGTATGATAACATGTTCATGAAAGGCGAAGCCATGTCACGTGCACCTACTTGTAATGGAATTAATAAGTTCGAGAATGTACCACTTAAACCGGCAGTTAACACGTAAAATACCATGATTGTACCATGGATAGTGATTAATGCTAAATAAAAGTTAGGATCTAATTTACCGTCTTTGCCCCATTGTCCAATCACGCTCTCCAAAAATGGAAACTTCATGTCGGGGTAAGCTAATTGCAAACGGAAAATTAAAGACATTGCCATACCCAATACGCCCATGATGATACCTGTTACTAAGAATTGCTTAGCAATCATTTTGTGGTCCATCGAGAATACGTACTTAGTAATGAAATTGTCTTGGTGATGGCCATGATCATGAGCGTCATGGTGGTGTCCATCGTGATGTGCTGTGTGCGTGCTCATATATGTTATGTCGTAATTATTTCTTGTTAATCTATTAAACTTAGTTTGCAGCGTTATTGTTTGCAGCAGGTGTAACAACTTCTGCGGTAGCAGGCGCTGCCGTAGCTTTGTTCACCAATTTAGGTTGTTCGCTCATCCATTTTTGGAAATCTTCTTTTGAATGGATAACTACTTTCATTTTCATGCGGTAGTGAGCTCCTCCACAAATTTTGTTACATAAAATAGCGTAATCAAAATTAGGGTCGTTTAATTTAGTACGCATTTCAGCAGTGGTGAGCGTAGGTGTGAAACCAAACTGAGTTGGTAAACCCGGTACTACGTTCATTTGAACACGGAAGTGCGGTAAGTATGCAGAGTGAATAACGTCTTTAGCACGGAATTTTAACATTACCGGTTCACCAACAGGTAAGTGTAATTCATTAGTTACAACGTCATCATAAGAAGCTGCATCGTTAGTATCTACACCTAATGCGTTAATAACACCAATTTTGCGGAAGTCGTGTTTACCTAATTTATTGTCTTCACCACTGTAGCGTGCGTTCCAAGCGAATTGGTATCCATAAACCTCAACAATGCGGGCTTTAGGGTCGTTATTGCCGGTGATATCAGTCCATGTTTTTAAACCACGAACAACTAAAATCGTTAATACGATAGCAGGGATAACGGTCCAAGCTAATTCAATTTTATGGTTATCTGGATAGAACAGAGCTTTGCGTTTTGAAGAGTGCTTGTATTTGTATCCATACCAAAATAACAATGCTTGCGTGATAAAGAACACGACACCGGTTAATACCAACGTGATCATGAACATGCTATCATACTCTCCTCCGTGTGCAGAAGCAGGAGTTTGGTTGAATACGGTTAATTTACCATGCTCATAGATTTCCCATCCTGAAGCGATTAAACCGATTAAACCGAAAGCTAATAATATTTTTGAGTTGATACCATTCCAGTTGATAACGGCTTTACCTTGGATTTCACCAACTTTACCTAAAATATCAAACACCAATACGATAACAATTACCAACAATACAATGATGATAACGATTAACCAATTGATACGAGATTTTAATGAATCGCTTACTTCTGAAGAAGCAACTGCTGATGAAGCGTTATCTGCACTTGGAGCAACCGATGCGGTAGCAGTTTGAGCAGGAGCCTCACTCGCTTGTTTAATGTAAGCAATAATCGACTTGATTTGAGGGTCTGATAAGTTCTCAAATGAGGTCATCAAAGCTTCGTTGTTTTCTTTAAACAATTGCACAGCTTGTGCATCACCGCTTTTTACCATAGCTTGTGAGTTTTTGATCCACTTCAACAACCAAGCTTCTTGGCGTTTTGTGTGCACATTTTTTAGTGCAGGACCAACCACTTTCTCATTAATAGCGTGGCATGATGTACAATTTGCATTGAAGAGTTTTTCTCCTTCATCAGCCGATTGCGCGAATGCAGCCGACAGAGATAAACTGAAAAGTGCTGTTACGATTACCAGCGATCTTACTACAGATGTAACAATTTTCATTTTAGGTGTATTAGAAAATAATTTTTTTGTCAATTTTTTCAGTTTGCGAATGTATAGTATTTTTAGATGTATAGCTACTACACCCCGCAATTTTTCGCTTAACTTTAGAAGACTTCTAAAGTCTTACTGTAACTTGTTGTGAGTAAAATGATTGTGCTTATTGTTTTGGCTTTATTGGTGGTTTTGTGGTGGCTGGAGTGTTCACTTTTAGCGTGTCTTTTGCCGGAGTGTTAGTAACTTTTGCTGCCGTATCAGCCTTTGCAGGGGCTGTTTTAGGCATAGCTACTGTCGGTTCAGGAATTTTAGTAGCGTATACACGCAGACCATAATCAGTACCATCTTTCAACAAGAAGGCGGCAAGTAAGTGTTTGTTGGTTTTACCAAAGGCCAAGTTTCTGGCAATTCCCATCGGGAAGTCGATGGCATTTACCAATTTACCGGTTTCCCATTCCCAAATTTTGATAGAACCATCGTTACATCCGGTTACTGCATATTTTCCATCATCGCTAAGTGCAATGCTCAGCACTTTCCAACAGTCTACAGGCAAAATACGAGCTTGCTTGCCAGTAGTTAAGTTCCAAACTCGTGCGGTTTTATCGTTTGAACCACTGATTAAAAATTTACCATCGCGGGTAATGGCTAAATCGTTTACTGCATCGGTGTGTCCATCAATGGTTTTGATGATTTTACCGGTAGCCACGTCAACCACTTTTATTTTAGGTTCGCTGGCTGCAACCAACATGTATTTTCCATCAGGAGTAATAACAATGGAATTGATGGGTTGTGTGTTGGTGAATGTTCTTAACACTTTTCCGGTTTTGGTATCCCAAGTTAAAACAGTTTTGTCATCAGAACCCGAAAACAAATAGCGACCCGTATTGTCGAAAGCTAGGCAATTGATGCGGTCTTTGTGCGACTCTAATCTCATGCCCACTTTAAGGGTCGAATCCCATAATTGAATCAAACGGTCTTCACCACCTGATGCGAATTGTTTACCGTTTTTGCTGAATGCAAGTGTGGTGATGGGGCCCATGTGTCCACCTAAGGTTTTAAACAAGGTGTATGGACTATCCATTTTGTACAAGTTTATTTTAAAATCGTACGAACCGGTTGCAATGGTGGTTGAAGATGCGGCTACAACATCCACATCATTCGTGTGTCCGGGTAAAATGTTAAGCGGAGCAGTGGCATCTTGCGCTAATGCTGAGAAAGCAAAAAGAAGCAATGCACCGAACGATACAAAAGATTTCATCATGCGCCAAATTTTGTGTTTTCTGTTTAAAAAAGCACGGTTCATACCTGAATAGATATGAACAAAAAGGTAACATTACACAACCGTATCTTGTTTTATGATTTTAAGCACTTATTCGCTCCAAATTTTCCAAGCCTTTTCTGCTTGCAGGTGCAACATTTGTAGTCCATTCTTGGTAATGGCTCCTTGTGCTTTACAGTTGCTCAAAAAGAGTGTTTCTTCGGGTAAATAAATGAGGTCGTAGGCCAAATGCAATGCAGTAATATACTCGTAGGGAATGGTAGGAGATTCGTTTGCATTTGGATACATGCCCAAAGGAGTACAATTAATAATAACCTGATGCGCTCGAATAAATGGTTTATCTAATTCATCGTACGTGATGCCTTTTTCCGGATCTCTACTTACTAAGTGGTAATTAAACCCTAATTTTTTTAGCACAAAAACTATTGCCTGCGCAGCACCACCATTTCCTAAAACCAGCGCATGTTGGTGCCAAGGTTTAAGTAAGGGAAGAATGCTTTGCTCGAAACCATAGGTGTCGGTGTTGTAACCTATAAGTTTTCCGTTTACTACTCGCACCGTATTAACTGCACCAATTTGTTTCGCTTCTTCGCTCAACTCATCCAAAAAAGGAATAATGGATTGCTTGTGTGGAATGGTTACGTTAAAGCCTTCCAGGTTGGGTTGGCTTTTAAGGAGTTCAGGTAATTCGTTTATATCCGCAATAGGAAAGTTGGTATACGAAGCTTCTATTCCAAGTTGGGTAAACTTGTGGTTGAAATAGTTTGCTGAGAAACTATTTTTAAGCGGATAACCAATGAGCCCGTATTTTTTCACGGTACAATCTTACTTATTTCGCTTTACGATAAAAAATGATTTCCACTCTGCGGTTTGCAGCGCGGTTTGCATTGGTGGTGTTGGGTTGAAGTGGTTCAGCACTTCCTTTACCTGCTGATGTGTAGTTGGTGCAACGTATGCCTTGCTCTTTAAAGTAATTTACTACAGTTTGTGCGCGTTGTTCTGATAAGGTTTGATTGGATATGGCATCGCCTTGGTCGTCAGTATGACCAATAACTAAAATGCTATCAAAACTAAATCGAAGTAGGCTATCGCTCAATAATTTTAACTTCGTAAGTTGTTCTTTTTTTAAAGTAGCCTTTCCATTTTCAAACGGAAAAGCATATGAGCGTTTAATAGGAGCGAATACGTTAGGTTTGGTTGATAAGCTGCGCAACGAATATGCCTCTAACAGCACACCACTATCATATTCGCAATCTTCTAAATCGGTGATGATTATTTTTAAGCGATAGGGTTTACCTGCGGCTACTTTTGCTCC
>JACCDH011082549.1_pt1 | contig 16262 bp, 15 predicted proteins | sample 7442481 | NCBI WGS metagenome assembly JACCDH01 (sample SAMN15323433, study PRJNA562643) | freshwater metagenome | isolation source: river surface water | place: USA:Blue River Watershed | collected 2017-08-15
ATAGCCCAGCTAATTTTTTATTAGTTTCAGTTAGAATTGGATTTAACTGATTAACCTTTTTCTTCGGAAAGTCAGCTTTATAAATTACCCAATTAGTCTCTGATTCTTTTTTAAACTCAGCAGATTGCCAAACGGTTTTATCTAGCTTAATACAAGGCGCACACCAATCTGAACCCGAAAAAACTAAAACGATATTCTTATTTTCAGCTAAAGCTTGATTTTGTGCTTCTTCAAAAGAAGGCTTCCAATTTTGAGAATATCCAAAAACTGTAAAAAATAATAGAAATAAAACTGTTTTTTTCATTTGAAAACTATAAATATGAATCAATTATACAAAAGTAACTCAAAATCAATGGATTTATTTTAGACGCAATTTAAATTAAGCTAAACTTAAGTTTTGATTTTGCATCACATCAAACTAAATAAAATCATTTAATAATAAATTATAGAGGTGTTAATTTACTCTATTCATATTACTCTCAAATTGCTTATTTTTGCAAAAAAAACTAATCTATTATGTCTTCAATTAAAAACTTATCTCCTTTTTATAATATCACTTTATTTTATATAATCGTAAGTTTTATTTTAAGAATTATATTGTTGTTTCATCCCATTACACAAGCAACTTTTTCATGGATAGATACACTAAAAATTTTTAGTCTAGGTGTTGTTTCTGATTTCTTAGTTTTTACAGTAATTAGTGGTTTTTTATGGTTGTATTTGATTTTTATTTCTAATTCAAAATACTTGAAACCTACAGGATATATCCTATTTGGACTTCTCGTTAGTTTATTTTTATATGTTGCGTTTGGCAATACCATTCTCAATGAATATGGAGGTGCCTTACCTGAGATTGGAATGGCTTTTATTGGTTTAAAAACACTTCTTTTTGGCTTATTACTATTTCTTCCAAAACACAGACATACTATACGCTTCTGGTTGTTCTCTTTTGTGATTTTTCTTTTTGTTACTTTAATTCTTCAAAATGCGATTAGTGAATTTTTCTTTTGGAATGAATTTGGAGTAAAATACAATTTCATTGCTGTAAACTATTTGGTTTATACCAATGAAGTTATTGGTAACATTATGCAGTCGTATCCTGTTATCCCAATCTTTACGACACTTTTTTTAGTATCAGGAACAATTACCTATTTCATTGTACAACATTCTAAAAACTTTATTGAATCGATTCCTTCTTTTACTGAAAAAATCAAAATTTCAGGATTGTATTTGGTTATGTTAGCGCTTTCATTGACTACAATTCCGTATTTGGCTGCCAAAGAAAATTCTCAAAATATCTTTACCAATGAATTACAGTCGAACGGAATTTACAAATTCTATTTGGCTTTCATTCACAGTGAATTGGATTATTTCAAGTTTTATAAAACAATTCCGAATCAAGAAGCGTATGCTACTTTGAAAGAACAAATTCAAGGTATTACAACCGAATCTACTTCTAGACCAATTACTGCAAAAGGTCAAGAAACCCATAAAAATGTAGTGCTAATTACAATTGAAAGTTACAGTGCCGATTTTATGAAAGCCTATGGAAATCAAAATAACATTACTCCATTTCTAGATAATTTGGCTAACCAAAGTTTACAATTTACAAATTTGTTTGCGGTAGGAAATAGAACCGTTCGCGGACTAGAAGCTGTAACACTTTGCTTTCCTCCTACAGCAGGTGAAAGTGTGGTAAAGCGAAAAGACAATAAAGATAAATTTTCGACAGGAAATATCTTCAATCAAAAAGGATATCAAGTAAAATACTTGTATGGCGGCGATGCTTTCTTTGATAATATGGAAGATTTTTTCTCTGGAAATGGGTATGCTATAGTAGATAAAAAATCATTACAACCAAGCGAAATTACCTTTGCTAATGTTTGGGGAGTTTGTGATGAAGATATGGCTAATAAAGCTATTAAAGTGATGAATGCCGAAGCACAATCGGGCAAGCCGTTCTTTAATCATTGGATGACGGTAAGTAATCACAGGCCGTTTACGTATCCAAACAACAAAATCGATATTCCTGGCGATTCCAAATCCAGAGATGGAGGAGTTAAATACACGGATTATGCTTTAAGACAGTTTTTTGAGATGGCAAAAAAACAACCTTGGTTTCAAAATACAGTTTTTGTAATTGTTGCTGATCATTGTGCATCTAGCGCTGGAAAAACAGAACTTCCGTTAGACAAATACCGAATCCCTGCGATGATTTACAGCCCAGGATTTATAGTGCCTCAAAAATACACCCAATTAATGTCTCAAATTGACTTAATGCCTACCGTAATGGGATTGTTGAATTTTAATTATCAAAGTAAATTTTACGGACAAGATGTATTCCAATCCGATTACAAACCAAGGGCTTTGATTGCAACTTATCAAGATCTAGGTTTGATAAAAGACAATGTTTTGACAATTATTTCTCCTAAACAACAAGTCAAACAATTTCAATTGAGTTTGAAACCAGACCCAAAAATAGCCCCTGAATTTCAATTGTATTATGACCAAACGCCATTGAAAAAAGAAAGAACTGATTTAGTTATAGAAACGGTTTCTTATTATCAAACTGCCTCAGACATGTTGAAGAAAAAGAAATATCAAAAATAATTTATTTTATAACAATCCATTATATTTTCTAACGAACCATTCTGTAGCTAGTAAAGTAGAAATAATAACGAGTAACCAAAACCAATCTATCAAAGAGGTTCTCACCATTATGTTTTTTTGAACTGATTTATAGCTTTCTTCTTCTACTAATTGATGTAATAAGGTGTCAATTTGCGAAGGTATATACAGCTTGCCTTGTGTCTGATTCGCCAATTGATTTAATTTATCAAAATCAGGATTCGTAAATTGTTTTTCGACATCAAAATTGAGTATTTCAAAATAACCTGAATACTTTTCTTTGGAGTTTAATTCGGTCACTGCAAACTTATATTTTCCTGGCGGAATTCCGTCCAAATTTACTTTGTAGGAATTAGAACCTTTAAGTAAATCATAATTTGTAACTGCTTTGGTTTGGGTATTTAAAACGCTAATATTCAATCTCGCCTTTTCGTCAAGCTCTTGATTTTTATTAAAATATTGCGCGCTTATCACAATATTATCTCCTGAATTATAGAATTGTTCGTGTTCGACTACCAATGATTTCTTGCTACTATTGGAAGCCAAAAACTGAATAATCTTATCTATAAAAACATCATATTTTTCAAAAGATTGATTAGCTACAAAGCTTTTTGCACGCCATTTCCAACTGTTTTCACCTAATAGAAATGCCGTTCGTTTTCCATTATTTTCTACAAAAGCAAGCAAAGGCGATTGCGTATCAATTCCTTTAATTCTTGAAGAAAGTAAGACAGAAGCATTTCCTTTAGTAGTAATCGTTCCAAAACTATTTTGTAAAGGAGGAAAAGATTCAAACCCAATGTTGTCTAAAGCAAATACATTAAATTGTGGATTAAAGCCTGCAAAATAGTCTTCTGTTTGGCTTCCCATTTTGAATTGTAACTCATTTTGTTGTTGATTTAAAAAACCAAAATCAGTACTCGGTCCCGTAATAATAAATGAATTAATACCCGCTAATTTTACTTCGTCAAAAATAGATTTAAAATTAGCGTTAGGTTGGTACACAATAACAATATTATATTTTTTTAATTCATTGATATAATTTGGTTTAAATACAGCTACCTTACGTTGAACATTAGATTCAATAGCTCGTTTTAAAGCGCCAATATCAGGATGATTTATTGCTGAAATCAAAGCAATATCTGTCTTTTGATCGATTACTTCAACGGCAAAATTTTTAGTGTTATTAAAATAATTTTTCTCTTTTTTTGACGAAGAAATAGTGGCTTGAAATAACTGCAATCCTATTGTATTTGCAGGAAGCAATAACTGAATAATTGCCGTTTTATTAGAAGGAGAAAAAGAAACATTTTGGCTGGCAACAACTACCTTATTTTGATAAATTTTAAAATCAGCTTCGATTTTTTGGTCTCCAGAATACGTAACAAATGCTTCTACTGGAAATTTATTTTTATAAAAAGCATATTTATTAGCATTAATCTGGTTGATTTTTAAATCAAATATTTTTGCTGTATCTCCTACTACAATAGGATATACTTTGTTTGCAGTATCAAAACCATATACATAATCCGATCCTGTAGTTTGATTCCCGTCTGTTATAATAATAGTTGGAAAGGTTTTATGTCTGTAGGTCTGTTTTAGTCCTGTTGCAACAGCATCTAAATTAGTTTGCTTTCCTTTAAAATTAAATCTTTCCGATAATTCTAAATTTTCAGCAAATTGATAGGATTGAATAGTAAACTTTTCCTTTAACGCAGTATTGGAAACTATTTTTTGATACACTTCTTGAGCCGCAACATTGGATTTTAAAAATGGCATGGAACTCGAATTATCCATAACCACAACCAAAGGTGTTTTTTCTACTTCAAAGGAATTCTTTATTATCGTTGGATTTATCAACAAAACAAAGATGCCTAGAAATGATAAAAAACGTAAAAAAGCCAAAAACAAATTCAGATTAGATTTGTTTTTGGCTTTATACAAATATTGAAAAAAGGCTAAACCAGCAGCAATGAAAACAGAAAGAATCAGTAATACAATTGTGATGGCGTCCATTTTATTTAAAAAATTACCGTTTGAGTGTAAAAATCAAACTATTAGCAACCGATTATGTTAGCATTCCGCCACAAACATTAAGTACTTGACCGGTCACAAAAGCACTCATATCTGATGCGAAGAAAAGACACGCATTAGCTACATCATCAGTGGTTCCACCGCGTTTCAATGGAATTCCATCTCTCCATCCTTGCACTACTTCCGGACTTAATTTAGCCGTCATTTCTGTTTCGATGAAACCTGGCGCAATAGCATTACAACGAATATTTCTTGAACCTAATTCCAAAGCAATTGATTTGGTAAACCCAATTACTCCTGCTTTAGACGCCGCATAATTGGCTTGACCTGCATTTCCCTTCACCCCTACCACACTACTCATATTGATGATAGAACCTGAACGTTGTTTCAAAAATGTTTTTTGAGTAGCCTTTGTCATATTGAATACCGATTTCAAATTCACGTCAATTACTTGATCGTAATCGGCTTCAGACATACGCATTAACAAATTATCCTTAGTAATTCCGGCATTATTAATTAAAATATCAACAGTTCCAAATTCTTCAACAACAGCATCTACGAAAGTTTGTGCTTCATTGAAATCAGCAGCATTAGATTGATACCCTTTGGCTTTGATTCCCATAGCATTCAATTCATTTTCTAAAGCCAATGCCGATTCAACAGACGAACTGTAAGTAAACGCAATGTTAGCACCGTGTTTTGCAAACACTTCAGCCACTCCTTTACCGATTCCACGGCTGGCACCAGTAATAATGGCTACCTTTCCTTCTAGTAATTTCATAGTATAAAAACGAAATAGATTATTTTAATTAGACTAATGCTGATTATACTCTTAATGAGACGTAATCAAAGTTCAAATATAGTAATAAATGAAGAATATACGAAACAGAATCAGAGTTACAATTATCGCAACAGGATGATGGTTATTTAAAAAATTATATATTTATACAATTAATTTATTGCAATTGCGTTATAAATAATCCTAAATCAACTATACCCAAATAATTATGACAAAAACAAACTTAGTCTGTATCTTTTCGATTGCTATCTGCTTACTATCGTGCAGTAATCATGACAACAATTCAACAACGGATCTTTATCCCAATGTAACCGCTACTTTTTCTGGAAAAATTGATTTAAATAATTTGAGTAATTATTCCAATCAATCCAAACCTCTCTACATAACAAAAGACAATACCGCAGGAAATCCAATAACAGACAAAGGTGCCACTCTAGGAAGGGTTTTATTTTATGATAAAAATTTATCTTCCAACAATACTATTTCTTGTGCTTCTTGCCACATTCAAGCCAATGCTTTTGGTGATACCGAAATTGCGAGTACAGGTGTTAATGGAACTACAACTAGACATGCTATGCGATTAATTAATAGTAGGTTTGCCAACGAGACTAAGTTTTTTTGGGATGAAAGAGCTACTACTTTAGAAGCACAAACCTCTGAACCTATCAAAAATCATATAGAAATGGGATTTAGCGGTACCAGTGGAGATGGTTCAATAAGTACTTTAATTGCAAAATTACAAAGTATCGGATATTATAAGGAGCTTTTTAAATACGTGTATGGCTCAGAAGAAATAACCGAAAATAAATTGCAATTGGCATTAGCACAATTTGTTAGAAGTATTCAGTCATTTGACTCAAAATACGATGCGGGTAGAGCGGCTGTGCAAAATGACAATCAACCCTTTTCAAATTTTACCGCTCAAGAAAATCAAGGAAAAAATTTATTCTTAGCTCCTCCCGTGTTTGATGCCAATGGAATTAGAACTTCTGGAGGTCTGGGTTGTGCCGGATGTCATGCGCCTCCTGAATTTGACATCGATCCTAACACAAAAAACAATGGGATAATAGGAATGCTAAATGGTACCGGAATAGATGTTACCAATACAAAAGCCCCTTCGTTACGAGACTTAGTAAAATCAGATGGAACTCCTAATGGACCTATGATGCATACGGGTAATTTTACAACTTTACAAAACGTTATTGGTCATTACGGAAATATCACTATAGCACCTAGAAATACTAATTTAGACCCGCGATTAACCCCAAACGGAATTGGGCAGCAATTAAATTTAACAGCAACTGAAGTAAATGCACTGATTGCCTTTATTAAAACATTAACGGGTACTAATGTATATACGGATCCTAAATGGTCCACTCCTTTTAAGTCATAAAAAAAGCGCCATAATTAATTGGCGCTTTTTTATTTTTTACTAAAAGGCTACATTCCACCTTGGTAATCGGTTATTTTCATCTAGAAAATTTTGAAGAATTTGCCCTTCAATATAAGTAGGAATTACTTTTACTTTATCATTAAAAGTAGTGTACCAAGAAACATCTAAACGTTCAATATTTTCTAATTTCATTTGGGCTGGCCAAGAATATTTTCTTCCCGTTTTAGCAAATTGATGACCGTTAACAATTTTGTCATATAAACCACCATTCTTACTTTTTAAGGTTCCATTATTTTGAACAGTTCCTGTAGAACCTACCATGATCAATTCTTTCTCTTCACCATCAATAGCATATACCAAGAAAATTCCACTAGCATTTTCTGGAGCATTACATACTTCTTCTAAACTATCTTCTTGAGTAAAAGTAAAACTATTACTTTCTTTAAACTTTTTTAATTCTTTATACATTTTATATTACTGTATTTATTAAACAAAATACCCCACGAAACCGTGAGGTATTTTACATTCTATATTGAACTTAGGACTAACCTAAAACTTCTTTTACTTTTTTACCAATTTCAGCTGGAGAGTCCACTACATGAATTCCGTTCTCTCTCATAATTTGTTTTTTAGCTTCAGCGGTATCATCAGAACCTCCAACAATAGCACCTGCGTGCCCCATTGTACGTCCTGCTGGAGCAGTAACTCCTGCAATAAATCCAACTACTGGTTTACGGTTTCCATCCGCTTTAATCCATTTAGCAGCATCAGCTTCTAATTGACCACCAATTTCACCAATCATAACAATACAATTCGTTTCTGGATCGTTCATTAACAATTCAACTGCTTCTTTGGTAGTTGTTCCAATAATTGGATCTCCACCAATTCCGATAGCAGTAGTAATTCCTAATCCTTGTTTAGCTACTTGATCAGCCGCTTCATAGGTTAAAGTTCCTGATTTAGAAACGATACCTACTGTTCCTTTTTTGAAAACAAAACCTGGCATAATTCCCACTTTAGCTTCACCTGCAGTGATAACACCTGGACAGTTCGGTCCAATTAATCGTGCATTTCTTTCTTTAACATAATTATTAGCTTTAATCATATCTGCTACAGGAATTCCTTCTGTAATAGCAATGATTACTTTGATTCCAGCATCAGCAGCTTCCATAATTGCATCAGCAGCAAAAGCTGGCGGAACAAAAATAATTGAAGTATCAGCACCCGCCTGATCTACAGCATCTTTTACAGTATTAAAAACTGGACGCTCTAAATGCGTTGTTCCTCCTTTCCCTGGAGTTACACCACCTACAACGTTAGTACCGTATTCAATCATTTGAGAGGCGTGAAATGTTCCTTCACTTCCTGTAAATCCTTGAACAATTATTTTTGAATTTTTATTAACTAAAACACTCATGATATATTTTTTATATGATTTTAAAAATTGTTATGCAAAAGTACGGTTTTGAAATTATTTTTGAACTTTTTAATTGAAAATAAATTAAGAAATTTGACTCATTTGATAACCTCTGTACAGTTTATTATCTTTTATTTGCCAAATCACTATAAAATTTGCTAAAAACATCTCTTCTCTTGGATTTTCAATAGTCTTTACATAATGAGAATAGCGAACAGAAACCAAGTCGTTTTCAGAAAGAATATGACTAATTCTAACTTTGGAACGCACATACGCTTTATTCAATTCACCGGCTAAGTTAACAATAGAATCGTAATTCATTTGAACAAATCCTTTACTGCTGTTCCAATCCAAAATAATTTCGGGATGCAAAAAATCTTTCATGACCTCGGCATCGATTAAGGCATCTGATTTGTAAAAACTTTGCACTAATTTTTTAGCAGACATTATTTCAATTTATTTAATAGTTCAGGTATTTTTTTAATATTGGCCAATTGTTTCAATTTCTCTCTTGATTCTTCTATTGGAGTTCCAAAATACGATTTTCCTCCTTCAATAGATTTGGTCACTCCAGTTTGCCCCATTACTACTGCTTTTGTACCAATTGTGATTCCACTTGTAGTTCCTACTTGCCCCCAAAGTGTCACTTCATCTTCAATAACCACACAACCAGCAATACCAGTTTGAGAAGCTATTAAACATTTTTTCCCAATTACGGTATCATGACCAACATGTACTTGGTTGTCTAATTTACTTCCTTCTCCGATGGTTGTATCTCCTGTAACTCCTTTGTCAATGGTACAAAGTGCACCAATACCAACATTATTTTCAATAACTACTCTTCCTCCCGAAAGTAATTGATCAAAACCTTCTGGACGTTTCTTGTAATAAAAAGCATCTCCACCAATCACGGTTCCTGCATGAACAATTACATTATCGCCAATTATCGTATGGTCATAAATGGCAACGTTAGAATGAATTAAACAATTATTTCCAATCACAACATGATTACCAATAAATGTATTGGGTTGTATTATAGTACCTTGACCAATTTTTGCCGAAGGCGAAATAGATACATTTGAAGATTGAAAAGGCATAAAATGTCTTGTCAATAGATTAAAATCTCTAAATGGATCTTCTGAAATTAATAAAGCTTTACCTTCTGGACACTCTACTTCTTTATTAATTAAAATGATGGTAGCTTTGGACTGTAATGCCTTGTCGTAATATTTTGGATGATCTACAAAGACAATATCTCCTGGTTCTACCACATGAATTTCGTTCATTCCCAAAACAGGAAAACTAGCATCCCCAACAAAATCACATTGAATTATGTTGGCAATTTCTTTTAAAGTTTGTGGTTTTGGAAATTTCATGTGCTATAAAATAATTAAGGTTGATAACACAAGTGCGATCAACCTTTTATAATTTTTGGATTACTTTATTCTTTTACACGTTCCATATAAGAACCTGTAGCAGTGTCAATTTTAATTTTATCCCCCTCGTTAATAAACAAAGGAACGTTTACTGTTGCACCTGTTTCTACTGTTGCAGATTTGGTAGCGTTAGTTGCCGTATTTCCTTTTACACCTGGTTCAGCATAAGTCACTTCTAAAATAATAGAAGCCGGCATATCTACAGAAAGTGGTGCTTCAGTTTCAGCATTAATCTGGATCATTACATTAGTTCCTTCTTTCAATAAATCTGGATTATCTAATACATTTTTATTCAAGGTAATTTGTTCAAAAGACTCATTATTCATAAAATGAAATTGATCTCCTTCTGCATAAAGATATTGGAATGTATGAGTTTCTACACGAACTTCATCAATTTTATGACCCGCAGAAAAAGTGTTATCTAATACTTTTCCGTTAGTCAAAGATTTCAATTTTGTTCTTACAAAAGCAGGACCTTTACCTGGTTTAACATGAAGAAATTCAATGATTTTGTAAATATCGTTATTGTATTTAATACATAATCCGTTTCTAATATCTGATGTACTTGCCATTTTAAATTGTATTTGTTATTTAATCTAATTTTATTAATAATTTCCGCTATATCCTTTCATTACTCCTCTTGACGAATTTCGAATAAAATCTAGTATTTCATCACGTTCTGGAGTAGCTTCCATCTCTGCCTCAATAATACCAATTGCTTGGGTAGTATTGTAATTTTTTTGATACAGAATACGGTAGATATCTTGAATTTCTCTAATTTTTTCTGTTGTAAAACCTCTTCGTCTTAAGCCAATAGAATTAATTCCCACATAAGACAACGGCTCTTTGGCTGCTTTTGTAAAAGGCGGAACATCTTTTCTTACCAATGAACCTCCAGAAATCATAGCATGGTCACCAATATGTATGAATTGATGTACTGCTGCTAAACCTCCAATGACAGCATAATTACCCACAATAACATGTCCTGCCAAAGCAACTCCATTTACAATGATGGCATTATTTCCTACAACACAATCGTGAGCAATATGTGCATAAGCCATTACTAAACAATTATCTCCAATAAACGTCTGTCCGGAGGCAACAGTTCCTCTATTGATGGTAACACATTCTCTAATAGTACAATTATCTCCTATAATTGCTAAGGAATCTTCACCTCCAAATTTTAAATCTTGAGGTACTGCTGAAATAACTGCTCCTGGAAAAATATTACAATTTTTTCCAATTCTGGCACCTTCCATTATCGTAACATTGGAACCAATCCAAGTACCATCACCAATAACTACATTGTTATGGATTGTTGTGAAAGGCTCTATAACTACATTTTTGGCAATTTTAGCGCCAGGATGAACATATGCTAACGGTTGATTCATCTGTTTCGTTTTATAATTTCTATTAATTAGAAAATTCGCAGTAAAACTACAGCGAATTTTCTAAATTTTATTGTTTTTTAGCGATTTGTGCCATTAATTCTGCTTCTGCCACTAATTTACCATTAGCATAAGCATTAGCTTGCATATGACAAATACCTCTTCGTATTGGAGTAATCAAGTCACATTTGAATATCAAAGTATCTCCAGGGAGTACTTTGTGTTTGAACTTAACATTATCCATTTTCATGAAATAAGTCAAATAATTTTCTGGATCAGGAACTGTACTTAAAACCAAAACTCCTCCTGTTTGCGCCATTGCTTCCACAATTAAAACACCAGGCATTACTGGAGCTTCAGGAAAATGACCTACAAAGAAATTTTCGTTCATGGTTACATTTTTCATTCCTACCACATGATTTTCTGACATTTCGATAATTCTATCAATCAATAAAAAAGGAGGGCGATGTGGCAATGTAGCCATGATCTGATGAATATCCATCAATGGTTCTTGATGTAAATCATAGGTTGGAACAAAATTACGTTGTTCTATTTTGATAATTTTAGACAGCTTTTTTGCAAATTGTGTATTAACATAATGGCCTGGTTTATTGGCAATAACTTTCCCTTGGATTCTTGTACCAATCAAAGATAAATCACCCACAACATCTAACAATTTATGTCTAGCTGCCTCGTTAGGATAATGCAACGTTAAATTATCTAAAATACCATTTGGTTTCACAGTTAGTTCGTCTTTTCCAAATGCTTTTTTAAGATTTTCCATTGTAGCAGCAGAAATTTCTTTATCTACATATACAATAGCGTTATTTAAATCACCACCTTTAATCAATCCATTATCCAAAAGAGATTCTAATTCATGTAAAAAACTAAACGTTCTTGAGTCTGAAAATTCTTCTTTGAACTCAGAAAGACATTTCATTGTGGCATTTTGAGTGCCTAAAATTTTAGTTCCAAAATCTACCATCGTAGTAATGCAATAATTATCACTTGGCATTACTAAAATTTCACTTCCTGTTGCTTCATCTGTAAAAGAAATTACTTCTTTAACTACATACACATTACGTTTAGCCTCTTGTTCCTCAACTCCTGCTTTTTCAATCGCTTCTACAAAATATTTAGAAGAGCCATCCATAATAGGTAACTCTGATGAATTCAACTCAATGATAACATTATCCAAATCACAACCCGTTAATGCTGCTAAAACATGTTCTGGAGTTTGAATTTGAACCCCTAATTTCTCTAAATTAGTACCGCGTTGTGTATTAACAACATAATTAGCATCTGCTTCAATAACAGGTTGACCTTCTAAATCTACTCGAATAAAGGTAAAACCATTATTTGCTGGAGCAGGTTTGAAAGTCATTGTAACTTCTTTACCTGTATGCAATCCAACACCCGTTAATGAGATTGCTGTTTTGATGGTTTTTTGTTTAACCATTTTGTTTATTTTTTTGGTTTAGTATTTCTTTTTTTTAACTCTTCTAACTCCGCTACAATTTTAGGTAGGTTTTTAAAATGAATGTATGATTTTGAAAAATCAGTATAGCCAAAAGCAAGACTCCCTTGCATAATTTGTCCATCCTTTACATTTTTAGTGATACCCGATTTGGCCTTAATACCGACATTATCTCCCACTGTAATATGCCCCGCTAAACCTACTTGCCCCCCAATCATACCGTTTTTCCCAATTTTAGTAGAACCTGCGATTCCTGTTTGAGCAGCTATTACAGTATTTTCTCCAATTTCTACATTATGAGCAATTTGAATTTGATTGTCTAATTTAACTCCTTTACGAATGATTGTAGAACCCATTGTAGCTCTATCTATCGTAGTGCAGGCACCTATCTCAACATCGTCTTCAATAACTACATTCCCAATTTGAGGAATTTTTTTGTAAGTACCGTCTGGATTGGGTGCAAACCCAAAACCGTCGGCACCTATAACCGCTCCGGAATGAATTGTACAATTATTTCCAATTACCGTTTCAGAATAAATTTTTCCTCCTGCAAAAATAGTTACATTGTCTCCAATCACTGCATTATCACCGATAAATGAATTGGGGTAAATTTTGACATTATTTCCTAAAACCACGTTTTTACCAACATAACTAAAACTTCCAAGATACAAATCAGTACCATATTGAACCGTTTCATCCATAAAAGAAGGATTTTCAATACCTGTCTTGTTCAATTTTACTTGATTATAGAATTCTAACAGTTTAGTAAAGGCGCTGTATGCATCTTTTACTTTAATCAAAGTAGTAGTTAAATTAGTTTCAGGAACGAATGTTTTATTAACTATCGTTACAGATGCTTGTGTAGTGTATATAAAATTTTGATATTTGGGATTAGACAAAAAAGTTAAAGAACCTTCTTGCCCCTCCTCTATTTTTGACAATTTAAAAACTTCGGCATTAGGATTACCTACTACTTCTCCTTCTAAAATTCCCGCTATTTGTTCTGCTGTAAACTTCATTCTAAAGGATTATTTTTTTCATAGGGATAGAAAAACACCCGTTTAAAGGATTTTGAATATACAATATGAATAGCTTGTTTTTGTTCATTCGGACAAAAATATAAAAAATAGATTTTATTACAGCGTTTTTAAACCAGTTGTTTTGGAAAGCAAATGTAATATTTAGTTACCAATTTTGATAATGATTTCAAATTCAATTGGTCTGACGCTTCTACTACATCTTCAATAGTTTTATCTTTTTTCAAAATACGAATAGGTTCAGCTTCTTTGCTGTAAGCTTGATTTTTTATTTTCCCTTTAAAAATAAAGTAATTACTATCTGAAATTGATATATTATTTTCTACCGAAAAACGTTCTTGTAATGGTGCTATTTCATCAAAAACAACTTTCTCAGAAGCCATTTTTATCTTAGGCAAATCTCTATTGATAATCATTTTACTCAATGAAGACAAAATAAAGTCATCTTGTCGCTGCCACGATTTTAAGGCACTGATAATATCAAAATCATCCAATTGAGAAAACAAATCCAATGTTTGAGCATCAAAATCTTCAAGAGTAATTCGGTTTTGCATAAAAAACAACAACGGCTCACTGCAAGGCAATTGAACTCCTATTAAAACCAATTCTTTGGCACGTTTCAATGTTTTAGTCAAAATTAATTCAGCGACCAAACTAGTTTTATGCAAATAGGCTTGCCAATACATTAAGCGTCGTGACATCAAGAATTTCTCTACAGAATAAATTCCTTTTTCCTCAATGACCAAAACATCATCCACCACATTCATCATTTGAATCAAACGCTCAGAATTGACATTTCCCTCTGCTACTCCAGAATAAAAACTATCCCGTTTTAAATAATCCATTCGATCCATATCCAACTGACTTGATATCAATTGCAACATGAATTTACGATGGTATTCTCCTTTAAAAACCTGAATAGCCAAGCTCAATTGTCCATTGAATTCTTGATTCAATTGATTCATGAACAACAATGATATAGCCTCATGATGAACATCCTCGACAATGCTTTTTTCCATGGCGTGAGAAAATGGACCGTGACCGATATCATGCAATAATATGGCTATGTATAGAGCATTTTCTTCTTCCTCAGAAATAGAAACTCCTTTAAATCGAAGTACATCAACTGCTTTTTGCATCAAATGCATGCATCCTAAAGCGTGATGAAAACGAGTATGATTGGCTCCAGGATAAACCAAATAAGATAATCCCATTTGAGAAATACGTCTCAAACGTTGAAAATAAGGATGCTGAATTAAGTCGTAGATTAAAGCGTTTGGAATAGTTATAAATCCATAAATAGGATCATTAAATATTTTAAGTTTATTGATTGGGTTCACAATGTATTGCTTTAAGGCAACAAATATAAGGAATTTTGAATTGATTTTTGAAATGCTTTTTTTCGTAAATTTGTTAGTAACACGTATTAATTTCTATTTAATTTTCAAACGATGAACAACGAACAATTTCAGAAAGACAAACTTCATTTAATTCATTGGATTACCCAAATTCAAGATCATACGTTGATTGAAAAAATTAAATGTTTAATGAGTGCTTCTAATGAGAATTTACACCTCACTAAAGAACAAGAATTACTACTAGCAATAGAAAAAGGCAAAGAAATCAGCTCTCAAAAAAATGTCGATGAATTGAGTATCGATTCCAAAACCGACTATGAGTTATAAAAAAAGGAGAGCATTGCTCTCCTTTTAATTTGTGATTATTTTTTATAATCTTCTTAACCAAATGTTTCTGAATTGTGTTTTACAACCGTGATCTTGAAGTGAAATAACATCTTCTCCATGAGCTTCTGGGTAATTGTGTAATCCCATATATAAGGTCAATCCATTAATTGTAGCATTATTTTGAACCACAACTCCATTATGAAAAACAGTAATTCTAGCAGGCGCATCAATCAATCCGTTAGCTTTAAAGCGAGGTGCACTATAAATTACATCATATACATTCCATTCCAAAGGCGTTTTCATCGCATTAACTAAAGGCGGGTGATCCTTATAAATACTTCCTGCTTGACCATTAGCATAAGTTCTATTATTGTACGAATCTAGTACTTGTAACTCGTATCGATTTTGAAAAAAGATACCACTATTACCTCTCATTTGTCCGCCGTCAACCACTTCATCCGGAGCGCTCCACTCGATGTGTAACTGACAATCACCAAATTTCATTATAGTTTGAATGTCTCCTGATTCTGGAACTACTTCAAAATAATCATTATTTACAATTTTCCATCCCGCAGGCTTACTATTGTCTTTTTTATTCACCCACTGATTTAAGTTTTTACCATCAAATAAGATAATTGCATCCGAAGGTGCATCCCCAATTTTCTTAGCGGGAGTAATTACTTTTACTTCTGGATTCCAAATTTCAGTCATTTCAGGTTTCATTGGCATTGGCGAAACCTCTGGAGGAGTGTTTACAAAAGCGTGTTGTGCAAAAGACGCTGTAACTGAAAATACAGTTAGCAATACAGCGTTTTTAATTGTTTTAGTTTTCATAGTTTTTTGTTAATTTGATAAAGTATAAAAGTAGTAAATTCGTTTTGACAAGCAAGTTAAAGCGAATTATTTTTTTAAGTAGTGGAAAATTCTGTTTGTCACTATTTTAGCTTCAGTAATTTCAAAAAATTATA
>JACCDH010398759.1_pt1 | contig 16260 bp, 13 predicted proteins | sample 7442481 | NCBI WGS metagenome assembly JACCDH01 (sample SAMN15323433, study PRJNA562643) | freshwater metagenome | isolation source: river surface water | place: USA:Blue River Watershed | collected 2017-08-15
CGCTTCGATTGATTTGAAATCGTATTGATCTTGGAAGAGAACAGCGCCTCATCAGCTGACGTTTGGTTCACCCGCGTCTTGCGCAATAATATCGCACCCGTTGCATATCCCGTTTGCTTCAAACCACCGGAACGCGCAATGATATCAGAAAGTCGCTCCTTATTTCCTGATAAGGTATAATTTCCTGGATACAGCACTTCCCCTTCTACCGAAACCGTGATTTGAGTACGGTATGATGGTGATTTTCGTACAGAAACAATGTCAAAAGGCTGCAATACGAAGTTCAAATCCTCCGCCTTAGCTGAACCTAAATCAATCGAATGTATAATCGAATAAGCCGTCGTATCAGTAGAAGATGTAGATAACAAACGACGCGAAACCTCGATGCGAGAACGCGATGCCCCTTCTTTAAAACCATCCGCTAACAGAATTAAATCTTGCACGCGCATATTGTCCGCAAAAGTAAACGTCGCTGGACGATTCACCTCGCCATTGATCGTCACAGAATAGGCCTCCCGCAAACTCGTGATGGGGTAAATGTGAATTTTATCTTCACGTTGTAAACGAATATCCGTCTTTCCAGCAATTACGTCTTTCACATTAAAAGGCAACACCGCTGGCGTTAAATCTGGATTCAAGCGACTCAAAAGCGCACGATCCGTAAACGCATTTTCTTTCACACGAACTGCTACTAATAAGTCTTTCAAATTCGTAAATTCATTCAAGCCATATTCCCCCGGATAATACACCGCACCATCAATAAAGGCCCGATTAGTGAAGGTGTTTGCCAAAGCATCCACCACCAACGTATCTCCAGAATGTAATTGAAACGCCGAAAGACCATCAGACTTCACGGAGAAAACCTCATAACCAGTAGCCCCCATTCGCTTCACACGAATACGCTCATTGAATGCGTCATCCGCAAAACCACCTGCATAACGCAAAATATCCGCTGCATTTTCGCCTTTCTTCACATCGAACAAAGCCTTTTTCTTCACTGCGCCACTCACCGCCACACGCGACTCATAGGTTCCTACGCGGATCACATCGTCGTCTTGCAGGATTCTATTTTTAGACAAATCCCCCTTTAACAAGAAGTCATATAAGTCTAAGGTTGTAATTGTTTTGCCATTTCGCACTAATTCAATTTTGCGGAAAGAGCCCAAATCAGAAGGGCCTCCAGAGGCATAAAGCGCATTCATTAAAGTAGATAGAGACGAGACAGAATAGTTACCCGGCTTCTTCACTTCACCCACTAAAGTCACTCGAATAGAACGTAATTGACCCAATGAGACCATCACTTTTGTTCCGCCACCAGAAATTGTAGTATATATTTTAGCTGCAGAATCACGAATACGAACTTGCGCCTCTTCGATTGTTAACCCCCCTACTTTTACAGGGCCAAAATTAGGGAAGCGAATAAATCCTTCCGTATTAACTTTTAATTTTTTAGTACTCTCGCTTAATCCATAAATATCGACAATAATCTCATCCCCAACACCTATCACGTAATTGCGAGGTGTAGAAATGGTTAAATTAGGTTCAAAGCTTAAGTTTTGGTTCTCGAAAATCTCTGAACCAAAAACACGCAAGCCAATTGCATTAGATAAAACAGAAGGCCCAGAGATCGCAACACTCTTGCGAGGAACTGTAATTTCTTCTGATGTTTTCGAACGATAACCATTATCTGATTTACCACTTAATGGATCCAAAGAAGCAATCCGACGATTTAAAACAATGATTTGATCACTTGGAACACCTTTTTCTTTTAACAATTGTTCTACCTCCTGCGGGGATAAGCCCTGCAATTTGTATTTCAACATGATCTGGGCTAATTGCTGATCACTAATGTTGTTAATATCTACCGGGATATCCTGAGCTAAAGCCGGAAGGGCCAATAACACAAGTATAAATATTCTGAATGCTTTCATTTCGAACTGATTTTAGTTGCAACGTCAAGTGTTGTAACTACAATATGGTAAAAATACAATTTTAATAATAAAGGGATAAATTTTGTGTCATAAGTTTCTAAATTAAAAAAGCCAAGAAAAATTTCCTGACTTTTTTATAAATACAATAGTCATAATAGTTTTAAAATATTAATAATAAATACAGTTTATTTTTGAAGGAATTAGTGAATAACGTTTCTACTATTTAAAGTATTGGAAAAAGTTATCAAAAGAATACGAATATCAAACCAAAACGACCTACGCTCCAAGTATTCCTTTTCTAATTGAACTTTTAATTCAATTGAGATTTCATCTCTACCATTAATTTGGGCCCATCCTGTAATCCCTGGGGTCAATGAATCTATTCCCTCTAAAATTCTCAAATCCATTAAATCATTTTGGTTATACAATGCAGGTCTTGGACCCACGAATACCATATCACCATTTATTATATTTAATAAATTAGGCACTTCATCTAAACTATATTTTCTTAAAAATTTTCCAATTTTTAGAATATATTGATTTGGATTCTCCAAAAGATGTGTTGCTACATTTGGAGTAGCTATCTTCATAGTTCGAAATTTAATTATCATAAAAAATGTGCAATTTTTACCAACTCTTTTTTGTTCAAAAAATATTGGAAATCCATCTTCTAAATATATTAAAACTGCTATAACTAATAGAAGCGGAGAAGCCCCCAAAAATAAAAATAGTGCAATTAATCGATTAATCATTTTTATAAATTATTTAATATTCATTTTCACTTCAAATCAAAAATTATTCTTTTAATACCTTTTACAAAGCCCTTAGCAACATTGATTCTTGAAAAGACCTCTGCAAAATCTTATGAATTTAAGCAATGTGAATTTCTTCCAATACTCTCATAATAAAAACCAAGCTCTTTCATTTTATTAACTTCAAATAAATTTCTACCATCGAAAACTATTTTATTGCTGTCCATAAGTAAGTCCATTCTATCAAAATCAGGAGTTCTGAATTCACTCCATTCTGTAGCAATAATTAATGCATTGGCCTTATTAAGTGCATCATATTGATTTTCAACAAATCGAATTTTATCTCCAATAACCGACTTTACATTTGACATCGCCTCGGGGTCAAATGCTGTAATAGATGCTCCTAAACTTATTAGTGCTTCTATTATAACCAAAGCTGGAGCTTCTCGAATATCATCTGTATTGGGCTTAAAAGCTAAGCCCCACAGTGCAAAATGCTTCCCTCTTAAATCATTCTTAAAATAGGTCTTAATTTTGTTCACTAGGTGAAGCTTTTGATTTTCATTTACTTTCTCAACAGCCTTCAAAATCTCAAAATCATATTCAACCTCGTCTGAAGACATAATTAATGCCTGAACATCTTTAGGGAAACACGACCCTCCATAACCTATACCTGGAAATAGAAATCTCTTTCCTATTCTATCATCACTCCCAATCCCTTTTCGAACAAAATCTACATCAGCGCCAAGTTTCTCGCACAACTGTGCAATTTCATTCATAAATGAAATTTTTGTAGCTAAGAATGAATTTGCAGCATACTTTGTCAACTCTGAGCTTCGTTCATCCATAAAGATGATTGGATTCCCTTGTCTAACAAATGGAGCATAAAGGTCACTCATTATTTTTTTTGCTCTTTCTGACTTAGTCCCAATAACCACCCGATCTGGTTTCATAAAATCATCAACAGCAACTCCCTCCCTTAAAAATTCAGGATTACTAACTACATCAAAATCCTCTTTACAATTTCGAGAAATCGCCAATTGAACTTTATCTGCAGTACCTACAGGAACAGTACTTTTATTAACAATTACTTTATAGCTTTTCAGAATTTTACCTAAATGATCTGCCACTCCCAGAATATACTTCAAGTCTGCATTTCCATCGGCTCCCGGAGGGGTCGGTAAAGCAAGAAAAACAATCTCCGCATGTTCAATTACTTCTTCTAAATTAGTTGTAAATGTTAAGCGATTCTCCTTTATGTTTCTTAAAAACAGCTTCTCTAATCCAGGCTCGTAAATAGTTATTTGGCCGCTCTTAAGCTTTATTACTTTATTTGCGTCAATATCAACACACGTAACATTATTTCCTGTTTCGGCAAAACATGTACCAGTCACTAATCCTACGTACCCCGTTCCTACAACACATATTTTCATACTATATAAATTTAAACTAAATCATCTCCGTTTAATATATTTAACAATCTATTAATTAATTTTTTCCTAGAAAATTCTCTGTTAAAATAATCATTGCCGTTTTTTCCCATTAATGAACGATCATATTCACTTGATTTGACAAATTCAACTAATATATCATAGAGCTCATTATTATCTTCTGCATGAGCTACTAAACCACAATTACTCTTTTTAATTATATCGTAAACTACTCCGTCAATAAACCCTATAATTGGCTTACCAGAAGCCAAATACGATTGAAACTTGCCTGGTATAGTTAATGAAAAGATCTCACTTTTCATTAAACTAATTAATAAGGCATCAGCATCAAAATACACTTTAGATATTTGATCAACGGGCAAAACTCCTTTAAAAAAAACATTCCTATTCAAATCTAAGTCATTAGCTAATCTGATAATACTTGATAAATTCCTACCTGATCCATACAACACTAAATTAACATTAGGGTAATCAAGAATTAACCGAGAAAAAGCAAGAAGAACTCCCTCTAAATTTTGGGCAAAACCAATATTACCCGCAAATACAATATTTACACCATGGGGTAAATTAGAGTCAAAATTAAAGTTGGGTTTGGAATAAAGATCTTCCGCAAAATAAGGGTAATAAATCATCTTTGATTTTTGAACCCCTCGATTAGATAAATAAGGAATAAAATAATAGGATTGAACTAAAATTTTATCAAATTTTTTATAAATGTAATTAACCCAAATATTAATAATATATAAAATATATTTATTGTTTATACCTCCTGCTACTTTTACACTTTCAGGCCACAAATCATGAACCCATAAAAAAGAATCAACCCCAAATTTATACTTGGCAAAAATACCAGGGATTGCTACAGTTAAAGGTGATGGAGCGTAAACAAATATTTTATCAAAAGGGCCTTTTAATAAAAGTATTTCGAAAATGGCAAAAAAAGGAAATGTCAAAAAATTTAGAGCTAATGAAAATTTAGAACTTTTCATTCTAGGAAATACTCTCGCACGAACTACTTTAATACCATTAATATACTCAACACGACTAGAAAAAAAAGAATACCCTCTAAAAAATTCCCCATCAGGATAATTAGGCAAGCCAGTAAGTACAGTTATCTCAACTCCATCTACATTATTAAGTCCAGCAGCCAAATCATTTATTCTAAAGTTTTCAGGAAAATAAAAATGACTAATGAGTAGAATTTTCACAATTAAAGTTTAAAAAATTTGAAGATAATGCGTCGAATGTCTTACCCTTGTATATCACATCTAAAAATTTAGTTGAATTTTTATTTATAAATAATAATTTATTATCCAAATTTTCTAAAAAATATTCAAAGGAACTCACAATACTAAAAGCAGAGAAAGGGTCGAAATAAATAGCATAATCACCACAAACTTCCCTAGAAAAATCACGATCACTGGTAAAAATTAATCTTTTTTTCGATAAAGCTTCAATATAATTAGAGGAAAATGATTCTATAAATGATGGCAAAAATAAACCATGATATTTATTAATTGTTCCAGATAAATTATTACTATTGATAGGCCCTAAATTAAAAATGATATCATCGTATACAAGTAATTTATTAAGAATATTCTTTTCTTCTCTAACCGTAGGGTCTAATGTTAGGAAAATACGAACCTTAAGAGATTTCAACCTAATTAGGTTACATACATTAGGTAAAATTTCAAAATTCTTATGAGGATAATATTTACTTAAAAAAAGTAATTCCAATCCATTATCAAATGATTTTGCTAACAATTGATTCTCATAACTATTTGTGTCATAAGAAAAAGTGATATTATTAGGGTAAAGGAAAATTTTATCCGCGGAAATATTATAAAAGCTAATTAAACCAGCTTTCATTGAATTAGTTTGTACCGCTATAATACTGGCGAATTTCATATTCTTGACAATATCATAAATCATAAACCTCAAATAAATTCTTTGAAAAAACGGGAAGCGCTTCCATACAAAATCATCTTTCAAAAATATGTAGGCGTTCTGAATAAGTAGAACTTGTGGTACATCAGTATTAATCGCAATATTCCCCAATGAATAAATCTTGGTAATCCCAAATTTTTTTTTCAGACTATTAAAAAGAAATATTCGAAAATAAATTTTGAAAAAAAACCGAAAATGGCCGGAAGGAACCCAAATTACTTTAAAATTTTTTGGACGATTAAAACTTATAAAATGAAGTAACTCTTTTGTTTTAGGCAATAAAACTAAATATTCATTACTAGTATTAATAACATATTTCAGCAATGTTGTTAAAACATTAACACCGCCACCCTTAATAATATTTTGAGCGTTAATTAGGTTCAATCTTTTACAATAAAAATTTTATGGATGAAAAAAAACATTCCGAAAATAACTATAGAATAAAATGCAAACTTTACTAAAAATATAGGAGTGTAAGCAAACCAACGAGGAAAAGTATAGAGAAGAACAAACCCATAAATTTTTAATATAATGTTCTGAGAGAAATAAAATTTATGGATACAAAATCCAATGAAAAAACCAGCTAGAACAGGACCTAAATAGCCAAGCCAAATAAAAAAATAAATAGCAATAATTGCCCCACCTCCAGATGCATAAATATCCTGCTTGTAAGTCGATAGATTTACATAATCAGGCATTAAACTTGAGGGCATTATAGAAGAAATTATAAAATAATAAAAGGATGACATCCTCTCATGCATGCTTAACAAACCCGATTCTAAAACACCTAACAAACGAGCACTTGATTGAAGTACATCTCCTTGGTTAGAAGAAAGATATTTTTGTCCAGGTGTTGCTTTGAATATAGACAATGGATCAATTAAAGAATAAAAAGCATCAGAAAAAATCAAATCAGGATGAGTTCGAAAATTATTAAGAATAACGGCAAAATACATTGAAATTATGATACCCAAATAGGTAAATTTTAACGATACCTTTCCCGGTAAAACATAATTAAAATAAAAAATCATCAATACTAACTGTAAAACTTCAATTCTCCCCCCATACAATAATGTTTTAATATTGTAAATAAAAAAGACTAAATACTTCATCACTGAATTAAAAATACTCTTCTTAGGTTGAATAAATAACAACAACATGAAAAACAATATGAAATATTCGTGCAGAGGACTTTTATCGAATGTTCCATATTTACCCCCGTCTAAAAGAGATTTACCTTGTATACCAAAAAAAATTATTGTAAAACATATTAAAATTAAAAAATAAAAAAGTTTCTCACTTTTAAAGCTTAAAAAATTCATTTCAAACTTAACAGAAGAAGTAGATTTGGGGATAACATTGCCTAAAGAAAGAACAAATAATGAATTAATTAATAAAATAAAATTAATATTCTCTTTGGTTTGAAAACTATCAAAAACAGACAAATTAATATTATCCCAAAAAAACTTAGTACTTTCTAAAGGATAAAGTGAAATAAACAAAAACAATATAAATAATGGTATAACGTCAAAAAACTTTACGATAAACACTCCTGCAAGTAAAGTTGAAAATATTGAAATATACAAAGAGCTTGAATCAATAAAATAAATAGCACAAATTATTATGACTAATAACAAAGAGATTAAGGCATAAAACAAATCAATAAATGAGTAATGATTTTTCAATATTAAATTAAAAGGAGGATTTGATATATTTTATAGATGATTTAATCAGAAACAAAAAACTGAATGGCCGAAAAAATATAATTTTATAAAAATATGTTTTGGCTCTTTTAAAATCGTTTAGAGAATAATAATAATCGCCTAACATATAATCAATAAGTCTATCAATTTTGGAACCTAAAATATGTTTTTGGTCATCATCGAATAAATTTATATGGTTTCGCAATAAATTATCCACTTTGTTTATCTGTGTTAATACATTACTAGACAAACTATTATGTTCAATTGTATAAATTCCTAAAAAATGCCTACTAACGTTAATAAAACTAACATTTTCAAAGGCCAATCGAATATATAAATCATAATCTTCTACTCCAATATATTCTTCATTTTCGGAGAAACCGTTAACTTTATGTAGGATATTTTTTGAAACACAAACAGATGAAAGATAAATTGAGTTACCCAATGATAAGAGTGAATTCAAATTAACTTTATTTGGAAAAGAAAATAACTTATTTTTTTTATAATTACTCTTAAGTAGAGGGTGATAATACAACACATTACAGTTGAAATTATCCGTACGAATCTTATTGAAAACAATTTCAAGCTTATTTTCAAACCAATAATCATCTGAATCACAAAAACAAATCCACTCACCTTTAGCAGATTTTATGCCAATATTTCTAGGTTTAGCCGGACCTCCCCAATTTTCGTTATATATATAATTAATATCAAAATTGAATTTATGATTATGAACCAAATCAAAGCTGCCGTCGTATGATCCATCGTCAGAAACAATAACCTCAAAATCTCGAAATGTTTGATTTTGTAGAGACAATAAATTTCTTAACAATAAATCTTTTCTATTATATGTAGGTATAACAATAGAAAAAAAAGGAGTTGTATTGGATTTTTGCAATTAGAAATTATTTAAAATTTAATTTTATGTAATATTTCTGACTGAGTCTTGAAAACTTTAAATAATGAAAATCTCAAATTCCAAATACTTGAAAAGTTACCTAAACACCAATTGACATAAGGCCACCTTCCAAATTTTATAGGAGGAAATAAGAAATAGTATGGAAGTTTAATTATTGAAAACAAAACTAACCTAAATATTTCAAGTCTTGGAAACTTAGTGTTTCGAAGAATTAAGTCATAGATATACAAGTAGGGATAAGTAGCACCAAAGCCAAAAAACATAGAATTTAAATATTTAAAATTCAATTTCCGACTTGAAATAATATGCCAAAACAATAAATTTTTAGAATATATTATATCATATCCAAGGAATGATAAAATTTTAGTCAACTCCGTATCCTCGCCACTTAGTAAACGATTACCACTTCTACCTTGTAATAAGAACAAACTTTCTCTAAAGGGGAGTAATTTAGATAATGCATGCCTATTAATTATCATTCCTGCACCAAATAACTCTGCAGAAATAGCACTTTTAGCCTGGCTCCCTGTAGCAAAATTAGATTTAAAGAATTCAAACCAAATAGGAACCTCTGTTTTAATAATAGGTATGCCCAAACCTCCTATTGCCCCATAATTAGGATTGCAGTTAATCTGATCACTAGCTATTTTAAGATACAACCTATCCAACAAATTATCATCATCACAAATTATAATATTATCAAAATTTGAATTTAATACTCCTGTCCAAAAAGCATACCCTTTCCCAGCTTTTAACTCCTTTATTAATTTAATATTTTGATGTGATCCATTTAAAATAAATGACTTAACTAGCTCATTTGTCTCATCTGTTGAATTATTGTCTACAACAATAACTTCAAAACATATATCATTATTAAATTCAAGTGATATTAAATTTTCTAATACTTGTATAATCGAATTGCGTCCGTTAAACGTACAAATTATTATAGAGAAACTCACCATTCGATTATTTCTTTATAAATACCTAAAATATTTAACTTAAATTGATTAAAATCAAATTTTTTAATTGCATGATCAACTGAATTATTACTCATACACCTATAATTTGAAGATGACAAACTTAGGCCCAATCTAATAAAATGAATATAACTTTCAACAGCATTTTCACAAACAAAGCCAGTAATGCCATGTGCAACCATCTCTGGCAGCCCTCCTTTATTAGAGACTACACAAGGAATTCCATTAGCTAGTGCTTCAACTACTGCAATACCTTGTGATTCTAAAATACTTGGCTGAAAATATAGATATCCTTTTTTATAATAAAACAAAACATCAGAACTATATCCAACGAAGTTAATCCTAGAATTATCCTTAGTCAAATCTTGATATTTATCCAATTCTGGGCCATCTCCAACCCAATAAAAAGTAACATCGTGGTACTCTTTAATTATCTGTTCTGCTACCAATAACCACATTTGAGGGTTTTTATAGCTAATTACATGGCCAATAGTTAAAATAACCTTATTATTTTTGCGATTAGCGTGCTCAACATTTGCACTGTTAAAAGGATTATAAGTAACTCTAATTCTATTTAAATTAGAAAACCAATATTTTTTAATCCTGTCTCTAGAATTGTAAGAGACTGTTAACATAATTTTAAATGATGAGGAAAATAGTTTAGGGATTAAAGTAATAAATATAGATTTCCAAGATAACCTCATTACTAATGAGTGAACAACATATATAAGTGGATATTTTAAAAAATAAAATGAAAAATAATAGGTTGGATTACCTGTATTAATAATTACAAAATCTGGATTAATTTCAGAAACAATTTTTCTTAAATTTTGATACTCCTTAAATAATCTATTATATACATTAAGCTTATTTTCAAAAGGTGGAAAATACTTAAACTCTATGTTTTTACTATTAAATTTTGAAAGAAATTCAGGCGGGGTATTATCGCTAATTAAAAGGACAGTTTCAAAATTCACACTTTCATTTATACTAACAATATTATCTAAGAATGTTAAAAGACCTCCAGAAGATGGAGAATCTGAAACAATTAAGCATTTCATTTAAAAGCTTTATTTGATATAATTTTTGACAAAAAAAATAGAAATCTTAAAAAGGCTTTTACTTTAAAAGTATAACTTTTCAATCCTCTTAATGCCATTACAGCACTAGAAAAAAAATTTCTACTTAATAATAATTTATATGTCTCATAAAAATCTAATTGACTAATATTATTTGAAATAATTAGTTTTCTTAACATTTCAGAATATAAAATATCTGCTTCAAGGTATCTAAATGTTTTTTTGTTAGAGTCTTGTTCAGAATGCAATCTTGAGTTAAGAACTAGTTCATCTAAATAATCTATTTTAAAATTTAAACTAATCCTGAACCACATTTCATAATCTTGGGTTGTATCCAAATTTTCATTAAACCCACCAATTTGTTCAAATACTTTCTTATTTATTAATGCGGTGCAACCATGAATAGGATAATATTGAATTAAACGGAGTCGTATATCTTTATCCATTTCAATCTTTACTTCATTTAATTGATTAATTCGTTTTCCGAATTCATCAATAAACCTGTAATCACTATATACAAATGAAGAATGGTTTTTTTCTGCAAAAACTACCTGTTTTAATAATTTATTAGGCAAATAAATATCATCATGACTTAACCAAGAAAAATACTTGCCTTTCATTTGTGTAATTCCAAAATTTAATGCGGAAGAAACACCCCCATTTACCTTTTCAAAATATTTTATCCTTGATCCATATTTTTTTGATATTTCCGATGTTAATCCCTCATCATTTGACCCATCATTAACAACAATTACTTCAAAATTAGAATATTGCTGACTTAAAGCACTTTCAATTGATTTTTCCAAATAATTGCCGCCATTATAAACAGGAATAATAATTGAAACCAAAGGAATAGGAACTATTTCCTCCATACCCTACGATTAATATAGTTAGTATAACTAAGAATTATTTTTAATATCAAATCTGATACAAGTGGAGCATGGTAATCGTTGACGATGCTATTTTGTTTTAAACCCAAAGCTACAGGAATAGACGCTAAGACATTTTGAACATCTAGTCCGGTTAAAATTGCCACACCCTTCTCCATTGCCTCAGGTCTCTCATGGACCTCTCTAAGGTTTAAAGCTGAAAATCCTAAAATCGATGCCTCTTCAGATATAGTTCCACTATCAGAAATTACGCAATGTGACTCTTTTTGAAGCATAATATAGTCAAAAAAGCCAAGTGGCTTTATCACAATGATATTGTCATGTAGACTTAAATTATACTTATCTAACCTCAATTTAGTTCTAGGATGAGCAGATAAAATTATAGGCATTTTATAAACTATCGCAATATTATTAAGTACATCGACAATTTTAGTTAACGAGTCAAGAGAGTCAACATTCTCCTCACGATGAACGCTTACAACAAAATATTTATTGACTTCTAGATTTAATTTACTTAAAACATCCGATTCATTAATTTTGTCGTTATAAAATTCAAGAACTTCAAACATTGGACTTCCTGTCTTTATAATTTGTTCTGCAGGGAATCCTTCTTTAAGTAAATATTCTCTGGCAATATCGCTATAGGGTAAATTTATGTCAGAAGTGTGATCAATAATTTTACGGTTAATTTCCTCAGGAACACGTAGATCATAACACCTATTTCCTGCTTCCATATGAAAAATTGGTATTTTACGCCTCTTAGCGGGAATTACAGAAAGTCCGCTATTCGTATCTCCCAAAATTAACAACGCATCTGGAGTTTCTATCTCTAAAATTTCATCAATTTTAATTATGACATTCCCAATAGTAGAAGCAGCATTCTTAGACGCGGCGTTTAAAAAATAATTAGGCTCCCGAATGCCCAAATTATCAAAAAAAATTTTATTTAATTCATAATCATAGTTTTGGCCAGTATGCACTATAATATGATCAGTGTATTTATCTAACTTATCTATAACCCTTGATAACCTAATAATCTCAGGTCTAGTACCTAAAACAGTAACTACTTTCATGTTTTTGATTAATTAAAATTTCTAGTAACATTACCATTCTTGTCAGTCCAATTTTTCTTCTTCCAAAGAGCGCTATGAGGTTCATCAACTGAAATTAAGGATTGAGGCCTAGAGTCTTTAGTATAGTAATAAAGGATGATAGATTTTCTTGCATTGCCCTCTGGAAAATTCAGAGGGTTTGGAAGGCCATGAAAACTCTTGTCATGCGTATCAAATATAACTAATCGATTAAACAATGGAGCAACTTCTTTCAAACACTTATCTCCGGTATTATCATAAATACCAAACTCGCCTCCCCAAGAACTCTCCCATCCTGGATTTAAATATAAAATAGCATTCACTCTTCTATTTAGACCCGATGCATCATGATAATTTCCATCAACATGTACATCAAGCAACCCCCCTCTAACGGTTGCATTAAGCCCACCTCCAGAAAAATAAGGGTCAGGCATTAGCTTAGGAATTCCTAAAGATTCTGACATTGCATTTAAAAAATATGAAGAATTAAAAATTCGAATAGCATTTAGAATACCGCCATCTGGAATATCAAATTCTGACTTCCAATTAGTCCTTAACTTAATTTCGACATCTTCATTATTTGAGTGTTCCCACACTTTAGATTCAGTATCGGGAAAAGTGTTTAAACAATCATTTGCAAAATCAATCGGCAAAAAATTATCAACAACAATATGCTGAAAGGGCTCGGAACTATAAGTACCATTCTCCCTGCTATTTAATATTTTATTTGATAACTCTTCAGCAATACTTTTTAAATTTGATTGGCTATAATACGTTACTTCCATAATATTTTTAGTTTAGTTTAATAATTTGGTCTCCATTTAACTTCATTTGATAAATTTGCTCATCCCACATTGGCGGTGAATAGTTAGTATGTGAAAAAAACTTAGTAGGACTTAAACTTCTGTCAATAACCAACTCATTAGATTCAATAATTTCAATATCTTTCTCATAAGTAGTAGCTACAATTTTTAATAAATCATATTTTGAAATTGGTTTTGAAGCAACCTGAAATAACCCAACTTTAAAATGTTGGGGTAGAATTATATCTAATATAATTTTCGTCAATTCAAAAGTAGTGACTCCAGAAAATATTGCATCTTTATACCCATTTACAACACCATTTTGTGCAAGAAACCAGTCAATTAGCCCATGAGTATTATTTGTGATTTCATTACCAATAATAGATGTTCTCAAAGTCATTGTCTTACCATAATTTACCTCCCCTAAAAATTTAGATTTACCGTAAATATCATAAGCATCTGATTTATCATCTTCACTATAATTACCTTTAATTCCATCAAAAACACAATCCGTAGAAATATGAACTAGTTTTGAATTTAGTCCTTCACAGATTTGATTTAATATGTGAGGTAATAAAGAATTAATAGAAATTGACTCCAAATAATTAGTAGCGAACTTAGACTGTTTAACAACGCCAATACAATTAATAATATATTCGGCCTTTGTTTCTACGCAAACTTCTCTCAATCGATCGAAGTTTTTTATATCATCAATTTCAATAATTCTATCACTAATATTTGTTCCAAACAATTGAATTAACAAATCCTTATTTCTTACGGTCGTATACCAATCATAATTTCTAGAAATGCAGCCTTTTATCATTTGGTGACCAAGCATTCCAGTTCCACCTAAAATTAATACTTTCATCGATTCAGCTCATTTAAAACATATGGCAATTTTAATAACATTGATTTTAACTCCTCTTTGGATAATCTATCTGTATTATGTGAATTATATTCATCAGATAGCTGAATTCTACTATCTCCCTCTTCAAAATATTTTGCATAATTTAAGTCTCGAGTATCAGCAGGAACCTTAAAATAATCTCCCATATCAATAGCGACTGCAGACTCTTCTCTTGAAAGTAATGATTCGTACAATTTCTCACCATGCCTTGTTCCTATAATGTCAATTTTATTTTTACCATCAAAAATTTCCTGTAATACTTCCGCTAACATTCCAATTGTAGCTGCTGGAGATTTTTGAACAAAAATATCTCCTTGATTACTATTATTAAATGCAAAAAGCACTAATTCTACAGCATCATTTAGAGACATCATAAATCTCGTCATATTAGGATCTGTTATAGTAATACTTTTATTTTCTTTGATTTGCTCTATGAAAAGCGGTATTACGGAACCTCTTGAAGCCATGACATTGCCATATCTTGTACCTGACAAAGTAAGTCTTTCTGCCATTAAATTTCTCGATTTTGCAATCATTACTTTTTCCATCAAAGCTTTAGACATGCCCATAGCATTTATTGGATAGACTGCTTTATCTGTGCTTAAAACAACCAATTTTTTGACTTCATTATTTAGCGCTGCCTCAATTGTATTAGATGTCCCTAATATATTTGTTCTCACCGCCTCAGTTGGGTAAAATTCACAGGATGGAACTTGTTTTAAAGCAGCAGCTGAAAATACAAAATCTACCCCTCTCATAGCAGAATTCAATGATTCTAAATCACGAACGTCCCCGATGTAAAACTTTATTTTGTCATTATTATATAAATGACGCATATCGTCTTGTTTCTTTTCGTCTCTACTAAAAATTCTAATTTCACCGATATCGGTATTCAAGAATCTATCTAAAACAGCATTACCAAACGAACCTGTTCCTCCCGTAATTAGTAACGTCTTATTACTGAATTCTGACTTCATGTTAAAATATTTTTGTTAAAATTTTGTTATATGATTCTAAGCTTAATTCTTTACATTTATTATATTCTGCTCTATTTGATATCACATCCCAATTGCGAAAATTCGCACTATCTACTAATTGATCATCAAGTAAGGCCAATTTAACAGAATCAGCTATACCGACACAATCTTCTGCAGAAACCAGTAAGCCCGAAATTTTATCTTCAATCCATTCATTTGCTGCAGAGGAGTCACTTTGAATTGGAAATGCCCCTAAAGCCATAGCCTCGAGTAATGAAGTACTAATTCCGTCGCTAATACTTAGCCCTATGGATATTCGAGATTGACTCTGCCAATAAAGAATTTCATTATGTGTCGATTTGGGGAGAACTATAACGGGTATACCCAAGTCTTTTGATAGCAATTCGCAAGCAATTTTTATGTCGTCGGACTCAGGGTTAGAATATACTAAAATGGTATATCCATCTAATAAATTTCCAAGACTCCTCAGAGCAGCTAAACCAAACAAGGCTCTTCCAGCCCAACCCTGATAGCCTTTAAGCATAATATACTTCCTTCTTGAAGTAGGCAAACTATTATTGCGTAAATCTAAAATTTGTGAAAGATTAAATCCTCCAGTATTTGGATATACAGGCAGACACAAACCAGTGAAACCGTAATCTTTAGCAAGAGCAATATCACGTTCACATTCAGCTGAATAATAATCGATATTTAAAAGCAATTGTCGTATTTTCGAAATATGATTGTCCAATCTACCAAATAAATAAATATCGCTCCCCCAATTAGTATGCCACCATTTAGGAAATTTATTCTTCTTAAAATAATTATTCTTA
>JACCDH011761882.1_pt1 | contig 16260 bp, 16 predicted proteins | sample 7442481 | NCBI WGS metagenome assembly JACCDH01 (sample SAMN15323433, study PRJNA562643) | freshwater metagenome | isolation source: river surface water | place: USA:Blue River Watershed | collected 2017-08-15
AACGCCACCTGGGCACCGTCACCGGTGCCCTGCAGACCAACCACGATGCCGTAGCCAACCAGCTGGTTAGTTCGGGCGGCAGCCACCGATGCAAGATCCTTGATGCGATCGGCGTGCGCGGCCTGCGGTGTCAGCGCCAAAACTGCAGCAGCCAACGCGAGCAGGCTCGCCAGGTGCCGGAAGGTACGATGCTTCATGAGCTTGCTCCTTTTAAGCCGTCAGGCTCAGAATGGCCACCAGCGGAACAGCGCGCTGGTGCCCCAGCCGGCACGGGTCGCATTGGCATGGTCGCCGACCGCCCGGTAGGCGATCTGCGCATTGGCCAGGCGGCGTGACTGGACGGTATTGATGGCGCTGACATCCTCGGGACGAATGACGCCAGAGACCTGGATCACCTCGCCACCCTCGGACAACGACAGCTGTTTCTCGCCGCGCACGATCAGATTGCCATTGGCCTGCACCTCGATCACGGTCGCTGCAATCGAGCCATTGAGCGATGCACGCTGGTCGGCCGAGGCCGCACCCGAATTCGAGACGTTGCCGCCCGCGGTGTTGATACCGTTGAGCGCGCCGTTGAGGTTAGCGATGCGGTTGGTCAAACCCTGTGGCACGACATCATTTTCTGATTCGCGCGAGAGCTCGTTGGTTAAAGAACGATTGGCTTGTGTCGATTCACTGAGCAAGACGGTGATGATGTCGCCGACGCGGTAGTCGCGGCGCTTGGCCTGCCACAGGTCGGTGCTGTCGGTAGCGAAAATGGCACCGGTCGCATGACTGGCTTTCTCGCGCGGCAAGGGCGTCACTGGCGCAAAATTGGGCGTATGCGCGACCGTCATCGGGCCAGCGCAAGCAGCCAGTAGCGCCGTGGTGACGCATAGCGCCAGGGTGGTCTTGATCGTCATGGTTTACCTCTCTGTCGGCCGCCTGGCGCTTTGTCGCCGGCGTACCTGTTGTCGTCAGTGGTGCCGCGCTAGTCCCGCGACTGCCTTACATGTTGTTGTTCAGGAAGCGCAACATGCCGTCGGCTGCCGAGATCGCCTTCGAGTTGATCTCATAAGCGCGCTGGGTCTCGATCATGTTCACCATTTCCTCGACCACGTTCACGTTCGATGATTCGAGCATGCCCTGACGCAGCGTGCCCGCTGCCTGGGTACCGGGGTTGAGCAGCGCAGGCGCACCGCTGGCCACCGTTTCCTTGTAGAGGTTGCCGCCCATGGGCTGCAGTCCGGCCGGGTTCACGAAGCGCGCAATCTGGATCTGGCCCAGCTGCTGGGCACCACCACCGGCATAGAGCTCGACGCTGACGGTACCGTCTTCGCCAATCGTGACCGACGATGCGTTGCCCGGGATAACAATCGGTGGCGCCAGTGGCTGGCCAGTGGACGTCACCAACTGCCCCAGGTTGTTGAGCTTGAATGAACCATCGCGGGTATAGGTCGTGGTCCCGTCCGGCATCTGGATCTGGAAGAAGCCCTCGCCCTGGATCGCAATATCCAGTGCGTTCTGGGTGTTGATCATGTTGCCCTGGGCGTGATTCTTTTCGGTCGCGATCACACGGGTACCGGTACCAATCATCAGGCCGGTCGGCGAAATGGTGGTCTGCGCAGTCTGGCCGCCGGCCTGCCGCACGTTTTGGTAGAGCAGATCCTCGAACATGGCGCGGTCGCGCTTGAAGCCGGTCGTGTTGACGTTGGCCAGGTTGTTCGAAATGACATTGAGCCGCGTGTTTTGCGCGTCCAGGCCGGTCTTGGCCACCCACATTGATGCATCCATGATTCCCTCTCTGGTGTAGCGTTTTCCGACTTATTGCAAAAAGCGTGCCCTCTGCTACGTCAATTCACCGTCAGACCACTGCCAAGCCAACCTAGCGCGGCTTGAGCATGCTCGCGCCCGACTCATCGAGCGATTTGGCCTCTTTGATGGTCCTGACCTGGGTCTCATAGGACCGTGAGAAATCAATCAGTTTGACCATCGCCGTCACCACATTCACATTGCTGCTCTCCAGCGCACCGGGCACGACCAGCGAGCGTTTCGGTCCGGTGGTGAAATCACCGTTAGGCAGCGCGTTTTGCGGATAAGGGGCAAACAATGAGTCCGGACGACGCTGCAACGTGATATTGCTGGCGTCACGCAGCATCAGGCGGGCAATCTGGACCGGCACCTGAGGCGCCGGACCGGTCGGATCGGTCGCGTAGATATCACCCTCTTCGGTGATGTTGACCATGAAGCCGGCCGGTATCGTGATCGGATTGCCTTCGGATGACAGCACCGGATGATACGAACCGTTTTCCAGCACCCCTTGGGCGTTGATCCGCAAGTCACCGCGGCGGGTGAAGGCCAGGGTGCCATCCTTGGCCTGTACCCCCATGACCGTCTGGTCCTGCAACGCGATGTCGAGCTTGTTCCCGGTCGCCATCAGGTGGCCGGGCTCTAATGACACCGCATTCATCTTTTCAATGAACGGCTGGATACGGGAATCCCAGCCGTCACCCTTGGCCTTGACAGCCACCATCGCATTGTCAAAACTTTTTTTGAAGCCGACGGTGGAGACGTTGGCCAGCTCGTTATTGAGCTGCTCACGCAGCAGGCGTCGTTCATTGATCGACGCCATCGCGGTAAAGGCAAAACGGTCCATGTCAGTCTCCCTTACTGGCTCAGGCTAGCCGCGCTTAACTGCGGATGTTGATGATGGCCTGGGTCAGGGTGTTGTTGGTCTCGATCGCTTTGGCATTGGCCTGGAAGTTACGTTGCGCCGTGATCAGCTCGATCAGCTCATTGGTCAGGTCAACGTTGGCGCGTTCACGGGCACCGGCACGTACGGTACCGAAACCGGCAGAGCCTGCTTCACCGTATTTGGCATCGCCCGATTTCGAGGTCGCGTAGTAGCTGGCATCACCGATCTGGCGCAGGCCGGTCGGTGCGGCGAAGTTGACCAAGACGATCTTGGCCAGCGATTTCTGGGTACCGTTCGAGTAGGACGCCGACACCAAGCCGTCATCGCCGATGTCCACACCAATCAGGTCGCCCTCGGGGCGGCCGTTCTGGTCCTGTTTGAGCACGGAAAATGGTGACGAATACTGGGTCGACGATGCATAGTCGATCGAGAACTGCAGCGTCGCACCGGAAGCACCAATCGTGGTTGACTTAAACGCAATCGCTTCCATCGGTGAATTGAGGTTACCGCCGGTATCAAAGGTCAGTTCGCCTTTGTCCAGGAAAATGGGCGACCACAGGTCACGGGTTTCATCTTCCGAGAAAGTACCCGGATCGGAAGTCTCAAGGCCATCACGGTCCACATACAGCGGGAAGCCATCGACATTCTTGGCCTGCGGTGGCTCGATCCATTTGCTGGTGGTGCCACGCGCCGACGGCAGGTCGGACAGGCCCCAGATCGAGTTGGCCGACACCTTCAGGAAGGAGTTGTCACCTGACGTGCCCGTCGTGAACTTGAAGAACTTATTATTGGTGCCGGCGACCGAGTCGATCTCGACCTTCACACCGTTGACGGTACGACCGAAGTTGTCTGCCAGCGCATTAATGCGGCGCTCGAGCTCGGTGCGGAATTCTTCCATCGTATAGTCCGCCTTTTCCGGCATCGTGATCAGACCGGTGACGTTGTCAACCGTGACCACGAACTGGTTGTTCGAGCCATCGACGCGGAACTTGTTGTCCAGGTTGATACCGATTGCATTGCCCTTGAGGACAGCCGGCTGCGACACAATGCCGCGGAGCGGCGTGGCAGAGGTATCGACGGTGGCGCCATTGACACCCTGCTGAAAGCCGAACAGCGAATTCGCTACCGCCGAGGCCTTGGCAATATTGATGCTGGAGGTATCACCCGTGGTGCCGGAGCTGACGGAAAAGGTGCCAGTGGTCTCATCGAAGCGAACTTCGACGCCAAAACGCTGATCTTCCGGATCAACCATGTCAGCGCCATTCGGCAGTACGGTGGTGCCCCAGGTACCCGTATCGGCATCGATCGCAGTGGCGACATTGGTCAGACCGAACAGTTCATTACGGCCCTCGCCAGCGGAGCGGATCGCGATTTCCTCGTCGTCGGCCGCCTTGAAGGTAAAGCTCTGACGTACGGGATCGTAGCCAACCGTGACCTCGGCCGGGAAATCGGTGATGCGGTCGATTTCATTCTGAAGCGCTGCGACAGCGTCATCTAAGGTGACTTTGGACAGGTCTTCCAGCTGGTTGCGGCTCTTGCTGAGCGAAACTGTGCGCTCGATACCGCCTACGGTCAGCTTGAACAGCGCTGCCGTATTCGGCTCGCCGGTCGAGGTAAAGCTGCTGAAATCGAAATAGCGCTGGTCGCCGTAGGTCTTGTTGATCTGGTTGGTGATCTCGCGCGCGATTTCGACACCGGTGAATTTCTTTGCCGGCTGCAGTTCGCTCAGATAGCTGAGATCGACGGTCATCGGGTTCACTGAACCATCGACAACGATGTCAAACACTATCCCTTCGGGCTTTCCTTCGACATTCGCCTGATGGGTCATCACCACGTCTTCAGGGATGGTGACGGTCGAGGTGTTTGTCCGCGGGATGATCGACATCGCGCCGTCAGTGACTGAGGCCGTATACAGATTCTCACTCTCGGCATCGGCATTGATGGCTGTCACGAGTGCTGCCAATGTGGTAGCCGTACCAGTCGCCGGATAGGTTTGTGTGCCAATCGTCAAGGTGAAATTACCCAGTCCCGACGCCGGTTCGAACTTGACACTGGTGGCCGACTGAGAAGTCAGGTCCACACTAGCCACACCGGTTACCGCAGTTTCGGGCACGATATCATTGGTCTCGCGCGGCACCAGTATCAGATCACCCTCGGCGTTCACGGTCGCGTTGTAGGTCAGCGCTTCATCAGCGTTGATTTCGGTCGCCAGATCGTCCAGCGTTGCTTCTTGTTTGGTGTCGACTACAGCACTCAGCTCGGTGTTGGCCGGGAAAGCGGCCGGTGCACCGGCACCGGTGCCCAGTGTCAGTGTCAACACGCCATCAGCGAGCTCAGCGGTGTAGTCAGTGCGGCCTTCAAACAGCGCAGCCAATTCCTCGAGGGTGGTCGCCGACAAGGTCTCGTCATCAAGCTTGAGCCGGAACTGGCTATCACTGTCTTCTGGGGTGAAGGTCAGCGAGGTACGGTCGTCGCTGGCCACACCATCGATCTCGCCGCGAGTATCCAGCTTGTAGCCACCGGCGTTGACCAGCGGCGTGTAGACCGTGCCCTTGCCGCTGTTCTCCTGCATCCAGGTCGTCAGCGCACCGGGGAAAGTCAGACCGTTCTTCCAGCTATCAACGGTCGATGTCGGCAGGATGCCGCTCGACACCGTTGCAGCCTCCGAGCGTTGCGGGTTCTTCAAGTCGTCCAAGTTGAACAGCTTGGTGACGCCACGAGCGATGTCCTGCGGAGGAATCTGGCTCTCCGGACGGATCTCGCCATATTTGTTCACGTATTGCTTCTCGCCTTTCTTGTCGGCCGACTGGATCAGGAGCTCTTGCAACTTGGTATCGCCGATGTAGACATAGGTCTGCCATTTGTTGGTCGGGTCTTCCGGGGTTGCTACCTGGGTCTTGCGGTAATAAACCGTCGCGAGATAGCCGTTGCCGCCAGCGTCATAGACGGTGACAGCGGTGGTCTTGTTGTAAGTGGTCTCATCATTGCGATCAAACGGGGCTGTCGGCACTGCTGCATCCGCCGGGAGATTAAGGCCAAGCTGCACGGCCGAGGTGGCAACCGCATCACCGGTCGTTTTGCGAGGAATCAGCAGTTTGTTCAGGTTATCGAGGTCAGCCTTGCCGGAGGAGTCGACCGCGGCTGCAATCAGCGCTTGGCCGGCTGAGTTCACCACGTTGTACGAGTCATTCAGCATGAACGTACCGTTACGGGTGTAGATATCCTGCAGGCCGTCCGCCGATTTCAGAGGGAAGAAACCATCACCGGTGATCGCGATGTCCAGCGAGTTAGCGGAGAATTGAATATTGCCTTGGCTGAATTCTTGGCTCACCTGCTTGAGCGCCACACCCTGGCCAATGACCGACGAGGCTTTTTGCAGTGGCGAGGTCGCAAAGATGTCACCGAAGTCAGCACGCGAGCGCTTGAAACCGGTGGTGCCCACGTTGGCGATGTTGTTACTGGTCACCGACAGCTGTGCGGTCGCTGCATTCAGGCCGGTCAACGAGGTATAGAAGGACATGTGCGTTTCTCCTGGGTGGCGGGTATGCCGTTAGCTTGATCAGTTCGTTGGTTCAGGATGGGGTTGGACTCAGTCGCCGATGCGCTTGACTTCGCTCAGGCTGACCTTGGTGCCGTCGACCAGCTCGAGTTTGAGGTCGCCGGTCACGGTGTCGGTGGTCACGCTGCGTACGGTTGCCATGGTCTGCACCGGTGCCTTGCTGGACTGCCCAAATTTAGTGACGGTAGCCTCGACGCGATAAACGCCGTCAGCCACCGCAGCACCGCTGTTGTCGTTGCCATCCCAGGTAAACGGATAGTCGCCCTTCTTTTGCGCGCCGATCTGACCAGTACGCACCAGCGTTCCTTTCGAGTCGAAGACCTTCAAGGTGATGCCGTCGACATCCTTGTCGAGGTTGACCACGCCTTCCACGGGCTCGCCATTTTTAATGGTCTTCCCGTCGCTGATCGCAACGGTCTTGCCGATCATGCTGGAGGCGCTGGAAATCTGTGCTGTCGAGAGTGACTTGACCAGAGTCTCAATATTGGTTGACATCTTGGTCGTAGCCTCGAGCTGGGAGAACTGGGCAAGCTGGGCGACAAATGCCTCGTTCTCCATCGGATCGAGCGGGTTCTGGTTCTTCAACTGCGTGGTAAAGAGCGTCAGGAAGGCCATCTGGCCCATCTCGTCGCCCTTGCCATTGATAATGGCGTCTTCCTGTTCCTGCTTGTGCTGCGCCGTGGTCTTGATATTCGATGGCAGCGTGTACTGCGAGGTATCCGTACCCACGCCGGTTGTCGTAGTGGCCATATCAGTACTTCCTAAAATCAGCTCTTGATAATGTCGAGCGTGCGCATCATCAGCTCGCGCGCGGTATTCACGACTTCGACGTTGTTCTGGTAGGAGCGCGAGGCTGCCATCAGGTCAACCATCTCCGTGACTTCGTTCACATTGGCCTGGTAGACAAAGCCATCGCCATCGGCCAACGGGTTGTTCGGGTCATAGACCTTGGGCACAGGCTTGGTGTCGTCGACGATCTTGTCGATCTTGACGCCGCCGACGTATGGTGCACCGGCATGCGCCTGCTCCTCATCCATGATGGCCTTGAAAACGGTACGTTTGCCGCGATAGGCGAGGTCTTCGGTAGCGGCCGTGGTACCCGCATTGGCCAGGTTGGACGCCGTGGTGTTCATGCGGATCATCTGCGCATGCAGCGCAGTACCGCCGATACCCCAGATGTTGTCAATGGACATGGGCATGATGAATTACTCCCCTTTCAGTGCCTTACGAATACTGCCGACACGGTTCTCAAGGAACGACAACGTTGCCTGATAGTCGGCGGCAGCTTTACCGTATTTGGCCTGCTCGACCGTCAATTCAACTGTGTTGCCGTCGACTGAGGCATTGAATGGCGTGCGATACCGCATACCGTTATCGTCAGGTACCTCGTCGGCGAAACCGAAATGCGTGCCATGCGTATTGGCCATCAAGTCACTCGGCTCGAACTTCGCCATGACAGTTTTGAAGTCAATATCGCGCGCCTTGAAATGCGGCGTATCGTCATTGGCGATGTTCCGGGCAAGGACCTCCATGCGCTGACTGCGCACGCGCAGGGCCTTTTCATGGATTCCCAAAGCATTGTTCAACACATCCATTTGCTCTCTCCTCGCGGTCGCCGGTTTGCCGACAGGCCGCTCAAGTTTTCAGCTGTCGTGTCGACTAGTGCAAATGCCGTGCCAGAATGTTTTTTCGAGGAATATCGATGCCTTGACGAGGAGAGCGGCAAAGCTTTGCCGCAAGTACTGCCCATGTCATCGGCAAAACCTTGCCGCCGGTATCAAGCTCGACGATTGAGCGCAAGACCGGTTCGGTTCAAGGCCGGCTGGCTTCGAGGCGCGCTACGGTGCTGGTAAAGTCGTTGAGACGCTCACGCGCATTGAGTTTGAGGCCAGCGACAATAGAATTGCGGGTGATGACGCCGCCCTGATCACGACCCTCATACAACATCGCCGCTTGACGTCCGGCGATATTGAGCGGCGCGTTGTTGCGCGTCTCGCTGCGAGCCGCCGGCGTCAGGACCGTCAGGTACAGATCATCCAGGGCTGCGGGTCCATAGTCTTTCAGGCGCGTATCGGCGAAATAGCGATCGACAAGGTCGAGCTGCTGAAGCACAGAGAGGTTCAAGATCTCTTTCGGATTGTTTGCATAGCCGGCGCTGGCGGCACCGCGGTTACCGCCAGCGCAGAACTGGATAATGCCGTGGCAACTGCCATTCGTCGCCCGTGGGTTCATGCCGTCGGATTCCATCAAGGTCATGTGGGCGAAGTCATCCGGCGTGAACTGATGCCGTGCTGCCAGCGTGATGATTTTTTCGCGTACCGCTGCCTGTTCAGCGGGTGACACATAGCCCTTGGATACCGCTCGCGCCAGCGTCTTGTCCAACACCGGTGTTGATGTGCTGGCACCACTGACGTCCAGCTGCACTCTGGCCACCGCCGTCTGGCGCAGCTTGAGCGCGGCCATCGTCGTCATTGGCGCCATATTGATCGCTTGCCCGGCTTTGATCCGGTTGGCGTCGTCGATGCCGTTTTCACGCGCGACCGTGCGCGCCATCTCAAGTATCTGGGAGTTGCTGAATTCCGAGGCGACTTCGCCCAAGTGACGACGGGTCAGGCCCATCAGCGTGTCGCCACGCTGTACAGTCACCATCTGCATGTCGGTTTTCAGGCCCGATAACGCCTGCCGGAATGACGATGTCGGCGTCGCGCGCTCGCGCGCTCGTGTCTGCTCCGGGCCGCTGGTCGCGCTCGGGTCAGTGATCGATGGCCGGATCTGCATGCTGTCTTCCTCGTTGGGCTCGCGTTTGGCGGGCTGGTACTGTTTTTGCACTGTCGGGGCTAACTGTCGGAAGTCCTGCAGTTGGCTTCCCCGATATCCAGGATTTAGCAAGGCGCGTTCCAGTTAATAAAAGAGCCAGACCATGAAGAAAACAAATGTGATCAGGGATCTGTGCGCCAGCGTGGCGCTGCTGATGGCGGCGGCCACCGCGTGGGCTGCATCGCCGCAAGAGGCGCTGAATGCTGCGTTGCTGCAGTGGGTCGCGGCGAAAAATGAGGTTCCGTCAGAACAGGTAACGATTACCCCGCCCGATTCGCGCGTGAGCGTTCAACCCTGCGCCGGCGGCTTCAGCTTCGACTACCCGTTTGTCAGCCGTGATACGGTTCGCGCCCGCTGCCTGAAACCAAATTGGCAACTATTTGTGAAAGTCGGTTTTTCGACAGCCCAGTCCGATCAGCCATTGCCGGCGCGCGACGTGACTAAAAAGGCCATGACCACGGCACCTGCCGGCGTGCTACCGCCGGTGGCGTCGCAAGCTACCACGGGCACTGCCCCGGACCATCGGGTCGTGGTCGCCGGAAGTAATCTGCTGCCCGGCCAATTGTTACTACCGGACGCGCTCAAGCTGGAGCCCATGGATGCCGAAAAGATAAGTCGGGCGTATTTGCTGGATGTGAAAGGATTGGAGGGACATGAGCTGGTGCGCGCGGTGCGTGCCGGCGAGCCTATCCGGACTACAGACATCCGGCCAGCCATCATGATCCGCAAGGGCGAACAGGTACAACTGGTCGTCGGGAAGCCGGAGACCTTTCGCGTCATGGTGACGCTGGAGGCGATGCAGGACGGTAAGCTGGGTGACCAGATCAAGCTGCGAAATGGGGAATCCGGACGCACGTTAAGCGGTATCGTGACCGGCAAGGGCTCGGTACGCGGCGTCTGAACCGGCACACAGCGCCATGAGGCAAAATGATGCCAATTCGAGAACGAAGAATTTTTGTCCGGGATGCTAAAGTCTGGGTACCTGCATCCGATACTCGTTGTGACAGGAGTGAAAGCTCCGACAAGGCTGGTATCAGCCGAAAGTGAGAGAAAACCATGAGTAATCCTATTTCGAGCATCTTCAGCGGCAGTCCAGCACTGGACAAGGCCAGCCTCGAGAAAACCAAACGCAAAGGACTGGAGCGTGCGCCGGACGGTCAGCCTGACCCCACCAAGGCGGCCAGCGCGACGCCGGCCGCTGCCAAGGACGACCAGTTGGTGCTGTCTGAGGTCGCGCAGCGCGCGATGGCCGAGCCCGGTTTCGACCGTGCCAAGGTCGAGGCGATCAAACAGGCGATCCAGGACGGCAGCTATCCAATGAACTCACGCCGCATTGCCGAAAGCTTTGTAGCGATGGAAAAGCTGATCGGCTGAACCCGATTAGCTGAGCTTCACCGATGACACTGCCGCAAACGCGCAGTACCGGGGTCATGCCCCCCCCGGCCGCCAGCCCCGAGCTGGTGTCCGCGATGGAGGTCGGCCTCGTCTTGCATGGCATCCTCGACAAGGAGTTCGAGGCGCTGCGCGTGCACGACCTCGACACCTTCGAGGGCCTGCAGGATGAAAAGCTGGCCATCTTCGACCAGCTGCACCAGCTAACCGGCGCCGGTACCCCGGACAGCCGCCTCGATCATCCCGAATGGGACGGCTTCAAGAACCTGATCTCCGACTGCCGGGACATGCACCGCCGCAACGAAGTGCTCATCCACCGCAAGCTCGACGTCATCCGCGGCACGCTGCAGACGCTGCGCGGCACCGACCCCACCGCCTCGGTCGAGGTCTATGACCGTCTCGGCCGGGTCTCGCGCATGCGCGGCGGACGCGGCTACGAAGAAGTCTGAAAGCCCCTGACAGAAACGTTGCTGGCCAGGCGCGTCGTCGCAGGCAGTACGATATGTACGACAAGACGGCGCAACGCCGCCAGCGGCGTTTCTGTCAGGGGCGCTTTTCATCTCCTGGCTGCATGCCGCGTAACCAATAAGCCCACGACAGCACTACCGCCACCGCCGTGTACAGGTCGCGCGGTATTTCCTGCTCCAGGTCCAGCCGTGACAATGCGGCAACCAGTTCCTTGTCCTGAGTGATGTAGATGCCCTGCCGGCTGGCCTCGGCAATGATGGCCTCCGCCAGCTCGTCACGGCCCTTGGCGGTGATCACCGGCGCATTGCGCTGGCCGTATTCCAGCGCAACCGCTTCGCGTGCCCTGCCCGGCTTGATCCATGTACCTTTCATCGCGGCCTCAGGCGGAAACATCCAGCATCGAGCCCGGCGTGGCCGTCCATCCTTCCGGCAGGCTGGGTCGCGCTGCGTGAATGACGCGGAAGGAATCCATGGTCAGCCCGGCCTCGGACAGGCGCTTGCCAAGCGCCTCCGAGTGGCGGCGCGCCAGCCTCACGACACTGTCCTTGACGGCCCACATCATCAGGTCTACATGCGCGGCCTGTGCGATCGAGGTCTTTAGCCAGATCTCGCCCAGCACATCATTCTCGGTATGGATGTCGACCGAGAATGGCGGTGGCTGCTGACCGGGACGGCGCGGCGGACGAAAGAACCTGATCTCGACCGGATTGGCATCCCTGAAGGGCAGCACCATGGCAAACGAAAGTTCGCCGCGCGCCTGCGCTGCCAGCGAATCGACCTGCGCAGACTCGACATCATCCAGCGCGCGCTGCAATTGCGCGACCGAGGCCGGCTCCTTGTCCGATAGCGAACGTATGAGCCGGCGCAGCAGGGTCTTGCCATCGAGTGCGCCGGCCGACTGGCCGCGCCCGAGCAAAGCCTCAAGCCAGAAACCGGAGGACAGCGCCGCGCCCTGCAGCGCTGCCGGTGTCAGGCCGCGCATCGACAGCTGCATGCCCTGGAACAGCGAGGCGAGCCCGGCATCGCCGCCGCGCCTGAGCAGGGCATCCATGACGCCCGGCTGGAACAGTTGCAACAGGGTTGGTGAGGTCGGCGGTCGAAGCGACAGCGCCATCAGCCGCGAGACGGCGGCCTCGGCGGCGGGCGTGGTGGTGGCGGGAGAGGCCGCTGTGGCCGCGGGCGCCGCGCCCTTCGCCTCGGGATCGACGGGCTTCAACAGCCAGCCACTGGCACCGCGCATGGCGCGCAGCCAGACTTCATCACCGGGACGAAAACGCAGGCCGGGCGGCAGGTCGAGCAGCTTGCCATTGAGAAGGAGCTTCAAGGCCTCGCCGCGCAGCTCGACCATGGCCTGCACGATCTGGCCGTCGCGCAGCCCAAGTTGCTGCGCAAGCGGTGTGGCCAAGGGCAGCGGACGACCTTCGAGATAAAAAGGATTCAGGCGACCCGGTAGAGCCGCCTGTTCGGTGCCTTGCAGCAGCGGCGTCATGCCGTGCGTAGCGTGATCAGCCGGGTGGGCGCGTTACGGGAAGCGCACCCACTTCTTCTTTTCTTCCGGCGAGACTTCCGGCGCCGGGCTGGCGCTGGAGGCCACGGTGACTGGCAGGCGAGGAATGGCGATCGGTGGATTGAGCTCGTTGGCCGTCGGCGCGATCGTCGGATTGACCACTGGTGCTTTGTTATAGAGCTCGCCGCCCGCCTTGACGCGCATGGGCTCGGCTTGCGGTGCCGGATCGCCCAGCACCACCGAGCGCATCACCGCTGCATTCGGCAGGTTCAGCGTCGAGCCCGGCTTGAGCTTGACGTCCTTGACGTTGGCCAGCAGCTGAGGATTGGCGCGACCGAAGGCCTCGCGCATCACTTCCATCGAGAACGGCGAGTTCGGCATGGTCTTGCGGATCACGCGATCGAGGTTGTCGCCGGACTGTACCTTGTAGCCACCGGCCGGCGCATTGCCCTGCAGGGTCTGACGCGCTACCTGCGCCATCATCGGATCCGTCACCGGCTTGACCGGCGCGGCCTTGGCGATTTTTTTCTTTTTCATCGCCGGCTTCTCATGACCCGGCTCGTGCTTGTCGGCTGCCGCAGCCTTGGCCTCACCCTGCTTGTCGGCACCCTTGTCCGCGTGCTTGTCACCACCATGCTTGTCACCGGCATGCTTGTCCGCCGCCTTGTCGGCCGGCTTGTCAGCAGCCTTATCTGCCGGCTTGTCGGCCGGCTTGTCGGCCGGCTTCTCGGCCACGGCCTCATCCTTTTTGGGCTCGCCCTTCGGAGCAAAAGCCTTGGGCGAGGCATTCTTCGGATACGGCTTGGATGGCAGGTCGGGATCGGCCGGCGCTTCGGCCTTGGCCTCTTTGCCGTCCTTGCCGTCCTTGGCATCCTTCTTGTCGTCCTTCTTATCGTCCTTTTTCTCTTCCTTCTTGGCGTCGGCCTTGGGCGCATCCTTGGGAGGATCAGCGGCTAGGGCAGCGCCGCCCAACAGCAGGGCGAGGCAGGCGATCAGGAGCTGGCGTTGGGCGAGTTTCATGGTGCTCTCCACGAATTATTCTTAAGTCGTCAATCAGTTCAGAAAGGGGTAGCGACCCAGTCGCCGCCACGGCCTGCGCTCATCGAGCCGGCCAGCTTGCGCACGACGGCGCGGCCGCTGCCGACGCTGACCACCTCGACCAGCGCGAGATGCTCGCCGCTGTCAGGTTCGAGGATGCGCGCCGGAAGATGCTCGCGATTCATTAGCAGCAACTGGTCTCCTGGCGCCAGGCCTGCGACCTGTCCGCCATTGATTACCCATCCTTTGCCGCTTTCCTGCAGCACATTGAAGGCCTGGGGCTTGCAGGCGAAATCACCGTCCATGCGCTCCTGCCAGTTGGCGAGCACGCGGTCAAGCTCGGACAACAAGCCGGCTGGCAGGGGCTGCGAGGTATGCCGCAGCTCGCGTTCAGGGAAAAACAGCGGCACGCTGTCCTGCCACAGCAAGCGGGAATGACTGCGCTCGTAGACCGACAGCCGCAGTACGAATGGCATTGGCGCGCTGCGCGGCGGCTGATCGGCCCAATAGTCACCGACCTTCCTCATGACTTGGGTTGCCTGTTGTTGCACGGTCTGGCGCGGACGCAGGGGTTCGATGCCGAGCGCTCCCGGGGGCAACACCTCGATGACCATGTGGTAAGGAGCGATATCGGGCACCACACCGGTTAACTGGCGCTCATAGGCTGAGGGTGGCATCACGACCGGCGGCATCAGTGACCATTTGCGGGCGGCCACCGAGCGCGCTGCAAAACGCGCGCGTGCCTGATCAAGGAAGTTGCGCCAGTGAGCGGCATCAGCGCCGCTGGTCTGGAGGCGTAACGCAGCATCGAAGGTGGCCTCACGGCGATAACGCTGCAGATTGGCGCGGCACACTTCTTCATCTGGCGTTACGCCACGGCCTTCGGCCACGATCGCTGCCGAGATGCCATCCTCCACCGTCAGGTAATTCAGCACCCGCACATTGCGCAGCTTCATGTCTGAGGTGATGCGGGTGTTTTCGTGCAGACGACCGGTGCTGTCAACCCAGGCCGCATTGCGCACGCGGGTATTGCCCTCCATCGCCGCGTTCACCAGCGCGTGCTGGATCGCCTCGAGCCGCTTTTTCGGCTCGGTCGGCAGGTTGCTGACGACATCACCGGCCGTGGCGGGCAACATGGCGCCGGTCAGTGCCAGTGCTTGTACGGCGGCGAGCAGCGATAGCAGTCGGGTGCGCATGATCAGGGCCTGGGGCGGTTGGCTTGCAGATTAACGGCGCGCAGCCAGCTGGGCCAGGTACAGCACGCGCAGGTCATTGACGACACGGCCATCGAGCGACAGCGTGGTTTCGTAGGTGTCGTCACCGATCGGCGTGATGGACTCCAGCACCGCACCGTAGATGATGCCCTGTACGCGAGTACGGAAGGTGTCGCTGGTAATCATCATCTCGGCGACGGTGGTCGTGGCATCGAGCTGCTGGCCATAAACCTGTTCGGTCAGGGCACGGTAGGCATCGAGCTTGGACGCACGGATCGCCATCAGGCGCTGTTGCGCAGCATTCTTGTGGTTCTGGGTGCTGATCACGGCATAGCCGGTCGCACGGATGGTGGCATTACGCTCAGCCATTGGCGTGATCATGCTGACCGGCTCTTCTTTGGCGGCCTGCTTGACTTCCACCGGTGCAGGCGCCGGCGCTGCAGGTGCCGGCGCGACTTCAGCCGCCTTGATCTCGGCCTTGGCCGACGCATTGTCTGCGACGGCAACGGACGGCAGCGACTGGCAGGCCGTCAGCAGGACAGCCAGCGACACCATTGAGCATTTGGACATCTTGTTCATGAATCACCCCTTTTATAGTCAGCAGCATGCATCGGCGGCAAGCTTCTGCCGTTGAATCGGACGGCTACCCAGATTATTTACCAGGAGCAAGCATCTCGATACTGCCTGATCGGCTTGCCAATTTCACCGCTTCTCAAATCATTAACAGAAGGCAGAAAGCCTTCGCTCTCCCCGATAATCGGCAGGCACTCCGGCTTCTTTAATTACATCTGGGTAATCAAGCGCATGGATTCCCAGCCAGCCCCTTGGGCCGTGCCCAACGGACATCCGATGGCACATCAATTGCTTTGTAGTTCCGCGTGGAAACCCGTCTCTGTCGGGTCAAATTTTTAAGTTATTGATTTAAAACACTTTTATTCAGACGAAAACAGCGGCTACCCCCATGGCTACCCTCTCCATGTCAACAATTCGACAGCGCTTGTCGGGATTCGAGTTCTCCGGGCTCGGTATTCCCTTCCTCGTGCTGCTGATCATGGCGATGCTGGTCGTGCCTTTGCCGCCGCTGTTGCTGGACGTGCTGTTCACTTTCAACATCCTGGTCAGCGTGATCGTGATCATGGTCGCGATCGGCACCAAGAAGCCACTGGACTTCTCGTCCTTTCCATCTGTTCTTCTTTTTGCAACCATGCTGCGGCTGGCGCTGAACGTCGCCTCGACCCGCGTCATCCTGGTCAATGGTCATGAGGGCGAGCATGCGGCCGGCGCGGTGATTGCAGCCTTCGGTGAATTCGTCATCGCCGGCAATTATCTGGTTGGCTTCATCATTTTCGTGATCCTGATGATCATCAACTTCGTGGTCGTCACCAAGGGCGCCGGCCGCGTGTCCGAGGTCAACGCCCGCTTCACCCTCGACGCGATGCCCGGCAAGCAGATGGCGATCGACGCCGACCTGAACGCCGGCTCGATTACGCAGGAACAGGCCAAGACCCGCCGCGACGAGATCTCACAGGAAGCCGACTTTTTTGGCTCAATGGACGGTGCCTCGAAATTCGTCTCCGGTGACGCCCTCGCC
>JACCDH011397667.1_pt1 | contig 16254 bp, 9 predicted proteins | sample 7442481 | NCBI WGS metagenome assembly JACCDH01 (sample SAMN15323433, study PRJNA562643) | freshwater metagenome | isolation source: river surface water | place: USA:Blue River Watershed | collected 2017-08-15
GATAACGAATATATTTTTGAACATTGACGGCATACAACAACTCCCGAAAATCCCACGATTCCCTACAGAAATCATGGTAGGCAACAAGAAGCTGGGATACGAGTTTGGGACCCAGGGCCATTCGTGAAGTGCCGAGGAAATATTCCAGAGCCGGTTTCATGGCGGTCTTCTCCTCCAGGCCCACGGAACGCAGGGCCTTCAGGGTATTTGCGAGAAGAGGCAGAGTGGTGCCTTCACGCACTTGGTATTGAAGGAAGTCGCCCGCGATATAGGACCCTGCCTTGGAGCGCACACACAAGCGAAGGAATTCCTGTGCATGCGATCCATCCATGTGAGACAACCATTGAGTTTGCGCGTCACGGAGAAGGGATTCCTCGGCATGTTTGGTTTCCACAAGAGCGCGATGAAATTCCTGGGCGGCTTTGGGAACCGCACCTGGTCGCCGCTTCACAAGGAGGGCGAGGGACTCAGTGTTGGGAGTGAAGGGGGGCACAGGTTGGAAAGTGCGTGCAGACAGCCAATGGCGTACCTTGGCGCGCACCTGTATGCACCAGAATCCCAACACGCTCCATTGATACCGCCTAATTTCCTTGGCCATGCCTGCTACATAGAGGCGATGCAAGAGGGGCATAGGCATCCGATTTCCGCGTTCGCAGGCTTCTTGTGCCACAAAGACGCGGAGCAGTTTCTCATAGGGGGGTTGACGGAGCTCAGCCCGCATAGCAGCGGAATGAAGGGAGGAGAGTTGTAGGAGATGAGGGCGGATGTAGGAGAGTTGGGGCACCGTGGCTTTCACGGACGGCCAGGACTGTAGCAGACCCACACAGGAAGACCAGTCTCGTTTTAGGCATTCGTAATAGATGCGGGGCGCCTCGTAACCGAATCCGCGATTCGGAAACCGCAACAGAGTTGTGTAGCGTTGCAGGGAAAACAAGGTCCGCGCATACTCCTCTCCGCGCTCCATGACAAACTTGTAGATCATATGAAATTTGGTCTGAAAGTGGACGGTTTCACGCAAGAGAAGTGTGCGAAACTCGGTTGCCGTTCGAACCTTTCCCAACTCATGTTCAGCAAAACACCAGTGATCAAAGGACATGTCATGGAATGCCCCAATATTTCGGGGTGTGCCTCCATGACGATGCACAAGGTACCAGGGGACACAAAGACCACATGTCGTACAGGGAATGCCATGCAACCGCTTGCGGAACTGGTAGGAACGAAAGGAACGAAGGATTTCCATGGTAACGGAAAGGAAAGGAAGGGAAGAAGGAACACTCACACACTTCCAAAAGGAACATGGAGTGTTTCAATTTTTCACGGAAGCCCAAAAATTGAAACGCGTGGCATCAGAGTCTGTAGGGATCGTGTGAACTCCTCCAATCCCAACATTCCCAACATGTCCTCCTCCGTTTCCATCCCTCCTACCGAATATCAAATCCTGGTGCAGCAGTCCTTTCGCTGCAAGGGCGTTCCGAATTATTCCTGTCCGTTATTCATGCACACATTTGATCGTGCAGGATACCGGATTGTCAACAATCACGCCCTCTGTCCCTCCTGCCATTCTGTATTCCTACAGGAGGAGGCGAAGCGGGCAAGGCCCTTGCCGCAACCAAATCGCATCCAGGCCAAACAACGCATTATTCATTTCCTACATACCAAAGGATGGACTGTAGGAAATGGTGGATATACTCTACCCTTCAAGGGATTTTGGGAGGAGTTTTATCAGTGGTCCGAAAAAGAGCGACTCTATACCAAGAAAAGTCTAGTACGGTCCGTACTCGCAGAAATGTGTGGTGTTACACATGATGCATCCCATATTCCCATTGATCCTGTTTAGAGTGCTTTGTGTGCTTTGTGTGCTTTGTGTGGTATCTTTTTTTTTAGCGTAAGTTGGGGTGGAAAAATGAAATAAATATTGCACTGTGAATGAAAGGGCATACAAATATGGATTATTCTTACTTTACTGTTGCTCAACTTACTGCAATTCTTCGCGAACGCGGTTTGCGTGTTCCAACACGCAAATTGGAAATGGTCCAATCCCTTCAACAATCCGATGAAAGGCGGGCACGCGAGGAAAAGCTGCGGGCTGACAAGAAAGCAGCCGAGAATGCGCATCGCGCAACACGCCAACTAGGACTTCGTCAGCAAGAGTTCATGGATTTTCGGAAAGAGGGTATGGAGTATCCATTCTCCTTTCTTCGTGACGATCAGTATCACTATTCAAAGGAATGTAATCCCATTCCAGGACAGCCAGAGGAAGATATCGGTAATTTCCCCGATAATATTGCCCACTACTATTGGATTTCAGAGGGAATCAATGATGAAACTCCTTGGCTTTGTTTGTGCCGACTGGAGAATGGCGTATATGTATATTACCGTGGAGAATGTGACTATACTGGGTTTGATTGTCAGGGGGATATGCAAATCTATGCATCACTTACACCCAGCATCCTCATCCAATATGGCATGACCTCTTCTGACTATGATCTATTCATAAAAGAAACCAATCCCATTGAATAGAATGGGTGACGCGGAGGATGCCAACGAAAAAACAGTAGAACTAGTGCCTGTTGCAATTCCCATGGCAATACAGGTACTTCCAACATATGTTCCTCCTGCTCCTCACGAGCGCGATGCACAGCGTATGTTTTTTGCTGCCGCCTTGCCGCGGCATTGGCACATTCCTTCCGCAATTGCCGCCATATGTAATGGCATCGGTGCTTTTTCCCTTCTTTGGAATCCCAATTACTACATTCTTCAGCCGGCTTTCTGGTCGGCCCACATCATGATTATGGTCCCCACCTATCTTTATCTCTGGCGGTGCAAGTCCTCGGTATACCAACACAATAGTATTGCTATACCGCGGTCAGCGCGATGGATCACGCTCGTATTTTACTGGCTTTATATGGCCTACTGGGTATGGTTTGCCTATTTGGAACTTTCGGCGCATCCTGAGGATCCCTGGTATGATCAAATTGGCAATGTATTCATGAGCATCGTATGGTATATTTTCTTTGCTGCGTCTTCGGCCGTGTATTACTATACTACAACACTTCTCCTGCAACGAACAGCCGCCCTGAAACTTCGCGTACACTCCATAACTTCCAACACAACGAAGGCGGACTTCTTTGCCATCTATGACGCCGAGTTGGAGGAGAATCGCCGTATTGCGAATCGCTGGAACCTAGTAATATTTCTGGCGATTCTGATACTTACCATAAATTTGCCGGCGGACTTTTTATCTATGTGGGTCAATGGGACCTTTGTTACTGTGCCTGGTCTGATAATTAAATCCGCGGGACTTATCTGGTATTTACTGGCGATTTGCAAACTCAATTATATGGAGACCTACATCCAGAATTACCTCCATAAGCACCATGTGCTCCAGGACGATATAGAAGAACTTATGCGGTACATGGAAGTTCGTAGGGTGGGCCTGAACTTTTTCGGTCTCCGCATAACTTACGAGCTCCTCACAAAAATCGCCATGATTGCATTTAATGTTGTGTTGCCTACTTTGTATGGCCTCGTTTCCAACAATATCCTCAAACTGTCATAAAAGTAAGACTTGCTGTAATGCATTTCTGGAAAGCCGCGGATTTCACGATGGGTGTAAAATCCTTGGCGGCAATCATAGTGCACGGAAATCCATCCAGTTGAATATCCACGGTTGCGGGTTTATGTGTATCAATATCAATGCAGGCACCTACATTCTCCAAATACTCCAACACCTCCTGAAACGATGTTACTTTACGGATATATGTATAAAGAATATTGCTAGTTGTAGTGTTTGGCACATGATAGGCATATTCCATAGTGTATCCTGAGCTTGTGTAGGAAATGCGGATAGAGTCATAGTAGTTTTTACTATTAATGGCAAATGTAACAGGCATTTTACGGTGTTTTATGGGCAGTTATTTAGATTGTGGTGGGGTGGCTTGAGAAAAAGTGAAGCGATTCCGGCATTTCCAACACAGATCGCGTGTCTTATTCTTATTCCTTTCATTCACCGCTGCCATGATGAATTCCTTTCTAACGATTCCTTCATTAGCTACGGGACAGTTGCCAATTGTATATGATCTTTCCTATAATATGACAGCCTGGGGGTTGGAGCGGCTGCATCCGTTTGATGGGCGGAAATTTGGTCGTATTGTGGAGATGTTGGGGATTGCGGATCGTGTTGTGCGTCCTACGGTGTTGCCCTGGGCGTTCCTAGAGGCCACGCATTCCAAAGCGTATCTGGATTCCCTACATTCCTCCTCCACGATCGCGCGCATACTGGAGCTGCCCATTGGGCTCATACCGGCTAGCATTCTACGCCGAATTGTGGTAGAGAAGATGCGTCTCCATTATTCTGGGACGGTGCAGGCGGCCTGGTTGGCCATGGAGCACGGATGGGCCGTGAATTTGGGGGGCGGATTCCATCATGCGAGCCGTGATGCGGGGCACGGATTCTGTATGTTCAATGACTTGTCGGCGGCTACTTGGAGTTTGTTGGAAGGTGTTGAAGGTCGCCGTGCCGTGGAGCGCGTAATGATCGTGGATCTGGATGCCCATCAGGGCGATGGACACGAGGAGGATTTGCGGGACGAGGTGGATGCAGGTCGTGTGTATATTATGGATGCCTACGACCCAACAATCTTCCCTGGTCGCAAGGATCTGGAACCCTGGATGGGCACACGCATCGCGTATTCGGATCGCGATGATGGCGCCATATTCTTGCGTGCTTTGCGGCGTCGTTTACCAGAAGCTCTGGACGCCTTTCGGCCGAGCATTGTTCTGTACAATGCGGGCACAGACCCGCTAGAGGGTGATCCTGTCAGTGGTCTGAATCAGACGGCTGACTGTATCTTGGAACGCGATGCCATTGTATGGTCAGCGTGTAGGGAGCGTGGGATTCCCATTTGTATGACCTTAAGTGGTGGATATCAAAAACGGACGGCCGAGGTAGTTGCGGCCAGCTTACGGAAGCTGGACTTATTGGGCTAGACCTAGACCACTGGTGGTGGCTGGAATTCCTTGGAATAGTGCGGACACCCGTTGATTTGTAGGCGTTTGTGACCAGATCTGTAAATAATTGGCAGTTTGTACGGATTTTTTGGTAAAGGCATGTATTTCATTAAGTAATGTAGACCATAATTCCAAATATGTAGTTCTTGCAGTTTCACTCGCCGTAGTTTTATCCGTAGCCATGGTTTCAGGCAGCTGAGTTGCACTTTGCATGCCACGACCCGTCCAGGTAGTATAGGCAGTTTCAAATTCAGCCACAAGAGTCGTTGTCATGTCATTGATTGCCGGCACAGCATCTTTGATGAGTGTGCGGGAAGCTTGTCCAGTTCCCAACTTCTCGCAGGTTGTCGCAAAGGTCGCGACAGAGCTGGGAATTTGAGTAGATCGGATGTAGCGAATGCCAGGAATGTATGTGTTTGTGTAAAATAGTGAAACAAACCAGGATGCCATACTGTTTGAAGAAGTTGTAATTGCGGATTGAAGGGCCAAGGATCCCAAATTCAGTGTTCCAAATGAGGATGTATCCACAGTAGTTAGAATTTTTAGAGTTGTAATGCGTTTTACAGCTTCTGTGAGGAAAGCATTGAGGTTTTCACGAATAGTGGTAACTAAGGATTCATAGGCATCCATGTATGTTTCACGCATACTCTGGAAAGTTGCATAATGTTTGACCGACCCGTATAAACTCAGGCTTCCAACAGAATCGGTTGTATAATCTTCGCTTGCTGCGGCAGTGTAGGTTAGTTCTGGAACAGTATCACTCGTTGGAGCTGTAACAATGCCGCTAATATCAGGAAGACTCTGTAAAAATCCATGGCCACCAACATCTCTCCTAAAATCCGTATATGCCTCATAGAGAGTCTTGTAATCTGATATAATAGTTTGCATATTCTTGGCTGCTAAGGAAAGTGCAGAACCAATCTGATCTTGGTATATGGATTTATCTCGCACAGCGAGAGCTATGTTAGAATCATAAGCATTTGACGCATAACTGGAAATAGCCTGATTTATTGCATTTACTGTGGTTGCATCTGTGGGATCAATGGCAATCAATAGAGTTTTGGATCTGGCAATGTCTTGAATAAGTGTGCTGAAATCCAAAAATACAGTGAGAGCATCCGCTTGGTCACGGGCAGTTGTATAGGTGGTTTTGTAGGATTGGGTGGCACCTTGAGCTGGTGCGGGCGCGCCCGCATCTGTTGAAAGTGATAGTGGGGTGCCCGCAAAGCCACCATAGGAGACCATGAGGGTGAGTAATTGTTGAGGTGTTATGGTCTCAGGCAAAGATCCAGTGCCTGCAGGGGATGAAGGTTGAAGTGGAGTTGTATAGGGATTCGCATTTTTAGCTTGTTGAGATAGACTCGCATATTTCACATCGTATCTACGAATAAATATCTCAATATTTGTTTTTAGGAAGGTTTGAAGAAGTTGATACCGTCCATTTGCGCCAGTGGAAGTTCCATTGTAGGTTGTGCAAATAGCAGCAAGTCCAGAAATATCTGTAGCTATTGGTGAATATGTTTCAGTTGCAATAGGAAGTGCCTGCACATTGGATAAATCCGTGGCACCATTGTCTGCAAGACCTGTTTGAGTAGCCAGTGCAGACATTCCTGTATTGTAATCTGCTAGGGATGCATCTGTAGAAAAAAACATGTATTGATTATATAATATAGTATAGTTTCTCACGGTGGATATTTGTTTGGTGCGCAGAGCATTGTACAAGGTCCGAATTGCCGTTTCGTATTTTGTTGTATATGCATTTATGGCGGAAGCATCTGTGAGTTCCATAATGGCATTGGCATCTGTAGATGTGCTAAGTGCTCCGCTAGGTGCTCCACTAGGTGAAAGGGACGCCTGGTAAGCTTGATATACAGTGGCATATTGGGAATTCGTGGCAACATCAGTAGGCAAACATTGTGTTAGAGAAGCATAGACCAATTGAAATGAGTCTAACTTACTAAGTGCTGGTTGACGAACTGCTTGGACGATTGCATCTACAAATGATTTATATTTGGAGTAAAGCTGACTAATAAGAGAATATTCTGAAGAGAGTGTGGAACTCATATAAGTTCCCCAATATCCTAACCCGTTCATCAAAGTTATTTGTGCAGTTGGTTGAAATCTCAAAAATGTATAGGAATCTGGTGTTGTTATTCCCAAATTCATTGATGTGGTTGCTGTATTCGTTAATCTAAGAGTGGAAATAGTAAATAGATTTGTCCAAGGACCTGATACTGAATTGGCACCACTTACAGTAAACCCTGGTATTCCAGTTCCTCTTAACCCAACATATACACTTGTTGGATTCACAAATGATGGGAATTGAAGTATAACATCATTGGAACGAGGATTTGTTCCCGTTGAAAGTATAGTGTTTCGCAAGTCAGGTGTTCCTCCAGCAATCCATCCAGAAGTAGGTGATGTTGTTAAAATAATTCTATTTGAGCCTGATGTAAAAGAATAGGAAGAATTGTTCGTGATTGTTGTAAATCCAGAAATTGAAGAAGGTGGAGTGTATAATACAGAAGGTGTTGCATTCGTTGAAAAGAACTGAAATCCAGTCAATGTTCTTAAACCTGATGAATCGGATGTATTTACAATAAATCGCACAACTCCTGACGCATCTTGGTTAGATGTTAAGGTTGCACTTGTATATCCTGCATCTCTTGTTATTGTGGCATCATTGACGAAGTTGGGAGAGGATGTTGAAATAGACCCTCGTGCATTTTTATAGGTTGTAGATATATAAGTGGACACATAAGTTCGCATACTTGTCATGAGTGCAGGCCATAAGGCAGTGGATCCTGTGAGAAATTTGGTTTCTAGTGCATCCAAATCAGCCGTAGCATTTGGAACATCCCCTGGTGGAATTGTGGCTTCTATGGCTTCTACATAAGTAGTCTTATTTATTTTGTAATATCTTGCGATCACTGTATTCAAGACATCTATACGCGCTGCAATATACTCCGCATCACTTACAACAGTTCCAGCATAGATGGAGGCAATTGTTGACCGTGTTGCTGCTTGCAAGTCATCAAGAGTAATATATTTGCGTGCAACAGGATATACAATTCTAAACATAGCTTGTTTGTATTTGGCGATTAATGCATCCAAAACAGCGGGATAAGTTTTCTGGCTGCCCATGAAACTATTAAATTCAATGTATTTCAAATTATTGCCCACAATGGATGTATTTACAGTCTTGAAAAAGCCACCCATATATAAATTGTTTAAGGCATCTGGGACAAGTGCACGAATTTCATTGTCTGTAGTTAATACACGCGACCATGATGTCTCTGTCGCGGATTTTTTATACAAGCCATTGGCTACATATACACCATTTGCAGTTGCATTATCTACACTAATATACAGTGTATTTTGGGAATCTATGCAAATAGACCGTACATATCCTGAAGAAGGATCATTGGACCCAACATTAGTCCATGAGGATCCATTCCATCTTCTTAGGAAGTTTTGACCACCCACATATACTGTATTGGAAGAGTCAATAAATATAGTGTTCATAAATGTACTAAAAGAAGTACCCAATTGTGTCCATGCAGTTCCATTCCATCTATTTACGAAAGAATTTAAAGTAATACCGTATGATGGATTTGCATAATTTCCACTAATTATATATAAATTATTGTTTGAATCTGTAACTAATGAGGTTGGCAGTATAGTCTGAACACCCCAACCACTAGATCGTGCATAAATTGAACTCCAAGCAGATCCTGTCCATCTATACACTTGAGTGTTCCAACAACCTGCATAAACTGTCCCTACATTATCAACACAAATACTGAATACGCCATCTGGCATACCGGCCATCGCAGTCCATGCAGTTCCATTCCATCTTGCAACACAATTTGATGTTACACCACCAACTGAACCAAAATATCCTCCTATATATAAAAAATTATTGCGTTTATCAATGGCCATAGATTTTATTTCAATGGCATATCCTCCGAATTGCGTGAATGCCCACGATGTCCAAGAAGACCCATTCCATCTCATGAAACTGGAATGTGTTGTGCTTCCTATTCTTAGTGAAAACTGACCTCCAACATAAATATTTCCAGCCGAATCCATAACAATTGCATTTACAGTATTTGCGGCTGTAATATCTGTTGACCCAACTTTTTGAATGTTTGGAGCACTTAAGACTCGTTTGCCATAATATACAATAACTTCTCCACTTAGTCCTAATGCAGGTTGTACACTAGAAAAACTAGAACCCGAAATATCTGCATTAACACCCGAAACATCAATTGTGATACCGGCATTCGTTGCGGCTATTCTGTAATTAGTAATCATACTAGTAACAGGTGCAGCCTTTGTAACAGCCAAAACAGGCAATAGACCGCCACTTAAATCCAAATACTTTTTCCGCAAATCCACGAGATCCATCAATCCTTTGTCAGTTGCGGAATCTGTAACATTAGTTCCTGACCAAGTTCCATAATATTGTATGCTAGCATTCATAATTTCTCGCATACTTGCCAAAATTTCAGTCATAGTGAATGTCTGGTCCGTGTAGGCTTTGATGCGTGTTGCTGCACTGCTAAAAAGACTAGAATCTTCTAAATATAACCGAGCCAATTCATAGATTCCACGATATATAAGGGTAGCATAGGGAAGTAAATATTTTTGGTATATCAGATTAAATAGTTGAATACCAGTATTGATTGTGCCATTATATGTATTATATGCGGCAATATCAAAATAATATCCAGCAACATAAATTGGACCTCTAGGATCTATCAATACACTATAGTCTGATCCACTTGTGCCAAGGGATGTCATATTTTTTCCATCGTACACACTTAATGCATAATTATTATTGGATGTTATATACAACTGATCATTTTCGTCTATTGTGAGTGTTCTGGCTTGTCCGCTTACACAATTTTGCCAAGCTGTTCCATTCCATTTTACGATGTTTGTATAGGTTCCTGGTAAATTTGAAGTTCCGTTAGTGAGTGCAGTCCCATTAAATGATACATACACATTGTTTCCAGAATCAATTGCCAATGCAGTTATTTGGTTTGAAAAGCCAACTCCTGGTGAAATGTTAACCCATGCGGATCCATTCCATCGCAATACAGCATAATAAATGGATGCTCTTGCAGGATCCTGATTTGCAACATAAATGTTTCCAGATGCATCTACAGCCATGGTATTTTGTGATATTTGAAAATACAATGAATTGCCAAACCCCGACCAGGAAGAACCATTCCATCTTGCAATATTTTTTGTGTTCATGCTACCAACGGATAATGTAAAAGATCCACCAATATAAATATTTCCTAATTTATCCGTAACCATATCATAAATATATGTAGTTGCTGATAGTGGAATGTTTGAAAAAGATGTTCCATTCCACCTAACTAGCGGACCCATTGTACTTCCACCAACTGCTGTAAATTGACCAGAAATATACACATTTCCACTTGCATCTGAAACAACTTTAGTTACAGTTCCATTTGCACTTCTATTTATAATATTCATTTGGTTATTTGAGTTAAAGGTGCGATCCCATGATACTAAATATTCTGCTTTTATTGGAGTTTCAAGATAGTTGCTAGTAGAATTTGAACCAATAAGTGTCAAGTTATTTCCACCAGTGAAAAAATCACCCCCCATCCAAACAAGACCATTTTTATCCATACACATAGATTTAATATATTGCCAGTTAGAAAGACGAGCAATATTCGTTCTTTTTGCAACTACTTGTTTCCCATGTCTCCAAAGTGAAGATTTCGGAAAAATGTCCATTTTTGTAGCATCCATTGATAAATTATCAGTTGTAACATCTGTGCTAGAAGGTCCTATTACTGAACTGTTTTTAATTGTATTATATTGTGACATAATGTTGGTAACAGATTTTTTCAATGTATTCAAATATGTCACAATTTGTCCAGAAACATCATAATACTTTGTGTAAAATGGAACTAAGGCTGTTAAAGTTGTAACACTTGTGACATCATCTAATTTCGCTACAGCAGTTGTAGTTGTGATAGATCCGTTTGTCTGAAGCATGGATGTAATGGAATCCATAGATAGTGTGGATATCTGGGAATATTTCGTAATTCCAGAATCCATGAGACTTTTCAGAATACCCAACAGATCTGCAGCCGTATAGGATGCACCAGGTCCATACATTACCTTAATTCTTGTAATGACATCCGATGCAAATTCCGCATCAGTCATGAACATGCGGTTCATTTCATATACTGTTTTAATGTATAAATATACTTGTATGTCATTGTAGGATTGTGTATAATTATCCAACAATGCCGATAAATATTCTTGTTGTGTATCATAGGTTGTGGTTCCAATAGTAAAGGGAGACGACCATAAAAAAGATGGTGACTGTAAAACGGCCATTCCTTTTATCAATCCCAATGAGGACAGACGTGACTTGTAAATTGTATTATAAAACCTGGCAATAATATCCTGTGCCCATCCACACAATTCATTCATAATTCCACTGGTCCCAACATATGCATCACGAACTGTTGTGATATTTGCAGCACCTGCTACTAAGATATCCGCATTTGCATCAGATGCAGAAGTGACAGTCTTACTTTTCAATCTGACTGTAGATATTACGGATGGATTTGCATCCAAGAATCCTTTAAATTTGGAATAAATAGATTTGGAAGATTGCACTAAATTGTTCATAAATGCAATTGGCCAATCACTGGCCAGTTTTGCTACAAATCCATCTAATTCTGCGGAAGTTGTCAAGGATGCAATATACCTATGCATGTCAGCTTGTGCAACGATGGATGATCCCGTAATTTTATACCAGGTTAGGATTTTGGTTAAAAACCCCTGAAAATCTGTGGGCAATGCAGACAGTTTTATGTAATTATTTGCAGTCTGATAGTACGATGTTAAGAAAGGTTCTATTGTTAATACGATTGGTTTATAATACGCCAATCGGAAAGGAGGTGACAGCAATTGATTGAAATCAGATTTTGCAGATTGTAAAGATGGAACATAGGACAATGATACATAAAAAGTGCTACTCGTTGTTCCAAATGTTTTTACGGAAGTTCCTGATGCGGTTTGGTACTCAAGATACAAAAGTGTACTAGAAACACTGTAGGGGGCTGTGACATTTGCAGTAATATTACTAATTGATTGCATTTTTGTATTTGTTAAAATAGTATCAAATATTGGCGATGTTGTTGATGTATAGGTAAATGCAGCACAATATGAAGCACGACAACCCATGCCTGAACTAAAATTAGTGCATATTGTATTTGAACACCCACCTGATATGGATAAAGTTCCTGTGACTGGTCTAGAAAGTGTAATAGTTTCAGATGAACCGTCATAATATGTTATTGTGTAAGAATTGATAGAGTAATTAATTGAAAAGGGCGAACTTAAAAAGGATGGTGGTGAAAAAGATACAGAAATATTATGTCTTATTCTTATTTTGGAATACGAAAATGAAATCGGTAATGCACTTAATGCGGAAACATTGATAGTTCCTCTGTGATCTACTATTCCCCTATACCATGCATTGGTTGCATCGTTACTAGATCCAATTAAATACACTGGGCTATTAAATAAATAGTTGATAGTTAATGAAGATGGTAAAGGATATATACTTGAATTCCATCCACTTCCATAAGAAGTAACATCACTCCAAGCATAAGAATTATATGGATTTTGTGAACCTGTATATCGGTTAAATCCTCCCAAAAGAAGCACAGGCCTATACACAGCTGCGAAATCATTAATTGCCTTAGTCGCATCCGCTAATGCCGTTGCGTGATCTGTACTCTGGTAACCTTCTATTGTCCTTTTCCATAGTGACATAGACATTCCTACAAAAGAAAAACAAAAGAATATTAGTGGCCTGGCGCATCCTAAGCAGATGCCCGCATTACCAACATCTCCCCAATCCAAGCCTTAATTCGCTCCACTGCCTCGGTCACAGTATGTCCCTCGGTGCTCACATGGAGGACGGGCAGATGGGCCGATGCAATCCAGCGCTCATGCTGAGCATGCAGGGACTCCAGATACTCCATCGGAATCTTTTCTTCTCCTGAACGTCCACGGGTCGCAATGCGCTCCTTGGATGTTCCTGCCGATGTGGTCAAATGAATAATGCCCTTCACAGGCAGGTTGGCCGCATAATGATCAAACCACTTCAGATACAGAGCCCACTCCAGATCATCCATCTTGCCTTCACGATGTAGCATCTCAGCAAATACATAGCGATCCGTTAGAACAGAGCGTTCAGTAATTACAACCGGAAGCTTACCTTCGGTGGGTTTCCACTCTCGCAGAATGCGTTCGGTATCTAGGAGTCGTGTTAGAAGCGCGCAATTCTGAAAGGTGTAACAATACCGAGCCGTATCCTCATAAAAGAGCTCTAGGAGATTCTTGCCTGACTGGTTGCGTAGAGTCACCCAATCTGCCACGGGTTCCTGCACAACAGTAATTTCGGGACATTGGGTTCGCAGGGCCTCTAGAAGAGTGGACTTGCCGGCACCAATGTTACCGTCCAGACTAATCAGAATGGGTGAAATGGAAGAAGTAGACATAGTTGAATGAACTCAGGGAAATACACGGGTGATCCTCAGCTTCCAACATTCTCCACCCGTCACTTTTTTACACGGCGGCTACCTTTGCGAGAACCACGACGACTTTTACGAGTGCCTCGGCGACTTTTGCGTTTCCGTGCACCTCCTGTTTTACCTCTCAGAGCCCGTTCCACATAGTCCGAAAAAACATTCTGGACCTGATATAATTTAACAGGTTCACCTTCTTCCATATCAGCTACTAACCGCTCCAAATTCTCCCCATCCAGACGACCAATGTTTGCAGCAATCAATTCCTTTCCTATGGCAATCAATTCATCCTTTGGCACACTAGTTCCATTCCCGTCATCTAGGCGATCCGACAATTCCTTCAAACGATTCTGCGATAATTCAGATAAATTGCCGTGCAGTGTCGTATTAATATGTAGCTCCATCTGGGTTTCTTCTTAGTTAGCCGATTTTTCTGTAGTCTTTACCCAGCTCCGCAACATCTCAGGAGTGACCAAGGGAATGCGGGGCTCACATTCCCATAAGAAGCGGCGACCGAGTGAAAACACTGGCCAACGGACAGGCCAGGCCCATGGATGCTGTGCAGGGAGATCACACCATTCCAAAGGAAGTAGATCAAACGACACAGCAGGTAACACGATTGCCAACTGTTCCACGGGTTTTAGAGGAGGATGAGGAGCAAGTGTAGGGAGTGTAAGAAGTGCCGGATTGGCCCGCAACCCTAGAGCTACATCGGCCAACAGAGGTGGCAGATGCCATGGGTAATACCATTCCATATCCACCGGTTCCCCAACATAATACCGCATAGTCCAGGACAGTGCTTGGCAATACGAACGCACCACTGCACCAACATCCATCCCCTCCGCTGCCTCGGCACGATAGATCTCGCGCCATGCAGCCTTGAAGAACCATGAAGGGCGTTCTTGGCCTTCCACACGCCGTGGTTCCACGAGGCATTTCTCGGCCGCCCATTCCACGGGCTTGTCATTCAGGACAGCTAGAGCACGAGCTTCAGGGGTAGAGGAAGAATGGGATGCCGAAGCACCTACACGCGCATCCAGCTTGCGCCGAATCCCCCGTAACATCCACCGCTCTTCCTGGGCTGCCAAGACTTCCAACAGATTCACCAGCGTCTCGTGCTTGTATGTGGCTCCTTCCACGAGGGGACCCTCCAGTGTTTTCAGGACTTCCAACACATGCTCAATCCCCTCGTCGTTAATTTTGAGGGCCATGCCATGGGGCACAAAGTCATTGCCCATAAGATTCATAACTCCCACAAAGTCGCGTAGAAATGCAGCGCGTGATTTTGTGGTGCCACACGCTGAAGAACCCCAAGCATTATGGAGTGCCGTGGCCAGATGGCCGCACAGGAGATACAGGTATTGCTCGGCGCCCAGGGCATCCCGTTTTACACCACCGCCGAATTCCGTTTCCTCGCGAAAGAGATTGACAGTAGCACCGGATCGCGCGTGTTCCAGGAGAGCCAACACGATCAGATCCGCGTCTAGGCCGTAAATGACTGTATTGCGGACCTTGGGTTTCTGGCGCAACCAGGCCATAATTTTCTGTTCGCCCTCGCCTGCCTCGTCCGCCGCCGATACAAGGACTTTGCAACCGGCGATCTTGAAGGCATGCAGGGCGGCGCCCAAACGGGCCATAAATTCCGTGCCAGGTGTGATGGCATTGGTATTCCAGCGTTCGCCCAGGGGTTTTCCAGTAACCGCGGCCTCTTCAGCAGCCAGCACAGAGGATTTGAACCGGCGTGCCCGCTGCTGCTTAATCTTGGCCATGGGGGCCACACCGTCCACAGCAATGTAGACGGTCTCGGTAGGCCGGACGAGGCGCGCCATATCCTGAATATATCCAAGGACAGCCTGAATGAGCCGGTCTTCCCAGGCGACGCGGCCCTCATGAGAGTACTCACCAAGGGCCGGATTGCGGGCACAATGATAAATGGCGCAGTTCAGATCCAGGGCAAATACCTGGGGTGCCTCGGCCACTTGACGGCTTGTGAGGCCGCCAATAGTTTGTATCAAGTGTTTGTAGAAGGAGGGAATTCCCATGGCGACAACAGAAGTAACTATTAAGAATGGTACGGTCTCTTTCTTTAGCTTTGTGCAGGAGGGATTCAAATACAATCTTCAAGTTTTGCCCGATGTCTTGATGTCCGCGACACTCCTATTTTCCGTGCTATTTCAGGCACCGCCCCTGGCAATTCTCGGGGCATCCATGATTCTCCTACAATACATTCACAAGGGCCTAACCGCTTTTTCGCGTTCCTATATTCCCAACATGTCCTATAACCCATCTGATTATCAAAAATGCGCGGGGCGCTTCCCCGGTGCAACCTATAGTTCACTCTTCAATATGGCAAAAAACAGTGTATTCTCCGTGAACGAGGACGGCTGGCCGAGTTATTACTCCACTTTCATGGGCTTCTTGGCGGGCTGGATTGGCGCGATTCCCACTCTGTATGCCGCGGAACTCAAGGCCTCTCCCGAGAAAAAGGCGGCGAATACAGCGGGTCTAGTGATTCTGGGTGCCTTGCTCTTGATGGTTATGGTCTATCGGATGACCTCGGATTGCGAAGGATTTATGAGCACGGCGATGGGCCTACTTGCAGGATTTGTGGTGGGTCTGCTTCTCGTGTTTTTCGTGGCATGGCTCA
>JACCDH010617601.1_pt1 | contig 16251 bp, 14 predicted proteins | sample 7442481 | NCBI WGS metagenome assembly JACCDH01 (sample SAMN15323433, study PRJNA562643) | freshwater metagenome | isolation source: river surface water | place: USA:Blue River Watershed | collected 2017-08-15
CACATCAATAGCAGTGTTCGCAGCACCGGCTCGGTATCGCGCCAGCTGACGCAGGAATTCATCGAGAAACTGCAGTCCGCCCACCCGGGCAGCCGCGTCATCGAGCGCGATCTGGCGACGCATCCCGTGCCCCACCTGACGGAAACCATGATGGGCGCCTACTTCACTGCCCCCGAGCAGCGCACTCCCGAGCAGGCGCAGACGGTCAAACTGTCTGACGAACTGGTGGCTGAGCTGCAGTCGGCCGATATGGTCGTCATCGGCGCGCCGATGTACAACTTCTCGGTCAGCTCCACCCTCAAAGCCTGGATCGATCACGTCGCACGTGTCGGCGTCACGTTCAAGTACGGCGCCAACGGTCCCGAGGGTCTGCTGAAGGACAAGAAACTTTACGTGTTCACCTCTCGGGGCGGCGTGTACACGCAGGGTCCGGCAAAGTCGATGGATTTCCATGAGACTTATCTGCGCGCCGTACTCGGCTTCCTCGGAATCACGGACATCCGCTTCATCCATGCCGAGGGACTCGCGATGGGCGATGAAGCGGTGAATTCCGCGATCGCCGGCAGCCGTGATGCCATGCAAGCCCTGATTGCGGCATAATCCGGATCATGTGTTGAAAATGCGGCGTTCGCCAGCGCGACGCCGCGTTTTCATTTATGCCATATTGCCGGATCCTTTATGTCCTCCCCTCAGACCGCCCAGCACGACGCGGCGATTGACCATGTCGCCAGCTGTGCGCTGCCCACGCCCTGGGCCACTTTCCAGTTGCACGCCTTTCTGGAGAAAAGCAGCGGCAAAGAACATCTTGCAGTGACACTGGGTGAACTTGGCAATGGCCAGCCGGTGCTGGCGCGGCTTCATTCCGAATGCCTGACCGGCGACACCTTGTTCAGCCTGCGCTGCGATTGCGGCGCGCAGCTTGAAGCCGCGCTGCGCCAGATCGCCAAAGAGGGTCGGGGCGTGTTGCTCTACCTGCGGCAGGAAGGGCGCGGCATCGGCCTGATCAACAAAATTCGCGCGTACGGACTGCAGGAGTCAGGGGCGGACACAGTCGAAGCCAATCATCAGCTCGGCTTTGCCGACGATCTGCGCAATTACGCGATCTGCGCGCCGATGCTGCGCCACTTCGGCATACGCTCGCTGAAGCTGATGACCAATAATCCGCGCAAGATCGAGGCGCTCAAGACCCTGGACCTTGACGTCGAGCGCATCGAGCATGTCGCCAGCAGCACCCGCTTCAATGCGCGCTATCTGGCCACCAAGGCACGCAAGCTCGGCCATCTGCTGCCTCAGGCGCCCGCGCATTCCTTGGATGCTTCGCTGGGCTCCGAGGCGGCGGCTCCATCGAATCTTGAGCAAAATCAAATACCGAAAATCAATGACCGTTAGGCTAGCCATGAGAGGCTTGCTGCGGTCTCCTCTCACACCTAAATCCCCTTTTAGGTCTCAACTCTCCCTTCGGGAGAGTTTTTTTTGGTGCGGACAGATCCCGGACACCGGCGGCTTGAACAAGGCTTGAATAAAGCATAAAGTTTCTGCTTCGCAACAATTTGCCCTGACATCCAGCGGCATTCAGAAGAGGCCTCTATGACCGCACCCCTGCTGTTCTCGCCCATTACGCTGGGCCCGCTCACCCTGCCCAACCGGCTGATGATCTCGCCCATGTGCCAGTACTCGGCAGTGGATGGCGACATGACCGACTGGCACCGCGCCCACCTCGGCTCGCTGGCGCTGTCGGGGGCTGGCATGCTCTGCATTGAGGCCACCGCAGTCAGCCCTGAGGGACGGATCACGCCGGGCTGCGTCGGGCTGTACCAGCCATCAAACGTCGCGGCAATGAAGGCCGTGGTGGATTCGATCCGCGCCGTGTCGCCGATCCGACTGGCGATACAGCTCGGTCATGCCGGAAGAAAGGGATCCAGTCGCCGGCCCTGGGAAGGCGGCGCGCTGATGACGCCGGCCGAGGGCGGGTGGGAGACCGTGTCCGCCTCGGCCGTGCCGCACAAGCCGGACGAGCTTGCGCCGGTTGCGCTGAGCACCGCGCGCATCAGGGAGCTGGTGAAAGCATTTGCCGAGGGCGCGCGCCATGCGCGCCAGCTGGGGTTGGATGCCATTGAAGTACATGCGGCGCACGGCTATCTGGCGCATCAGTTCCTCTCGCCGCTGGCCAACCAGCGAACCGATGACTACGGCGGTTCTCTGGAGAACCGCATGCGCTTTGCGCTGGAAATCTTTGCCGCCGCTCGCGAAGCGGCCGGCCCGGGCATGGCGGTGGGCGTGCGCCTGTCGGCGACCGACTGGGTGGAAGGTGGCTGGGATGTCGATCAGAGCATCGAATTGTGCAAGCGACTGCAGGCGCTTGGGGCGGACTTCCTCGACGTATCCTCAGCCGGCGTGTCATCGCAGCAGAAAATCACGCTGGGCCCGGGCTATCAGGTGCCCTTCGCCGAGCGCATCCGGAAAGAAGTCTCGGTCCCGGTGATGACGGTCGGTCTGATCACCGAGGCAAAGCAGGCCGAGGACATCCTCGCCAGCGGCAAGGCCGACATGATCGCCATCGCGCGCGCAGTCATCGCCGATCCCCGCTGGCCCTGGCGCGCCGCTGCAGAGCTGGGCGGCAAAGTGGCGGGGGCGCCGCAATACTATCGCTGCCTGCCTTCGGGTTTCCCGCCGGTGTTCGGCGACGTGCACACGGCGCAGCGCTGATGTCGTACCACTAAAACGATAGGCAAATAACAAGCCCCGCTGCCGGGGCGTGTTAGTTGGTGGCGCGCTTTTGTGGCGCTTCTTTCTTGCCCCTGAGGGTAAATCCTGCGTTTTCGCAAACACAGCGGCACGCCGTCATGCGGCAATTCACGCGCGCGTGTCCGCGACGTTTTGACGGACGAAATTTTTTCAAAAAACAGAAAAGAATTTTCACCGTCCAGAGGGTAAATCCGCCCTGGTATTGCCGCAAACGCATGGACAAGGTTTCTGGCGTTCAATATGATGCGAGGCTTGCAAAATTACCGAACCTGACTAGGGGAGATGTCTATGTGGTCACAGATTTATGACCCATTCAACAACGTGTGGCTGTCCACGATGGCGGCAGCCATTCCGGTAGTGGTCATGCTGGCCGCACTGGCCTTCTTTCACATTAAGGCGCACATCGCCGCGCTGATGGGTCTGGTCGCTGCGCTGGTGGTCGCTATCTGGGGCTTCACGATGCCGGCCAATATCGCGGTCTCCTCGGCGCTGTATGGTGCAGCCTATGGCCTCTTCCCGATCGGCTGGATCATTCTGAACGTGATTTTCCTGTATCAGCTGACCGACCGTAAAGGGCAGTTCACGATTCTGCGTGAGAGCATAGCCGGCATCAGCAGTGATCGCCGGCTGCAGCTGTTGCTGATCGCTTTTTCGTTTGGCGCCTTCTTCGAAGGTGCGGGCGGCTTCGGCACGCCGGTGGCCGTCACCGGCGCGATGCTGATCGGTCTGGGCTTCGCGCCGCTGGCCGCTTCCGGCCTCTCGCTGATCGCCAACACGGCGCCAGTCGCGTACGGCGCGCTCGGCACACCGATCATTGCGCTGGCCGCTGTCACAGGTCTGGATATGCTTGAACTCTCCGGCATGGTCGGACGCCAGCTGCCGCTGTTCTCGCTGATCGTGCCGTTCTGGCTGATCTGGGCGTTCTGCGGCTTGCGCGGCATGCTCGCCATCTGGCCCGCGATTCTGGTCGCCGGTCTGGCCTTCGCGGTGCCCCAGTACCTGATCTCGAATTTTCATGGTCCGTGGCTGGTCGATGTCGGCGCCGCGGTCAGCTCGATGGTGTGCCTGACCATCTTCCTGCGGATCTGGCAGCCTAAAGAGGTCTGGACATCGGCGTCGGGCAAATTCGACGGCGCTGACGCCGAAGGCGCATCGGTCGGCGGTGGCCACAACTACACGCGCAAGGAAGTAATGAACGCGTGGACGCCCTGGCTGATCTTGTCGGTGATCGTCCTGCTGTGGGGCATCCCCGAGTGGAAGAAGTACCTCGACAGCATTTCCATGATCAAGATCGAGTGGGCCAACCTGCACATGCTGGTGCAAAAGATGCCCCCGGTCGCCGCCACGCCGAAGATCGAAGAAGCGATCTTCAAACTGAACTGGCTCTCCGCGACGGGCACCGGCATTTTCATCGCTTCAGTGGTGTCGGCATTCCTGATGGGCTACCGTGTGCGCGAGATGCTCGCCGTGTACTGGGATACCCTGAAGCTGTTGCGCTACTCGCTGCTGACCATCGCCGCGATGCTCGCGCTGGGCTACTCGACCCGCTACTCCGGCGTGGATTCCACGCTCGGTCTCGCCTTTGCGAATACGGGTGTGCTGTATCCGTTCTTCGGCACCCTGCTCGGCTGGCTGGGCGTCGCGCTCACCGGTTCGGACACGGCGTCAAACGTACTGTTCGGCGGTCTGCAGCGCACCTCGGCAGAGCAGCTCGGCCTGAGCCCGGTGCTGATGGCCGCTGCGAACTCCTCGGGCGGCGTGATGGGCAAGATGGTGGACGCGCAGTCCATCGTGGTCGCATCGACCGCCACGAAATGGTATGGCCACGAGGGCGAGATTCTGCGCTACGTGTTCTTCCATTCGATCGCGCTGGCCACATTGGTCGGTCTGCTCGTGACGCTGCAGGCGTATGTGCACCCGTTCACGCTGCTGGTGAAATAGCGCCGCAAGCATCTTTCTTCCGTGCTTATAACCGTGCATCGCCGCAAGGCATGCACGGTTTTTTTCTTTGCAGACCTTGCGCAGCATTCAAAGTACCTGCCAGCGCTTGAGAGCACTCAAGCGCGTGCGTGATTCGTTTGCATTCGCTCCCCCGCCCGACAACCATACGCTCCACGTGACACGCGATAGGCGTGTTGCCATGAGCCACAGGAAGTTTTGTGCGAGCAGATGCCTCTGGCCCATTCTTTTCATTTCGAGACAACAGGAGCGACCATGAATGGAATTCAGCAGTGGGGCGGCTACGGTGGACAACAGCTGGCGCCTCAGGGCCTGTTTGGCGGCATGCTCGGCGGGCCGCTGGGCGGTCTGATCGGCAAAGGCATTGGCGGCCTGTTCGGCAATGCCGGACTCGGCAGCCAGATCGGACAGATGGCCGGCGGCATCGGCGGCAGTCTGCTGCCCTTTCAGGCTGACCCGATGCAGCAGCTGCAGCAGGCCTATGCACAGCAGCTGCAGCAACAGCAGATGCAGCAGCTCGCCCCTCAGGGATTCTTCGGCAATCTGCTCGGCCAGATCGGCCAGCCGCTGGGAGGTGCGATCGGCGGCATCTTCGGTCAGTCAGGACTGGGCAGCTCGATCGGCAGCGCGGCAGGACAGCTAGGCAAGCTGCTGCCGTTTCAAATGGATCCGATGCAGCAGGCATACGCGCAGCAAGCCTATGGTCAGTCGCTGTCACCGCAAGGTTTCTTTGGCAATCTGCTCGGGCAGATCGGTCAGCCACTCGGAGGCGCGATTGGCGGCATCTTCGGTCAGTCTGGGCTGGGCAGCTCGATCGGCAGCGCGGCAGGACAGCTGGGCAAGCTGCTGCCGTTTCAAATGGATCCGATGCAGCAAGCCTATGCTCAGCAACTGCAGCAGCTACAGCAACAGCTGCAGCAACAGCAGATGCAGCAGCTCTCGCCGCAGGGATTCTTTGGTAATCTGCTCGGCCAGATCGGTCAGCCGCTGGGAGGCGCAATCGGCGGCATCTTCGGTCAGTCGGGACTGGGCAGCTCGATCGGCAGCGCCGCCGGACAGCTCGGCCGATTGCTGCCGTTCCAGATGGATCCGATGCAGCAAGCCATGCTGCAGCAACTGGTTCAGCAACAGCAGCCCTATCAGGGCGGACAGCAAAGCTATTCGGGAAGTCAGCCGACGCTGCACTGAACGCTGACTCTGTCAATGCACGCCTGCCGCTTTGCGGCGGGCGATTTCACCGGAATTCCTCATGCACGCAATCGAAGGTGGCCCCGGCTCCGGCCGGTACATCGTCAGTGGCAATGATCCCGACAGACTCAGTCAATTCATTCAGTCCGGTTATCAGGATCCGGCTCTGCAGCTGATCGACACCATGGGTCCGGTCGGCGCTCCGCACACGGCGGTGTACGAAATGGCGCATGCCAAAGCCGCCGAGCTGCAGCGACTGTTCATGCAATCCGGTGAGCTGAAGATAGAGCCGGATCAGCCGTTGTCGATGTTCGGCATGTCGTAAAACGAGCGACACCAGCGTAACTGGTGATTCATTTCGCAGAAAGGATCAACATGGCACCAAAGTCAGAGCCGGCGGCATCGGGCTCGCCGGGCAGCAGCGCCTCCGATACCGGCGCGGCGCAGCAGGAGAGTCGGCAGCGCTCCGTCAAGCAGCGCAAGGGACAGTTCGTCATTGCGCCTCGCCGCGCGCCCGGCATGCAGATGATGGGATTGTCACCGTTGCAGTTTTCAGCGGTCGAGCAGGCGCTGCGCGACAGTCCGGATATCGAGGTCATCGATAAAGTGGGGCCGCGATCAGGGGTGGGCGCACTGGCCGCCGGCGTTCCGGATGGCGGCACGGTGCTGGTCGCGCGCATGAGCGAAGAAAAGGCCAGCGCGCTGTCGCTGCAATCGCAGGGGCAGCTGATCGTCGAACGCGATCAGCCGCTGCAGCTGCTGGATGTGAACTATCCGCAGACCTCGCTCGTCAACTGCAATTTGCCGATGACAGGCTCGGCATTCACCGCTGAATTTCTCGTGGTCGGCGCAAACAACACGCCGGTGAAAGATGCCGAAGTCTATCTGTTCGGCTCGCTCCTGCCGGCCACCGGCACCACCGACAGCCACGGCCGAGTCAAGCTCACGCTCTTCGGGGAGACTGCGCAGAGCCTTCGCCGGCTGTATATCAAGCCGCGTGCCGATTACTGGAGCTTCAGTCAGGAACAGCCGGACATCAGCAACAATGAGATGAACGTAATCGGCCTGCGTGCCCTGTCGGAGTGGCCGACACTGGCCAACTTTCCGGCTCAGCAGCAGCTCACCTGGGGACAGAAAGCGATGCGGCTCGATCAGGTGCCCTCGCACTACCGTGGACAGGGCATACGCATTGCGGTCGTTGATTCCGGCGCGGCCAATGGTCATCAGGATCTGTCGAAGATCACGCGCGGCTATGACGTGATCAACAAGACCCAGAACAGCGGCTGGAACGTGGACACCATCGCGCATGGCTCGCACTGCGCCGGTGTGATCTCCGGACTGGATTCGGCGTGGGGCATACGCGGCTTCGCGCCAGAAGCAGAAGTCCATGCCTGCAAGCTTTTTCCGGGAGGTCAGATCAGTCAGCTGATCGATGCGCTCGAATACTGCATTGAAAAGCAGATCGATGTAGTGAACCTCAGTCTGGGGGGCGCCGAGCCTTCCGAGGCGCTGGAGCAGCAGATCCTGCGCGCCAAACAGGCCGGTGTCGCCTGCATCGTCGCTGCGGGCAACTCAGGCGGCCCGGTGCAGTATCCGGCCTCCTCTGCGCATGTGCTGGCCGTGGCCGCGATCGGCAAGCTGAATGAATTTCCATCCGATAGCTATCACGTCCAGACCATCACGCCGCAGATCGATTCGAACGGATTTTTCTCGGCGCGCTTCAGTTGTTTCGGACAAGAGATCGATGTCTGCGCGCCGGGAGTCGCGATCACTTCCTCGGTGCCGGACAATAATTTTGCCGCATGGGATGGGACCTCGATGGCCGCGCCCCACATCACCGGACTGGCGGCGCTGGTGCTCGCGCATCATCCTGATTTTCAGGGAGCGAGTCCGCGCAGCGCAGAGCGGGTCGAGCGCTTGTTCCAGATCGTCAAAATGTCTTGCCGCCCGGTGATGCTGGGCGACCCTCGTCGCACCGGATTTGGTCTGCCCGATGTGCTCAGAGCGGTCGGGCTGGCACCGGCTCACACGGCGCCGATGATGGGGGCCGCCGTGGGTTCTGCAGTGAGTTCGGCGCTGGCCTCGGCGCTCTGGTCAGGTCTTGGCAACCAGGCGATGTCGCCGCAGACGCTGCAGGCGCTCGGCAGTCTTTATCGCGAACCGCCGCGCATGATGCCGCAGAGCTTTGCCGGATTTGGCGGCATGGATCCGTATTCGTCGGTCAGACAGATGATGGCCTCGCAGATGGGAATGCCCCACGCTTACGGCGGCAGCATGTGGTGACACTGCCTTGAAGGGTCGGGAAGGGTCGGGAAGGGTCGGGAAGGGTCGGGAAGGGTCACGAAGGCGCCGGCGCTTCCCGTCCCGCGCCCGGCGCTTATGGAGAGGGAACTTGTTGCTCGTCAGTGTGGTCATGTCGTTTACGCAAGCCGGCAAAATCTTCCGGCTCCCGCAACGTCCACCGCGAGGAACATCATGGAACATCAGCAACGACACCACGCAAGCCAGCAACAGCCTCATGCGCTTTCGTCACAACCCTCGTACAACCCGAATCTCTTGCTCGACACCCTGCGCGAGCGCATGCAGCTGAAAAACGATGCCGCCCTGTCCCGCGCTCTGGAAGTCGCGCCACCGGTCATCAGCAAGATACGCCACCGCACCCTGCCCGTCGGCGCATCGCTGCTGATACGCATGCATGAAGTCACGCAGATGAGCATTCGCGATCTGCGCGATCTGATGGGGGACAGGAGAACGAAATACCGTTTGTCCGATGCTCAGGGCAAGCCCAAGCCCGTGATCCAGCCGGCGGAGCAGAAATAAACAAGGGCGGTGCGGCTTGCATGCCGGACCGCCCTGTCGAATGTCCTGTCGGATGCCTGCTGCTCAGAACACGACCAGATCGCGCATGCTCTCGCCCGCATCCAGTTTGTCGAAGCCGCGATTGATGTCCTCCAGCGTCAGACGCTCGCCGAGCAGCTTGTTGATCGGCAGTTTGCCGCGCTGATACAGGCCGATGTAACGGGGAATATCACGCGCCGGCACACAGGAGCCGATATAGCTGCCCTTGATCGTGCGCTCTTCCGCCACCAGACTGACTTGCTGGATCGGCCAGGTGTGCTGAGGATGGAACAGGCTGGCGGTGACGGTCGTGCCGCCACGGCGCACGACGCGGTAGGCAAGCTCCATTGCGGGTATCACGCCAGCCATCTCGAACGAAAAATCCACGCCGCCCTTCGTGTATTCCTTCACCTTCGCGGCCGCATCCGGATCGCGCGCATTCACCGTGAAGGTCGCGCCAAGTTCACGCGCGGCGTCGAGCTTTTTGTCATTCAGGTCGATCGCCACCACCTCGCGGGCGCCGGACGCCACCGCGCCCAGCAGCGAACACATGCCGACGCCACCCAGACCAATAACGGCTGCGGTCTGGCCGGGCTGCACTCTGGCGGTATTCACCACTGCGCCGACGCCGGTCAGCACCGCGCAGCCGAACAGCGCAGATTCCACCGGATCGATATCGGCCTCGACCTTCACGCAGGAGCGCGACGATACCACCGCATGCTCGGCGAACGCGGAGACACCGACGTGATGATTCACCACCTGCTGCCCGAGATGCAGACGACGCGCACCGGACAGCAGCGTGCCCTTGCCATTCGCTTCCGCGCCCGGCTCGCATAGCGCGGGACGGCCTTCCTGACACGGCATGCAGGTGCCGCAGCTCGGCACGAACACCAGCACCACGCGATCACCGGCTTTCAGGTGGGTCACGCCCTCTCCTGCCTTCACCACAGTCGCCGATGCCTCATGGCCGAGCGCCATCGGCACTGGACGCGGACGCACACCGGTAATGACCGACAGATCGGAGTGGCAAAGGCCGGCTGCGGTCATCTTGACCAGCACTTCACCCGGCCCCGGATCATCCAGTTCGATCTCTTCGATCTTCAGCGGCTTGCTGTCGGCGAAAGGCGCTTTCAGGTCAAGGGTGTGCAGGACAGCGGCGCGTGTCTTCATCAAGCTTCTCCGAGATAATCTTAGATCGTACGAATCAGATCGTACGGCCGCCATCGACCGGGAACTCCAGACCGGTCAGGAACTCTGCGGCGTCCGTGCCAAGGAATACGGCGGCAGCGGCCATGTCACGCGGCTCACAGAAACGTCCGAGCGGAATCGTGGAGACGAACTTCGCGCGATTTTCCGGCGTATCGGGCACGCCCATGAAATCACCCAAGAGGCCGGTAGCGCCCATCACCGGGCACAAGGCATTGACGCGGATCTTGTCCGGCGCCAGTTCGACGGCCATTGCCTTGGACAGCAGATTGACCGCGCCTTTCGAGCCGTTGTACCAGCTCAGGCCCGGACGCGGACGAATGCCAGCCGTCGAGCCGACATTGATGATCACCCCACCCTTGCCGCGCGCGCGCATCAGCGGTATCACTGCATGCGCCATGTAGTAGATGGATTTCACGTTCACCGCAAACATGCGATCGAAGGTCTTTTCATCGACCTGCAGCATCGGCTGGTTCTTGTGCGTGGTGCCCGCATTATTGATCACGATATCCGGCGTGCCGAACGCATCGACACAGGCCTTGACCATCGCATTGACGGAGTCGGCGTTGGCGACATCTGTCGCGACAGCCCTGGCATTCGCGCCCAGCGCCTTTGCCACCCGCTCGCCGGCTTCCGCGTTCAGATCAGCGATGATGACTTTCGCGCCTTCGCGCACATAGGCTTCCGCCATGCCTTCGCCAAAGCCGCTGCCGGCGCCGGTGATGATGGCTATTTTTTCCTGAAGCTGTCCCATAGTGTCTCCGATGATGCTCAATGAGTTTCTGAAAATGTCTGTTTAACCGTGATGCAGCACAATGGTCTTGACCGTGCTGAACTCTTCCAGCGCCATGAAGCCTTTCTCGCGGCCATGGCCGCTGCGCTTCATGCCGCCGAATGGCAGCTCGACGCCACCGCCTGCGCCATAGCAGTTGATGAAGACCTGACCAGTCTGAATCCGCTTGGCCAGACGCGCCTGACGGCCGCCGTTCTCGGTCCAGATGCCCGACACCAGGCCGTACTCGGTCGCGTTGGCCAGCCGCACCGCATCCTCCTCGTCCCTGAAAGGCATTGCGGCGAGCACCGGGCCAAACACTTCCTTGCAGGCCAGACGATGGTCACGCGGCACCGCGCCGAACAATGCGGGCGCGACGAAATAGCCGTCTTTTGAGCAGCCATCGGCAATCGTTGCCTGCGCGAGCAGCGGCACGCCGGTCTTGATCGCATCGTCGATAAAGCCATTCACACGGTCGAACTGCTTCTTGTTGACGATGGGGCCGCAATCAAAATCCATCTCCGGTGTGCCCACGCGCACCTTCTTGAATGCTTCAGCGACGCGGGCGACGAAAGTTTCGTAAATGCTTTCCTGGATCAGCAAACGGCTGCCGGCAGAGCAAGTCTGGCCCGCATTCTGCGTGATCGCCTTGACGATAATGGGCAAGGCCTTGTCGAGATCGGCATCCTCGAACACGATCTGCGGTGATTTGCCGCCCAGCTCCAGCGCGCACGGCACCGCATTCTTCGCGGTGGCTTCCTGCACCATCGTGCCGACTTCGGGCGAGCCGGTGAAGCTCACGTAGTTCACATCGGGATGCGCGGTCAGCGCAGCACCCGCTTCATAGCCATAGCCGGTCACCAGATTCAGCGCGCCGGCGGGCAAGCCCGCTTCCACCAGCAGTTCGGCCAGTTTCAGGCCGGACATGCACGCATCTTCGGAAGGTTTCAGCACGCAGGCATTGCCCGCCGCCAGCGCGGGCGCGACGGTACGGCCAAACATCTGCGCCGGGTAGTTCCAGGGAATGATCAGGCCTGCCACGCCATGCGGCTCGCGCACGACCTGCACGTTGTAACCGTTCAGGTAAGGCAGCTGTTCGCCGTGATGCTTGTCCGCCGCGCCCCCGTAGAACTCGAAATAACGCGCGACCGCCACCACATCCGCGCGCGCGACCGACATCGGCTTGCCGGTGTCGAGCGCTTCGATCTTGGCGATGACCTCGGCATTCTTGATGATCAGCTCGCCCGCCTTCGTCAGTATGCGGCCGCGCTCGGTCGCGGTCAGTTTGCCCCACGCGCCCTCCATCGCGCGCCGTGCGGCCTGAATGGCCAGGTCAATGTCGGTGGCCGTGCCGCGATCGAGTTTCGCGTAGGCTTTCGCATCGCAGGGATTGATGACATCAATAGTCTGTCCGCCGGTGGCCGACACCCATTGGCCGTCGATAAGCAGGGTTGGCATAGTGTTCTCTCCGATGATTTCGTTTTTTTGTTTTGTTGAATGTGCAGATTTTTTACGTTGTCTCAGTGAGCCAGCGCCTCGCCCTCGACCAGCTCGCCGCGCTCCAGCGTGAGCGTCGCATCCGGCAAATCGCGCAGCAGGCTGCGGTTCGATTCAGTGACGACAATGCACAGCGAAGGATCGAGCTGGTGCAGCTTGCGCAGCGACTCCGCATACTGATTCGCGAGCACCGGCGCCAGCCCCTGAAAGGGTTCGTCCAGCAGCACCAGCTGTGTGCCGGCCATCAGCGCACGACCGAGCGCGGCCATCTTGCCCTGCCCGCCGGACAAGGCGGCGCCGGAGCGCGCAAGCATGGGCTCAAGCTGTGGCACCACCTCCAGCACGCGCTCAAGCCGGCGCCTGATCTCGGCCTCGGGCAAGCCCAGCACTTCGCAGGGCAGGCGCAGGTTCTCTTCGACGGTGAAGGTCGGGTACATCACCCGGTCTTCCGGCGCATAACCAATGCCGAACTCCGTGCGGCGATGTCCTGGTATGGTCGTCAGATCCGTGCCGTTGATCGCGATGCTGCCCGACGACAGCGGCAACAGCCCCATGATCGCGCGCAGCAGCGTGGTCTTGCCCGCGCCATTGCGCCCCACCACCGCCAGCAGCTGGCCGGGACGGAACTCTGTTTCGATGCCGCGCAATACCGTGATGCCGGCAATGCGCGCGCTGACATTGTGTATCTTCAGCATGTCATTCTCCGATCACGTTCTTGCGGATTTCCGGGTCGGCCAGCACCTGTGTCGGCGTGCCATCGGCAGCAATGCGGCCAGCAATCCACGCCGCCACGCGGGTCGAGTACTGCGACACGATATCCACATCATGCTCGACGAAGATCGCCGTCACCTTTTGCTCGTCCAGCGCTTTCATGATGGTGGCCATCAGCCCGAGCTTCTCGTCGGTCGAAACGCCCGAGGTCGGCTCATCCAGGATCAGCAGCCGTGGTCTCATCACCAGCGCCATCGCGATATCGAGCAGCTTGCGCTGTCCCTCAGGCAGCGCGCCGGACAGTTCATCGGCGCGGCGCGCGAGCCCGACCATCTCCAGCACATGCATGATCTCGGCGTTATCGACTGCATCGGCCAGCGGCGTCCACAGACCGAGCTGGTTGCGCTTGCCGGCCGCTGCAATGCGCACGCAGTCGCGTACGGTATGCTCGGTGAACAGCTGAGGCAGCTGGAAAGAGCGCACCATGCCGCGCAACGCGATCGATCGCGGCGACATGCCCGTGACTTCTTTTCCTTCGAAGAAGACTTGTCCTGCCTGTGGACGAATCAGGCCGGTGCAAATATTGATGAAGGTGGTCTTGCCCGCGCCGTTCTGTCCGATCACGGCCAGACGCTCGCCTTCACTCAGCGAGAAATCGATATGGTCGGCAACGACCACCGCGCCGAATGCGAGCTGCAGGTCTTTGGTCTGAAGCAGTGGCGTGCTCATGCGTCCTCCCGCTTCGTCGCCGGTTTTTCTTCCAGCATCGCCGAGATGCCGCGCGGCGCAAGAAAGACCATCGCGATCAGCACGAAGCCCAGCACCATTTGCCAGGCACCGGTCAGGTAGGCGGCGGCGAACAGCTTCACGAATTCAAAAATGCCGGCACCGATGAATGCGCCGACGGGATGACCGACGCCACCGAGGATGGCCACGAACACGATCTCGCCGGACCGCACCCAGTAGCCCATCTCGGGCGTCACCAGCCCCTGCGCGATCGCGAAAATCGCCCCCGACAGTCCGCACAGCGTGGCCGAGATGATGTAGCCGATCCACAGCGCCTGGTAGGCGGAGATGCCAACGTATTCAAGACGGGTTTCATTGGTCTTGATCGCTGCCAGCGCCTGACCGGCGACCGAGCGCAGATAGCGCTGCACCAGCCAGCCGGAAAACAGTGCCAGCACCACGCCAACCACCAGCAGCAGGCTTTCAAACTCATCGCGGCCCAGCGTCATGCCAAAAAATGGCGAGCGCTCCAGACGCAGACCATCGGTGCCGCCCGTGACATTAAAGAACTTGCCCAGCGCGGCAAACAGCACCATCGACAACGCAAGATTCAGCATGCCGAAGAAGATCGCGCGATAACGCACCACGAAAGAACCGACGATGATGCCGAACACGATGCCCGTGCCCGCACCGACCAGCAGCAGCAAGGCGCTGTCCATCTGTGTCCACCGGCGGGCGACGAACGCCACCGCATAGCCGCCCAGGCAGACAAACATCGCATGACCAAAAGAGATCTGCCCGGAGATGATGAGGATGGAAATGCCGAGCGCGGCGATGCCGAACGCGGTGCCTAGGATCAGCGGTGTCTTGATCCACGGCATGGCGACCGGCAGCAGCAGTGCGAGCAGCGCGAGCACAACGACGACAATTTTTGCGCGCGCCATCACACTCTCCTCGCCTGTGCGACCGAGAACAGCCCTTGCGGACGGAACAGCAGCACCAGTACCATGATCAGGAAGGGCACCAGCACTTCCATTTCGGGGAACAGATAGACCGTGAATGAGCGCGCCAGTCCGATCAGGATCGCGGCGACTAAAGCACCTTCGATCTGACCCAGCCCGGCGGTGGCCACCACCGCGAACGACAGCACGATCATCTCGCCGCCGATGCCGGGCACCCAGGACACCGTGGGCGAGGCCAGCGCGCCTGCCAGCGCGCCAAGAATGGAGCTGACCACAAAGGTCATCAGCGAGATGCGCTTCACATTGATGCCCAGCGCGGTCGATACCTCGCGGTTGTGCGATACGGCGACGATCTGGCGGCCGACACTGGAAAATTTGAGGAAGCTGCGCAGCGCGACGAACACCGCAATCGCCACGCCCGGCAATACCAGCAACTGATAGCGTGTGTAGGTAATCCCCAGCACCTCGGTGGTGCCGAGGTAATTCACGATCTCCGACACAAAGTAAGGCTGCGTGCCCCAGACCAGCCGCTGCAAGTCTTCAAAGATCATGAACGCGGAGAACGTGATCAGCAGCTGCAGGATGGGATCCTTGCGGTAAATGTGCTGCATCAGCGTGGTTTCCATCAGCGCGCCGAACACGGTGCCGATGATGATCGCCGCCAGCGGCAGGATCAGCAGAGACCACGCGGGTGACACGCCATGCGCGCCGGCCCACAGGCCGAGACTGGCCGCCATGTAGCCGCCGAGCGCATAGAAACTGCCGTGCGCCATGTTCACGATGTTCATCACGCCGAACACCAGCGTCATGCCCAGCGCCACCAGGAAAAGCAAAGCGGCGTAGGACAGACCGTCCAACACCGCCAGAATATAGATGTCCTGCGCCATGTGCTGCCTTTTGAAAGCTCTTCTGCGAAATGGGGATCAGCCTCCGTGACGCGCCGGCGCTGGCACGTCACGGTAGCCTGCGGCGATCAGTACTGCTTGAAACGGGGGTTGTTGATCAGCTCCGGCTTGAGCGTCTTCACCCACTCCGGCGATTTCTGGCCGACCGGCGTGGTGATCTGATCGGCCGGATAAATGACGATCTTTTCCAGCGTCGGGAAGTTGTAGCTCGGCGTCTTGCGCGTGATGCCCAGCAGCTGGTCTTCCAGACCCTGACCATCTTCGCGAATCTTCACCGTGCCGGTCAGGCCGCGGAATTCCAGGCCGCGCATGGCATCGGCCATCTGATCCGTGTTGGGCCACTGGCCTTTATTGGCCTTGATCGCTTTTTCAATGCCGGCCTTGAGCCCATCGAGCGCCTGCACCATGTGGTAGACCGCATAGATCGGGTAGCCGCCGGTCTTGTCATGGAACTTCTTGACGAAGTTTTTCAGCTTGGGCTCGTCTTTGTACTGCGGATGCAGGAAATAATGATCGCCGCGCGCGCCCACGATCACGCCGTCGGGCAGCGCAGTGCCCAGACGCTCCAGAGAGCTTTCTGCCAGCGGCAGCACGAACAGCGAGTTCTTCATCAGCCCGCGCTGAGACGCCTGACGAACAAAGGTGTCGAGATCGCCGCCCCGTGAAGCTGGTGTCGTCGTGCGGGTTCTCCAAAAGGCGCAGGTAGGCCAGTGCGTGCTTGATTTCAGCGCGCTCAAAAAAC
>JACCDH010206875.1_pt1 | contig 16249 bp, 14 predicted proteins | sample 7442481 | NCBI WGS metagenome assembly JACCDH01 (sample SAMN15323433, study PRJNA562643) | freshwater metagenome | isolation source: river surface water | place: USA:Blue River Watershed | collected 2017-08-15
CAACTGGAACTCGGAGCTCACCTGAGATTGATAAGTACCTTTAATAATATAGCGGTTCAGCTCTGGGAAGAGCTGCTGGGCATCTGCCTTGGTGGCGCTGTAAAGTGCATCGTAGACATATTTATCAATGAGCGGCTGTTCTCCGGGTTTAAACTGTGCCTGCAGATCGGCCCCGAAAGGTTCGAGGGTAGGGAAAGTAATCCGGCCGTTGAGCGGATCGATGGTGAGGTTCTCCAGAAAATCAAAAAAACCATCGGGCTTACGGTCATTTTGCTGATTCAACTGGTCTAGGCCCGTTAACTGCAACCAAAGCTTGTCTTTGGTGTTTTCACCTTCCAGCATTTGTGGCTTTTCGATTCCGCTGGCCTCATCTAAACGGAAAATATTCAAGCGAAAATCATTCCGGCCTACCTGATAAGCTCCCAGAGAATAAACATTTTTCATCATTAAATCCCAAAGTGGGAATCGGGTATAAGTAGAATTCAGCCCGGCAGGAACTTTGGTTTTGAGGATTTCGTTTTTAAGGAGTTTAACAAAAAGCACATTGGGCGTATTGTTGTTTACCGGTATATCGGTAGAAAACTCTCCCACCTGGTATTCCACCCCATTTACGGTATAACGATAAGCCACAGCCAATACTTCATCGGCATTGAGCGCACTATTCAATGAAATATAACCCAGTAAAGGATGAAGGGTATACTCTCGTTCGGTGAGCCTACGGGCATACGTTAACTTTGCATAGTTATCTGTAGGCGGGACATCGGCTATGCCCGAATAAAAATCAAAGATCTTATTAGAATTGGTTAGTCTGATTTCGGGATTTTGCTCCAGAAGGTCGAGCAAGTTATTGGACTGTTGTGCAAATCCCGGCGCCTTAAAAGCGGCCGGTGCCAGGGAATATGCCGGCCCTCCCTGAACCTTGGCCGTATTATACGGTCGATTTTCTCCCAGATCTAAAAAAGCTAAGATATCCCGGGCATCGGTATTATTATTGGCCCGGTTGGTAACCCACACTTCAATTTTCGTGATGTTGATGTTTGAGCTGATGAGTGGCAACTTCTTTAGGGCCTGATTATAATTATCGCGGAAATATTGCGCCAAAAAGAAATGCCTGTTGGCTTCATAGCTATCTGCCAGGATGCGGAATTCATTCTGTTGGGCACCATTGGAAATGGTGATTTCTTTGGATTGCGATTTTTGTTGCGAAAAAACTGAGGTAACATTCAATCGCCCGAATTGCAACTGAGTTTTCAAGCCAAACAGCGCCTGGCTTCCGGTAATTAAAGAAGAATTTAAGGGAAGACTCACATTACCCGCCTCAATTTTTTTGATGATCTCATCTTCTTTACCGGTATAATCTAGCTTCACCTGATTTTCGAAATCAAATTGAGCCTCGGTATTATAATTGGTGCTTATTTTCAATTTAGTACCCACTTGTCCGACCAAATTCATTTGAATCCGCTGGTTGAAATCGAAATTTCCCTGGGTTCGTTGGCGTTCATTGAAGAGCGGATTCTCATTTCGGTTGATGCGGCCTGCCAGGGTAAGCTCTGCCGAACCCTGAGGTCTGACTTCGATGGTGGATCCTCCAAAAATGCGCTCAAAAGATTTACTATTCACCCTTACTGCCGGAATAAAACCGGGCTGACGGGCTTCAGCAATAGGTAGATCAGCCAATTCTCGCCAATGCTTTTTGGTGATCTGCTGATTTTCGAAACGCTGGTAATCCTTAATGGAAAAATATTGCGGTTGCCTGTAAAAACGATCTCCCACTTTTTCCTGAATCACATATTGGCGGCTCAGCGGATTGAATTCGGTAGAACGTTTGATGTTTGCCGGATTGGGCAAACTAATCCCGGCAGGTTTTTTGAAACTAAGAGATTTAAAATCTTTAAACGGATAAATGAGCGCCAGCGTATCGGTTTTTTCAACTTCAGTTTGGGCATGGAGCGCATGCTGGCCGATTCCAAAAATTGCCCAAAAAAGAAATAAGAAAACCGCTGCTGTCTTCTTCAATTTATAGTTAAATAGTTTTAGTAATTATAAGCTTTTTAAAGCAATCTTTATCAAGGCCTCTACAGTTAAACTGCCATTTGATTGATTTATTGCCTGATCAAGGGCTTTTTCGGCGGCATTTTTAGCAAAGCCGAGCATGATCAAAGCCGACAAGGCTTCGTCTTTAACAGTATGATTTTTAGGTATAGAAATGAGTGAATCATAGCCCTCTCGTTTCAGTTTATCCTGCAATTCGAGAATGAGGCGTTGAGCCGATTTTGGGCCAATTCCTTTGATTCTTTGTATCAAAGGAACATCTCCATTTACAATGGCCTGCTGTATTTCTTGCGGTGTGATGGAAGAAAGCATCATGCGGCCCGTATTTGGCCCAATGCCCGAAACGGATATCAAATGGAGAAACAAACGTCGCTCTCCCTCATCGGCAAAGCCGTACAAAGTATGGGCATCTTCCTTTACATGCAGCCAGGTGTATAATTTACAACGCTCTTGATCCTGAATCGATGAGAAGGTATTCAAAGAAATATTGATGTGATAGCCTACACCACCGGCTTCGATCACCACATAAGTGGGACATTTAAAACTGAGTTTACCGTCGATGTAAGCGTACATGAATTAGCGGTTGGTTTTACGAATTCGGTTAATGATACCCTTGATACCCGCCTTCACCAAATTGACTTCAGCCTTTGACTGTGCATCTACCACGGCAATGGTCACCATGTTTACGATCTCTCTTACCGAACTGCCCAACTGCAATATGTGAACGGGCTTGTTCAAACCTAATAGAATGGGGCCAATTGCTTCTGCCTCACCCAATTCCTGGATCAATTTGTAGGCGATGTTTCCTGATTCTAAATTCGGGAAAACCAGGGTATTTGCCGCTTGGCCATTGAGCGTACTGAAAGGGAAATTATCTTTCATCAGATCGGCATTCATCGCAAAATTGGCTTGCATTTCACCATCGACCATGATATCCGGATACTTTTCATGCAATATCCTAACTGCTTCACGGGTCTTTTCAGGTATCGGTCCTTCATTTGAACCAAAATTTGAATAGGAAAGCATGGCAATCCGCGGATTGATATTGAATTTCTTCACCGATCGGTCGATCAGAACAGTGATATCCACCAACTCCTGAACGCTTGGATCCACATTAACCGTAGTATCTCCAAAAAACACCGGTCCTTTGTTGGTTAGCATCATATACATACCTGCCACACGGTTCACACCAGGCTCAGTACCAATTACCTGCAAAGCGGGACGTATGGTTTGGATGTAGTTTTTGGTCAATCCGGAGATCAAGGCATCTGCCTGTCCAAATTGAACCATGCAAGCACCAAAATAGTTACGATCACGCATCAACTTTTTAGCTTCGTAAAGGGTAATGCCACGTCGTTGGCGCTGCTCAAAAAGGTATTGGGCAAATTGCTGCGTCAACTCCACTTCTTCCATTGGATCAATGATACTCACACCTTCCAGGTCTAATTCATTTTCCTCAATGATCTCTTCAATCTTTTGTTTTTTACCCAGTAAAATTGGGATGGCGATACCTTCTTCTTTAACAATTTGGGCTGCCTTTAGGATTTTATAGTTATCGGCTTCGGCAAAGACCACTCGTTTAGGATCAATTTTGGCCTTATTGGTGATTGCTCTCATCAAGGCATCATCCATACCTAAGCGAAGTTTTAATTCTTCGCGGTAAGCATCCCAGTCTTTGATTGGATAACGGGCTACCCCAGAATCCATGGCTGCTTTAGCCACCGCTGGCGAAACCGCAGTAATTAACCTGAAATCTAAAGGCTTAGGGATGATATAATCTTTCCCGAATTTTAAATTTTTAGTGTTATAAGCTAGGTTAACAGCTTCTGGAACCGGCTTTTTGGCCAGGTCTGCAATTGCTTTAACCGCGGCAATCTTCATTTCTTCATTGATGGTGGTAGCTCTCACATCGAGGGCTCCTCTGAAAATGTAAGGGAAGCCCAGCACGTTGTTCACCTGATTGGGATAATCAGAACGGCCGGTGGCCATCAAAACATCTTTACGGGTTTTGATCGCCAAGTTATATGCAATCTCCGGATCTGGATTGGCCATGGCGAAAACGATCGGGTTTTTGGCCATGGTCTTAAGCATCGCCGGACTCAATACATCAGCCGATGATAAACCGATGAATACATCAGCATCCCTGATGGCTTCTTCCAGGGTATCAATTTTACGACTGGTCGCGAATTCTGCCTTTGTAGCATCTAAATTTTCTCGGCTTTGATTGATCACCCCTGTACGATCGATCATCACAATATTTTCTTTTTTAGCCCCCAAACTCACGTACAAACGCGAACAAGAAATAGCCGCTGCACCTGCCCCATTCACCACTATTTTAACTTTGTCGATTTTCTTCTTCTGTAATTCGCAAGCATTGAGCAATGCAGCCGAAGAAATGATGGCCGTACCATGCTGATCGTCGTGCATGATCGGAATATTCAATTCCTCCTTTAAGCGACGCTCAATTTCGAAACATTCAGGAGCTTTGATGTCTTCCAGGTTGACCCCTCCGAAGGTTGGCTCCAAGGCTTTCACAATCTTTACAAAATCGTCTACATTTTTGGTATCCAACTCTAAATCGAACACATCGATATCCGCAAAAATCTTGAAGAGAATGCCTTTTCCTTCCATCACCGGCTTTCCGGCCTCCGGACCAATATCGCCCAAACCTAAAACAGCCGTACCATTACTAATAACCGCTACCAGGTTGCCCTTGGCCGTGTATTTGTAAACGTCTTCTGTATTTTCGGCAATCCTCAAACAAGGCTCAGCCACTCCGGGAGAGTAGGCCAGGGCCAAATCGCGTTGGGAGTTGGTTGGCTTGGTAGGTAATACTTGTATTTTACCCGGGCGACCCAGTGCATGATAATCTAATGCGTCTTGCTTGCGGTTGTTTTTACTCATGTATGCTATAATTATTGAGCGGATTCAAAATTACAATTCTTTTCGGGAAGAATGGGTTTTAAAACCCGGTTCGTTCCAACGAAAACTATTCCAGGTGAATGATCAAACGCTTTCCGACCTGGAGCTGCGTACTTTTCAACTTGTTCCATGCCTTGATTTGATTTACGGTTACTCCCTTAAATTTTTTGGCAATGCTACTCAGGTTATCCCCCCGTTTTACAATATGATAAATAGTTTTAGAGGTAGATGACTGGTTATTATTTTTTTGCGGGGCAACAAAATTGTTGGAAGCATTCCCGTTTAATACCTGGTAAAGTGCAAAATAATCGGGATTGCTGTTGGTTGGAATGACCAGCGGTTTGGGTGCTTCGGCCGATCCGTTGATCGTTAATTTTTTATATGATGGATTCAGCAAAATCAGTTGGTGCAAATCGATCCCTGTGGCCCTTGCAACCGCTGCCAGTGATACAGGTTTGATCACATCGATCACATCAGTTAAAGTATTAAATGCCGGAGCCAAAGGGTTGATGTCAAACTGCCGGTAGTTGCCCATGATATAGGCAGTGGCCAGGAATTTAGGCACATAATTTCGGGTTTCTGCAGGTAAAAAACGGCTGATTTCCCAAAAATCGGCCTTACCACCGGCTTTTGCAATGGCCCGACTGACTGCACCTCTTCCACAATTATAAGAGGCAATGGCCAGGAGCCAATCGCCGTATTGATCAAAGGCATCTCTCAAATAAGCAGCGGCGGCCTTACTGGCCTGCACAGGGTCTTTACGCTCGTCAACCTCCTGGTTAATTTTAAGTCCGTAAGCCTTAGCGGTAGGTGCCATAAATTGCCATGGACCCGTGGCCCCTACCCTCGAAACGGCATGCGGATTCAAAGCCGACTCAATGACGGATAAAAATTTGAGTTCTTCGGGCAGTCCGAACTCTTTGAGCACTCGCTCGTAAACCGGGAAATAATAATTAGACAAGCCTAATAATTTACCTACCTGTTCTTTACGTTTGAGTAAAACGTCAATGAAACTCTGAACAGGGACATTTCTGGTGGTGGCAATGGCTTTTTTGATCGAATCTGAGCGGTATTTATCTGATGTTTTAACCCTTACATTCAGCGAATCTGTAGCAGATGGCTGCGCCATAGCGAAACTGGAGTGCTCCCGCGTACTTGCAAGCAGGAAGGATACCTGCAAGCTTAATACCACAACAAATACCAATGCTTTTTTCATCTAATTCAATAATTTGATCAGATTAAAATGGCCGAATCTCCAAGCTATTTGGAAATAAAAGCTAAGGGAGAAATTTACATCCTCCCCAATAAATTATTTAGATTTTTCTTCCTTCTCGGCAGCCTCTGTGGAACCGTCTTTTGCGTCTTTGAATTCTTTTACGCCCTTGCCCAGGCCACGCATTAATTCAGGAATTTTTTTACCACCAAAAAGTAATAAAACAACCAGTAATATACCGATTAACTCTGGGGTACCTAAACCGATTAAAAATATCGAATTGAACATAATATCTTATTTTAAGGATGATTGATCTTGTTGCTTGGGAGCGGTGTCTGGATTAAAATCATGAGCAGATTCCTCGATGTTTTGTTTCACTTCATTCATGTTGCGATGAATTTCGCGTTTCACATTATCTGAGGCGTCCTTAAACTCTCGAATCCCCTTCCCTAAACCACGAGCAAGTTCGGGCAACTTATTCCCACCAAACAACAATAGAATGGCCAACAGAATAAACATTAATTCTGGGGTGCCGATGTTTAGGAATAAGAACACGTAACTATGCATCATTTTAAACGATGTTGCAAATATAAGATTTTTTGATGGAAGACAGGGTTTAATTAGCCAACCATCCTGCCGGATTTTGCGGGGTTCCGCCTTTCCAAAGCTCAAAATGCACCTCGGTACTGCCGTCCGTCGGATCGGTTGCTACCGTACCGATTGTTTGTTTAAGACTTACTTTTTGTCCGGCCGATACACTCACCGATTTGAGATTGGAATAAGCGGTAAAATACTCTCCATGACGGATCATCACCACATAGGTAGAAGTGCCCGGCGGCATGAATACCTTTCTAACTTCTCCTCCAAAAACAGCTCTCACGGCCGACCCAGGTGCGGTTTGAATATCCACCCCATTATTTTGAATGGTTACATTAGAACCGTAACTGTGGCGGCCAAAGCCTTCGCTGATATTTCCATTAGCGACGGGCCAAGGTAAGCGGCCACGATTCCCTAGAAAATCGGCAGAAAGCTTGGCTGCTTCGGGCGTTGCCGACAAGATACTGGAGCCTTTGGCTACCGGCTTGGCAGCCACACCTGTTCTTGCTTCTGTTTTGGTAGCCTCGTCTTCCGCTTTTTTGCGCTCTGCTTCAATTTCACGGGCAATGGCTGCCTGGAGGGCTCTATTTAGTTGGAGAGACTCTCTTTGTTTTTTACTTAATTCTTGTTTGAGTTGCTTCTCTTGCTTAGTTAGTCCGCTTAAGACTTGTGTTTGCTTATTTTTTTCTTTACCAAGCGTTTGTTTTTCTTTCTGTTCGTCGGTTAAGAGGTAGGTTTTCTCTTTTTTATTCTTATCGAGCTGAACAATCTGAGAGTTCAGATCATTTTGAGTATTCTCGATATAACCAGCTTGTTTTTTGCGATACTCGGTAAACTGCTGTAGGTATTTGAGCCTTTTAAAAGCCTGATTGAAATTATCGGCAGCAAAAATGAACATCAATTTACTATAAGCTCCCTGATTTCTGAAAGCAAAGCGGACCATCTCGGCATATTCCTTTTTCAATTGGTTGAGATCGGATTGCAGCTTATTTACCGTACGGGTATTTTCATTGATTTTATCATCCAATAAGCGAATCTCTGAATTGATGGTTCTTATTTTTTGCTCTCTGAGCCTGATTTTGGCATTCAAAGCCCTGATTTGTTTCAGGGATAAGGATTTACTGCTGGAGGTTTTGTTGAGGGTACGGTTCAGTTCTTCAATCTCACGACTCAAGGCCTCTTTGCGGCGTTTGAGTTCGGCACTGCTCTGCCCAAAAGCTGTTGCAGTAAAAGAAAGAAACAAAACAAGTATTAGCCACCTCATTGCGCAAATGTATCTAAAATTACCTTTTCACTGAAAATCTTTTAGGAACACTGAAGGGGAAATCGATGGAAATATCTTTCTCAATTTTACTGTAACTCATCTCAGCTTTGATGGATTTAGTACCTGCTTGAGACTGCAATTTCAATAAGTGTGGCACGAGGCTGGATGCTTCCAAGTAAAAGTCACTGTACTTTACCTCTAACTGCTGGGCATTTAGGGTATCCTTCAATAAGGTGTTGGAAACCCTCAAAATATCGTTGAATTGAAATTGATAGGCAAGACTGGAAGAAATTCCCGATAAGGTTAGCTGCTCATTTTGCATGCTAAAATCGGGCTTTTGCACCATGGCTTCTTCAATGGGGTTGGCCAGCAAAATGGCTTGTACCGTTTGGAAATTGATTTGTGGATTCGTGTATTCGTGAATAAAACTAAAAGGCTTCTTTAAATAAATACTCTCTAAGCGATTTAAAACGTGGATGCTATCAGGCGTAATGAGTACCCTTGCGGCTTCGAGTCCTGCCAGAGCAGTTACAGAGATCCAGATCTTTTTATCTTTTTGCATCCTGATATTGATGTTCACCTCATTGTTATTGCCATCTAAATTGAGTTCGGCTTTAGCTTTAATAGAAAAGGTATCAAAATCAACCTGGGCTTGTTTAATGGCAGCCAGCTTTTCGGCATTTCCTCTTTCCAAGGCACTGTTGTCTACCTGTGGGAGCATCTTCTTGGTTTTGCAGGAAGTTGCAGTGAACAGAAGTGCTGCAAAAAGCAGCTGATAACAAAAAATTGGTTTCAAAAATCTCATCATTCTTAGTTTTTGGATATACCGGTATGGCCATAACCTCCGGCTCCTCTTTGCGTTTCTGTCAATACCTCTACTTCTTGCCAATCTACCTTTTCATGCTTGGAAATGATCATCTGAGCAATTCGGTCACCGTCTTGAATTAAAAAATCACTATCCGAAAAATTGATCAGGAGGATTTTAATTTCACCTCGGTAATCGGCGTCGATGGTACCCGGCGTGTTGAGTACCGTCACACCATATTTTAATGCCAAACCACTTCGTGGTCTGATTTGGGCTTCATAACCTACAGGCAATTCGAGATAAATCCCCGTCGGAATCAATTGACGCTCCATGGGTTTCAGCATGACAGTTGATTCCAGAAAAGCCTTCAGGTCCATACCAGCAGACGATGCAGTTTCGTAAGCCGGCAAGCTATGATGCGATTTATTGATGATTTTGACCGTCATTGATTATTGCTGCTTTAATAATTGCCTGATCCCTTTTTGTTCAACCATTAAAGTTCCGATTACAAAGAGAGCAAATAATATGTTACCTACAAGCAGGTCGGATTTAAATAAATAAAAAGAGCTGAAAACCATCAAAGCCGTGAGCAATAAATAAATGGCGATACGTTTTACCGGATAGGGAATGGGGTAATTTTTTTGCCCAAGCAAGTACGAAAGCAGCATCATGGTGGCATAAGCCAATAAAGTGATCCATGCAGAGGCGAGGTAACTGTATTGAGGAACCAACCAAATGTTTAAGCCAATGGTGAGTAGGGCTCCAACTGCCGAAATATACAATCCGTAGCGGGTTTGGTCTGATAGTTTATACCAGATGGAAAGATTCATGTAAATACCCAAACTGATATAGGCGAAAAGCAAAATGGGCACCACTTGTAATCCCGACCAATACAATTGCTGTTGTTCGGTATTTCCGCGGATAAAATATTTGAGGATCTCCAAATTGGCCACCAAACCCATACAGATCAGACAAACTGCAATGACGAAATAATGCATAATTTTTGCATAAGTCTGACGGGCTTGCTCTTTTTTGGCATGCGAAAAGAAGAAAGGTTCGGCACCTAAACGGAATGCCTGAATAAAAATGCTTAGAAATATGGCCAGTTTGCAGGTAGCTCCGTAAATACCTACTTCCTGTTGGCTGATGCTGACAGGCAGTAAACGTCCAATCAGGATCTTATCAATATTTTCATTGATGATAAAGGAAATGTTGGCAACCAAAACTGGCCAACTGTAACTGAACATATCTCTGAGCAAAGCAGTATCTATTTGCCAACGTAGTTTAGCAAGTTCTGGGCTCAGCAATAAAAAGGTAATACCACTGGCTAATAAATTTGAAATGAACACGTAGCCCACCCATGATGGCCGATACCATGTGCTAAAAAACTCGGCACCTGTCAAATTATTTTCAAGGATATAAGGGATTCCAAAAATGAAAAACAGGTTGAAAATGATGAATAAGAAAACATTCAAAGACTTGAGTCCGGCGTAGCGCAATGATCGGCCCTCAGCCCTCAACTTGGCAAAAGGAATAACGGTGAGAGCATCAATTACCAAGATGTAAATGAAAAACTTTACGTATTGAGCGTAATCGGCTTTGTAGGCAATTTGATCACGCTGCATCCACCGGGCAATATCATCTACAAACCAAAATGCGAAAATAAAAAATGAAAATGCCAGCAAGGCAATGCTGAAAAAAGTGTTTTGATACACCTTTTCGCGATCATTTTCATACTTATGAAGGTATCGGAAAAAGGTGGTTTCCATACCAAAAGAGAGCAAGGCATTTAACAAAGATGCCCAACTGTACATCGTAGTAAAAATACCATAAGCTTTAGCCGGATAAACCCTGACATAAAGCGGGGTAAGAAAAAAATTGAGCACCCTCGAAACCACGGTACTGATTCCGTAAATAGCTGTTTGACCGGCAAATTTTCTGGCTGTAGACAAAGGCTTAAGCTAAAGGATTTAGAGGCTGACTAACTTTTTCTTTATTTCAAAATTACGATAGTTTTTCGGTTCGGCTTCATTGATCACTACTTTTTCCACCTGGGCTTTTTCAGGTCCTTGGCGACAAAAATCGAGAAACTCTTCTAATGAAAAATCATCGCCTTCTGCTTCTATGTAAACGCTGCCGTCCGGCTGATTCAGGACCAGACCTTTTACACCCAGTACATCGGCCACCGCTTTGGTACTGGCTCTGAAGAAAACACCCTGAACTTTTCCATACACACTAACTTGAAGGTGTTTCATCTTTAAAAATTTAAATCTGCTAATCGTTGTTTTTCAAGCAAAAATTCGGTCCATATTTCTTGGAGGATTTCTGCTGCCGGTTGTACGCGATCTAACATTGCCGATACCTGCCCAATCTCTAATTCACCCTCTTTCATGTCACCTTCAAACATGCCTTTTTTGGCACGAGCTCGGCCCAATAAAGTTGTTAATTCAGTTCTGCTGGCACCAGCCTGCTCAGCCTCGGCTACTTTGAGGGCAAATTCATTTTCGAGTAAACGTACCGGCACCAGCGATTTCAAGCGCAATTTGGTATCGCCTTCTTTGGCGTCCAAAATGGCTTTTTTGAAATTTTCATGTGCCGATGATTCCTCGGCAACTGCAAACCGGGAACCAATTTGCACGCCATCTGCTCCCAAAGCAAATGCCGCCAACATAGATTTACCGCTGGCTATTCCTCCGGCAGCAATGATGGGTAAGTTTACCACTTCTTTGAGCATGGGGACCAGGCACATGGTGGTGGTTTCTTCCCTGCCGTTATGACCACCAGCCTCAAATCCCTCGGCAACAATTGCATCTACACCACTCTCTGCCGCTTTCATGGCGAATTTCGTATTAGCTACCACATGTACCACCGTCATCCCTTTCTCTTTTAAGAATGGAGTCCAGGTTGCCGGATTACCGGCAGAGGTGAACACAATTTTTATATCTTCCGCTACCAAAATTTCCATTAACTGATCTATATCAGGATATAGCAGAGGGATATTGACGCCAAAAGGCTGATGGGTAGCCTGTTTACATTTCCGGATGTGCTCCCTTAAAACTTCTGGATACATAGAACCCGCCCCAATAAGGCCCAAACCACCAGCGTTGGAGACTGCTGCTGCCAAACGCCAGCCACTGCACCAAACCATGCCTGCTTGTATGATCGGATATTTGATCCCAAAAAGCTTTTGGACTGAATTCATCTGTCTAATTTGAAGCTTTCAGTCCAAATGCGCAAATATTGCGTACTTATATTAATTTTTTAACTCCAGAATTGCGAGTCAGCTGGAGATCATTTGTGTAAGTGATCAGGTTCAAACCTGGTTTTTTACCTTTTTCTAAACTTCCGAAAGTTTTATCGATACCCAGGAATTTGGCACCATTTAGGGTGGCCCAGCGGATGGTTTCGCTGAAGGCTAACTTGGGGAATTGTTCATGTAACACTTTCAGTTCTGATAAAACACAAAGTCCGTCATTAGAAGCATAGCTGTCCGTACCAACCGTAAGGTTAAAACCCTGAGGAAGGAATAAATCTACTTTGGGCAAGCGGTTTTCTATGTAAAGATTGGCCTTAGGGCAAAAACACCAGTAAACATCCCGATTGAAACGTTTTACAAAATACAGATCCTTTAGGCTGGTATAGGTGTTGTGTACGAGTAGAATGCGTTGGTTTTCAGGGAAAGAGGGAGTAAAAGTTTGCAGAGAATTTCGGGCTTGTGGCTTAAAAAAGCTGATGTCTTGCTTCAAAAATTCGTATAGGTCTAAAAATTTTCCGGTTCGATACCTAAAAAATTTGTTTTCCTCCTCACTTTCCTGATTATGAATACTGATGATATTTTCGGATTTAATGGCAAAGTGGGCAATCTCCTTGATCAGCTCTTTGCTCACCGAATAGGGCGCATGCGGGGTGATGGAATTAGGCAAGGGCGCAAATTCCTCCTTCAATTTCAAACCCTTTTGAAATACCTCTCTCGCTACAGCGGGATTGATCCCAATTAATTCAATAAATGTATGATAGTATAGTTTGCTCTTCTCTTTTACAGATTTGGAAAGGATTTGATTAGAAATATCGCCCACTGCTACAATCCCATTCTTCTGCATTTCCTCGTCGGCAGCTTCCATGGCCGCCAATACCTCCTCCTGATCGAATTGTTTGAGGCCTAAAACACCTTTGATAAATTCTATCAAGCCCATGTTCGGCTGCACTTTCCCTTTTAAATGGGAGAGTTCAAGGTGGCAGTGGCTGTTCACAAATCCAGGTACGATGATCCCTTTGTGTTTTTCGATCGACTGATTTTTCAGATCGGGATGGTCCTTTTCGTAAACACCTAAAATTTCACCAAGTGAACTAGTGGCAACCACTCCATTAGGAATAGGCTTAGCATTCACCGGGAAAACATAATCAGCAGAGAAATAGTTCGGCATAATCTTCAAGCTATCACATCATCACTCGTGCTTAGGTGTCGCAGTCGCTAAAAGAATGGTGTGGAATAATAATATATAATCAAAAATAATAGAAAATTGTTTCGTTTAAACTATAAAAATTATTTTATAGAGTTAATTTTTAAAAATTGGATAAGTTTGTCTACTCATGGCAGAACCAGCAAAAATAGATATCAGAAGTCTGTCTCCAGAGGCCCTGAATGAACATTTCAAGGCAATGGGCGAACCTGCATTTAGGGCCAAACAAGTTTACGACTGGCTTTGGGCCAAGGCTTGTACGCAGTTTGATGAGATGAGTAACCTGCCAAAAGCGCTCAGAGAAAAGTTAAAAGATCAATATCAGATAAATCATATCCGCATTGATGATTCTCAATTTAGTGCCGATGGGACCATCAAAAATTCGTTCAGGCTATACGATGAAAACCTAATTGAGGGTGTACTTATTCCGACTCCCGAGCGGATGACTGCCTGTGTAAGTTCGCAAGTAGGCTGCAGTTTGACCTGCAAATTTTGCGCCACCGGATACATGGACCGCAAGCGTAATCTCAATGCAGATGAAATATTTGATCAAGTAGTTTTGATCTCCCGTCAGGCAGCAGAAAACTACCAATTGCCGCTGAGCAATATTGTTTACATGGGCATGGGCGAACCTTTGCTCAATTATGCAAATGTGTTGAAATCCATAGAACGGATTACGGCAGATGATGGGCTGAATATGTCGTACAAGCGCATCACAGTTTCTACCGCAGGTATCGCTAAGATGATTAAAAAACTAGGCGATGATGGCGTGAAGTTTAACCTGGCGCTTTCTCTGCATGCGGCCAATGACCAGAAAAGGAACGAAATCATGCCAATTAACGAGCAGAACAGCTTGAAGGCTTTGGCCGAGGCATTGAAATATTATTATGCCAAGACAAAGAATCCGGTAACTTATGAATACATCGTTTTCAACGATTTCAATGATGAGATTTCGGATGCGGAAGAACTGGCCCGCTTCTGCAAACATGTTCCCTGCAAAGTAAATATCATCGAATACAACCCGATTTCTTTTGCAGCTTTTCAAAATGCCGCTATCTATAAAATAGAAGTCTTCGCCGAATACCTTAGGAGCAAAGGCATCATCACCAATATCAGACGCAGCCGCGGAAAAGACATCGATGCTGCCTGCGGCCAGCTGGCAGTTAAAAAACAATAATTTTCAGCATTTCGTGTTCTAGAGAGTATAAGTTATCAAGCTATGCTCAAAGAATATTTTAACGATTTTCTGGCTTTATTTTTTCCGGAGTTGTGTGGTGCCTGTGCCAAAAATCTGTTCAAAGGCGAAGCAGAGATTTGCACCTCTTGTATTTACAAACTCCCTGTAACGGGCTTTCATGGCGATCCGAACAACAAGGTGGCCAGACAGTTTTGGGGCAGGATTTCATTTTTTCAGGCAGGAGCTTATCTCCACTTCAAAAAGGGCGGTCGGGTACAAGAGATTCTCCATCAAATTAAATACCGAAAACGGGAGCAACTGGGAGTAAGATTAGGAGAATTGTATGGTTATGAATTGTCTCAATCTGCAAATTTCATCAAACCCGATCTGATCATTCCCGTACCGCTACATCCCAAAAAATTGAAAATGAGGGGTTACAATCAAAGTGAAGCGATTGCCAAAGGGCTGAATAAGGTGCTTCAGGTAGATTTATCGAACACTCATTTAATCAGGAATCTACATACCGAAAGTCAGACAAAAAAGAGCAGATTTTCAAGGTACGAAAACATGCAGGAAGCTTTTTCCATCCATCAACCCGAGGAACTCGAGGGGAAACATATTCTGCTGATTGATGACGTAATCACCACCGGCTCCACACTCGAAGCCTGTGCCCTTTGTTTACAAGAAAAAGCTGAAATAAAGCTCAGTTTGACTGCTTTGGCTTACGCCGATTAAAAAATTGAAAAAAAATGTAACCGGAATTAGCATTCTTACGTATAAAGGATTACGTTGGATTTCTCCCTAAATAATCCTAACGTATGCGTTAATTTTTAGAAAGCAAAAGAGCCGGTATTTCCGGCTCTTTTGTGTTTAATGATTAAGCTTGATAAAGCGGATATTTAGACATCAGCTCAGAAACCTGCTGATGAATTTTGTGCAGTTTTTTGGGTTGCTCCGCTTGTGTAAGGGCCTGATCGATCAGATCAACAATCAATTCCATGTGTTTTTCTTTCAAACCACGTGTGGTAATGGCTGCAGTTCCTAAGCGGATACCAGAAGTAACAAATGGAGATTTATCATCATAAGGCACCATGTTCTTATTCACCGTAATACCTGCCTCACCCAAAGCTGCTTCGGCAGCTTTACCACTGATATTTTTATTTCGCAGGTCGAGTAGCATCAAGTGATTATCAGTTCCACCCGAAATGATCTGGTAATTTCTCTGCATGAGGGCATCGGCCATGGCCGCTGCATTCTTCTTTACCTGGATGATGTATTTCATATAGCTCTCACTCAGGGCTTCACCAAAAGCAATGGCTTTAGCAGCAATGATGTGTTCCAGCGGACCACCCTGGGTGCCCGGGAAAACAGCCCCATCCAAGAGAGCCGACATCATTTTGATCTCCCCTTTTGGCGTGGTTAAACCGAAAGGATTTTCAAAATCTTTTCCCATCATGATCATCCCTCCACGTGGGCCACGTAAAGTTTTATGCGTAGTGGTACTCACCACGTGACAATGAGGAAGCGGATCGTTCAACAAACCTCGGGCAATTAAGCCGGAAGGGTGTGAAATATCGGCCAGTACCAAAGCTCCCACCTGATCGGCCACTTTGCGAATGAATGCATAATCCCACTCTCTTGAGTAAGCCGAAGCCCCACAAATGATCAGTTTTGGTTTTTCTTTGAGTGCAACTCTTTCGAGTTGTTCGTAATCAATTAAGCCGGTATCTGGCTTAACCCCGTAGAAAAAGGGGTGATA